>ORJL011765765.1_pt1 | contig 16360 bp, 11 predicted proteins | sample 1779941 | NCBI WGS metagenome assembly ORJL01 (sample SAMEA104232317, study PRJEB22302) | groundwater metagenome | biome: forest; feature: aquifer; material: groundwater | place: USA | collected 2011-08-07 | depth 5.8 m | reverse complement strand
TACCCGGTCTTCTGCTCAAATATCGGAATGAGTACATCCAAGAGCCCGGAATCCCTGGTGCTGGTAGTTGACGACAAGATAAGTTCTGGATTGGCAGGCTTGGGTGGCGCCGGTGTGGCTGTCGGAGTAGGTGCTGGAGTGGAAGTTTGTTGGCTGGTGCATCCCACCACAAACAGATTGAAGGCCGTGAGAATAGCAACCACCAGGGCAACGCTCAGCAAGCCTATTGGCCGACTTCTGCGAAGTCTCCCCACGGAGTACGGCAACCGGCTGAACACTTGACCTGCAACTTTCATTTTTCTCCCTTTTGACCTGGTTTTGGCTTGACCGTTATCGTGCTGCCAGTCTCAGAGAGGTCATATCCCGGCATTGAGCTGATCATTCTCCGAAAACCATCGTTGCAAAGTACCTCTTTTATTCGCTGCATATTGGGCTGTTCAAAGGTTTCTTGCAGGCTAACAAGGTCATACCGTTCCTTGACCAGTGGTATGAAGTCAAGGCCGACAACATCAGCCGCTGATTGAGCTCCAAGCGCCACGTCGGCCTGCCCTTGGGCCACGATGGTGGCCACTGCTATATGCGTGTTCTCTTCACGCTCATAGCCATCAATCTCAGATGGCAGTATGCCCAAGCTCATAAGCTGGTAATCAAGTAACATGCGGGTCCCAGACCCCTTTTGCCTGTTCACGAAAGTAATACCTGGCCGCTTCAGGTCCCCTATGCCGGCGACATGTTTTGGATTCCCTGGTGCAACCATTAATCCCTGAATTCGTTGCACCAGATTCATCAAAACGACAGTCTCACTGGGCATGAGTCTCTTTATGAAAGGAACGTTGAACTCGCCGCTATCGTTGTCTATCAAGTGTGAGCCGGCAATGTCCGCATCTCGGTTCTCCAACGCCATGAGACCGGCAAGGCTCCCCACAAAAGAGGTGGTGAGACGAGCGTCCTGATAGAGGATACCCATGTGCCTTGCAAGAAGCTCCACGACAAGGTCGTGGCTACCAAAGAAACGGATTTCATCGGCCTGCCGCGGGGCAGACGATTCTTGCTTCGGGAAAGACTGGGCCCTGCGCTCTCTCCACTCAGCCAATCGCGGGACAAAAGCAGCTTCAATGTCTTCCGTGGTGAAGCCGAGGCCCAGCGCCTCCAGGATCGCCTTTTCCAGCAATCCCCCCAAATGCTTCTGCTGCTGTTCAGTCAAGTACTGGCGATCCACACTTCCTGAAACAAAGCTGCCGCCACCCCGCCGGCTTGTGATTACTCCCTCTCTCTCCAGCTCTTGGTACGCCCTTGCAACCGTCCCCGGATCAAGGCCTAGCCTCTCGGCAAGGTCTCTGATGGCCGGCATGCGGTCTCCAGAATGCAGCCTGCCAAAAGCAACTTGTCTCCTGAAATGGTCAGCTATCTGCAAATAGAGCGCTTCGTTAGAACGGAAACTGATGTCCATGTCGTAGTGGTTTGTAGGCATACGAACCATACATTATCCTTGGAGTTTCATGCCTGTCAAGTAGCGGCCAAGCGGAGAAGAGAGGTCTGAACCAAACTTGCCGCGTGCAGCATCGAAGTAGCGCCGATTCCCAAAGTATGCTATAGTGATGACAGTGTTCTATACCGTCAGCCCGGCTTTACCGCTTGGTTTTGCACAGGATCTCCCCCGCCTCCTGTTCACCCACTCAGAAGACTCGCGCTGACCTACTAGCCACATTTTCATTATGTAAGGAGTCAGCGCGATATGTTATCTACCCAGGCGAGTACTTTTTCCGGTTTTAGGCTCAGTCCCACAACGCAAGCAGCGGTGTCGGGAATGGGCATTACGGAGCCCACTCCAATTCAGGCGCAAGCAATTCCGATTCTGCTGGAGGGCCGTGACGTAATAGGCCAGGCACGCACCGGTTCCGGCAAGACGCTGGCCTACGCCGTTCCTATGGTGGAGCGGTGCGATCCGAAGGCACGCGGCGTACAGGCTATGGTGCTGGTGCCGACCCGCGAACTGGCCATCCAGGTAGGCAGCGTGTTGAGCGTGCTGGCACGCGCCAGGCACATCCAATGGACGCTGCTATACGGCGGCAGGGGCTATGGCCCGGAACGCAACGCCCTGGCAAGAGGGGCGCAGATAGTAATCGGCACACCAGGCCGCACCCTTGACCACCTGACGCAGGGAACGCTATCGCTGCGTAACCTGAGGATGTTTGTCCTGGACGAAGGCGATGAGATGCTGGACAGGGGCTTTGCGCCGGATGTGGAACGAATCCTGTCTCAGGCGCCTGCGAAGCGCCAAACAGCCTTGTTTTCGGCCACGGTGCCCGATTGGGTTATGAAAATCTCGGCTCGCCACCTGCACGATCCACAGTTGGTCAGAGTGGATAATGAGCTGGAGGCTCCGCCTGAGATCAGTCACATCGTTTATAACATAAGGCCAGAGGCCAAGCTGGATGCACTGCGCAGTCTGCTGGACAAGAAAGGGAACGGCCCTGTACTGGTGTTCGGACGGACCAAGCATGGTGTAAGCAAGCTGGCAGGACGGCTGGCCGACTTGGGATACCCGGTTACAGCGTTGCAAGGCAACCTGAGCCAGAACGCTCGGGAGCGAGTAATGACCGCTTTTCGGTCTGGCGCAGTGTCTATCCTGGTGGCCACCAACGTTGCAGCCCGCGGGCTGGACGTGAGTGGCATTGAGCAGGTAATCAACTACGAACTGCCAGATACCGCACAGCTTTTCACGCACCGTATTGGCAGAACCGGCAGGATGGGGCGCCAGGGCGAGGCCATTACATTTGTCACGCCTGAAGAGAACCCCAAATGGCGGCAAATCGAGCGAGAACTAGGGCACACCTTGCCTCGGAGGACGTGGGTGTCCAACAATCAGGGCGCGCCGCTGCCCGCACGAACGCCATCACGGACGCCAGCGCCGGTCGCCAGGCCACGGTACGCCTGAACCGCTCATCGCTTGGTAACGCTGAACATGGTATATTGATCTCTGGTGGAGGTGGCGTAACAGTAGGGAAGTAGTATGGGAGGAGGTAACCGCGACGTGAACATTTTCATAGGGAATCTGTCTTACGATGTTAGCGAAGAGGAGTTGCGAGGGCTCTTCACTACTTACGGCAATGTCACAAACGTGGCGCTGACTGGCGATTCCTCTCCAAGGATCAGCGCAACGCAGAGGGATAGCCAGTACACCAGTCGAGAGTCACGGGCATACGCCTATGTCGAGATGCCAAACGAGACTGAGGCACTGGCAGCGATCCTGGGAGTACAGGGCATGCACATGGGTGGCCGTCCGGTGACGGTTGTCCAGGCCATGCCCCTGGAGAAAAAGAAGACCAAGAGCCGATGACGGCGAGGGTCAAGCCCAACGCGTTTCTTCCCACCCTCTCGCCCTGAAACGTTTCTAGTGTCTTGACGCAAAAGCCCTTGACCTCACCCTCTTTCGACTTCGCTCAGGACTGGCTCTGTGTCCCCCTCTCCAACATGGAGCCTTGTTCCAGAAGTGGCTTCCCAAGGTACTACCCATGTCATTCTGAGCGAAGCGAAGAATCTGGTGGGGCTACCTACTAGGTCTGCAAACAAGATTCTTCGGTCGTCCCAGCAGAATTCGGACTCCCTCAGAATGACATTTGGAACAACACCCCACAGCCACGCCGACGTCGAACGGTACGACGTGGTTATCATAGGCGCGGGCGCAGCAGGCCTCATGTGTGCCATCGAGGCTGGAAGGCGTGGGCGACGCGTACTGGTGCTGGAACACGCCAACAAGGCCGGCAAGAAGATACTCATCTCCGGAGGCGGGCGCTGCAACTTCACCAACCTGTATGCCACGCCGGATAGCTACCAGTCGCAAAACGAGGCCTTCTGCGTCTCAGCCCTGACCAGGTATACACCGCAGGAGTTCATCGGCCTGGTGGAAAAGCATCGCATTGCGTACCACGAAAAGAAGCTGGGACAGCTCTTCTGCGATGGCTCCGCCGCCGAGATTGTGCGGATGCTGCTGGACGAAGCCGCAGCGGTCAAGGCGACAGTCCGGCTTCAGTGTAAAGTCAGCACCATCCGTCGCGCCAACGGTTTCCTGATAGAAACGGACATAGGGCACTTTGTCGTCGGGTCGCTAGTAGTGGCCACGGGCGGCCCGTCCATCCCACAAATGGGCGCGACTGGCTTTGCCTATGGGATTGCACGGCAATTTGGGCTCAACATCGTGCAGACGCGTCCCGGCCTGGTACCGTTCACCTCCAGCGGGCGGGCATTGGAGTTCTGCAACAGGCTTGCCGGCGTTTCCATCCCGTGCACCGCTAGCTGCAATGGCGCCAGCTTTACGGAGAGCCTGCTCTTCACGCACAAAGGCATCAGCGGCCCGGCTATGCTCCAAGTATCCTCGTACTGGGAAAAGGGCGAGCAAGTCCATATCGATTTGCTCCCTGGCTTCGATCTGCTTGCACATTTGAAGGAGCAGCAGGCGTTCAGGCCAAAGGCCGAGCTACAGACCATTCTGTCGGCACTGCTGCCCAGAAGCTTCGTGGAGGCTATGGGCGAGACGTCTATCCCCAGCAGGGCGATGGACCAACTTTCTCTAAAGGACCTGAACGCCGTTGCGCGTACGCTAAAGGACTGGAGCATCCCGTTCAACGGTACGGAGGGCTATCGCAAGGCGGAGGTCACGGTGGGTGGCGTGGACACCACCGAACTCTCGTCCAAGACCATGGAGGCTGTGAAGGTGCCAGGCCTCTTCTTCATTGGCGAAGCGGTGGACGTGACGGGGCCGTTGGGCGGGTACAACTTCCAGTGGGCGTGGGCTTCGGGCTACTGCGCCGGGCAGTATGTGTGAGAAAGTATAGGCGGGGTGATAGGGTCAATGTTAGCCCCTCCGGTTAACCAGGGGGTTGTTCCTGGCGTTATGTCTAACTGTTGAAGCTGGGCCATATCTGGGCAGGAAATGTTTTTCGGAGAAACAAATCCGATTTTCGTAATGAGAACGTAGGCACGAAAGCATACTGGCAAGCAGGCACTGATGGCGACGACGTTCATGGGTGTATGATAGGCGCCGAGCAAGGGTATGGGATAGGGGAGGATGGCAGGGTGTGGTTCGGGTCCAGAGGGGGCTACCGCGGAATTGGAACCGTCGAGTCTACGCCTTCTCTTGGTGCCAGCCTTCGCCGACTTAGTTCCCGTCATCACCTGCTGGGAGGCGATATATAATCCCCATATGAGAAGGGCGCGGTATTGGCTTTCAGCTTTTGCTATCGGCTTATTATTGGTGGGGGCTTGCAGCCAACCTCAACCAACCCCGACCTCTACACCCACTTCACCCCCAACTCTGATACCGACTGCTACGCCGACTTCCACCCCAACGCCCACGCCTACGTCAGCTACTGCAACACCAAAGCCTACAGCTTGGCCAACTCCCAAGCCCTCACCCACCCCAACGCCGTCACCGACACCTAAACCGACTCCTTCTCCGTCCCCAACACCTAGCCTTACGCCAACGCCTACCCCTGAGCCTGAAGTGCTGAAGGTGGTAGGGCAGATCGGCGGTCCATCCCAGGCTGTGGCTGTCCAAGGCAGCTACGCCTATGTTGGCGTAGGACTGCGGTTGATCGTCCTGGACATTGCTAACCTTGCCAACCCGAGGGAGGTGGGGGCCACGGAGCCTTTTGGATGGTACGTGGAGGACGTAGCTGTGGTGGGCAACACTGCTTTTGTAGCTGCTGGTGGCGCTGGCCTCTATATCGTGGATGTCTCGAACCCTGCTCGCCCTGTTGTTGCTGGAAGCCTTGACACCCCAGGCTATGCGGAAGGCATGGTCGTGGTTGGGAGGTATGCCTATGTTGCCGATGGCCCCGCCGGGCTGCGGGTGGTGGACATTGGCAACCCTACCCATCTTGCTGAGGTGGGTCGGGCCTACAACCTGAACTATGCCTTTGACGTGGCCGTTGAAGGTGGCTATGCCTACATCGCTGCGGCGGGGGCAGGTCTCCTGGTGGCGGACATATCAGACCCAACCAAGCCCAGGGAAGTCGGCGCTCTGGACACACCAGGGTATGCGTATGGCATCGCTGTGTCTGGGACAACAGCATATGTGGCGGATGGCTGGGGAGGGCTGCGGGTCGTGGACATCGCTGACCCCTCCCGTCTGCGAGAGATCGGCTCCGTCGACACCCCCGGCTGGGCCTTCAATGTGGAGGTTCAGGCCCGTGTGGCGTATGTGGCCGATGGCTGGGGTGGCCTGCGGGTGCTGGATGTGACAAAGCAAGCGACGCCTGCTGAGATAGGAAGCTACCAGCCCGACAGAGTTTTCGCTTCGAGTCTGGTTATCTCCGAGAACAGACTATACGTGGCTGACCGTGAAGCGGGCTTGCGTGTCATCGACGCATTGGACCCGGCTCGCCCTGTCCAGCTAGGTCTTTACAGGCCCTTTGGCTACGCCGCTGATGTGGGGGCAGCGGGGAACTACGCTTATGTGGCCGCCGGGCAGTATGGTCTGCGGGTGGTAGACATTTCCGATCCCACCAGGCCAAGAGAGGTAGGCAGCGAGACTGCTGTAGGCTGGGCGGAAACCATCGCTGTTGCGGGCCAGCATGCCTATATCGGTACTCTTCCGTACGAGGGGAGCCGTTTGCAAGTTGTGAATATCGCCGACCCAGCACATCCCACGCTCGTGTCTTCCCTTGCCCTTGAGCCTGGGGTGTCCCGCGACATTGTGGTCAGGGACGGGATTGCCTACATCGCGGACGAATGGGGGCTCCAACTCATTGACGTTTCGAACCCTCTCACCCCTGTCAGGCTCAGCTTCACTGACCTTCACACGGGGGCATCCGGGCAGCCAGCCACGGTGGGGATAGACGTCAAGGGGAACATGGCTTTCATCGCCCAGTCGGAGGGAGGCCTGCTGGTAGTAGATGTCTCTGACCCAAGGAAGCCGACCTTGGCAGCGACCTACAAGTCCCCTGACATCCTGAAGGTGGTGTCCTTGGTCGTTTTGGGGAAGCGTGTTTACATGGGTGACCACGGCCGCCTCCAGATCGTCGACATCTCCAGCGCCACCCGGCCGAAGGGGCTGGGGTTTGTTCCAGTCTCAGGCACCATCGATGGGATGGCCTTAGCAGGTGACGATCTGTACCTGGCTGGCGGCGCCACTGGCTTGGAGGCAATGGAGGTCTCTGCACCCCAGACGCCGGTAACTATGGGAAATCGTTACCTTCCCGGCTCCACATTAGAAGTGGCGGTGGCTGGGGACCTCGTGTACGCAGCATCACAGGACGGAGGGCTATTCGTCCTGGAGCGTAAGCCGAGTTCTGGCGCGGGTGGCAAGACAGCATCGGCACAAGCCACCGGGATTGGTCAGACCTCGACTGGTGCGAGTCTCGTGGCTCACCAGCCAGGGATATATCAGGTTGCTTATGACGCTTCTCTGTACGGAGAAGCACTGAGCCGACAAGGACGGGCGATAGGAGAAGGGGGCTCAGGAACATCTGTGCCGGTTGAGTATGGTGGGGCGGCAACACCGGCAAGCGTGCTCAAGGCTGCTGTGGTAGTCCCCCTTGCGGGTAGCGGTACATGGACTGTCATCAGCAATGCTGACAGCGGGCCGGGTACGCTCCGCTGGGCGCTGGAGAACGCTGGCAGTGGCGACACCGTCGTTTTCGACCCAGTCGCATTCCCGCCGACAAATCCAGCAATCATCAAACCTCTGAGCTATCTGCCACTCTTGAAGCAGGGCGGCCTGACCGTTGATGCCAGCAACGCAGGTGTTATCCTGGACGGCAGCGGCACGCCGTCTGATGCGAGTGGCTTGAATATTGTCTCGGACGGCAATGTAATGAAGGGGTTACAGATCCTTAACTTCCCCGGCCCGGGCGTATTCATCGGAGGGAAGTTTGCTGCCAAAGGCAATGTCATCGGAGGTGACAGGACCCGCGGGACTGGTCCCCTGGGTGAAGGCAACCTGATCAGTGGAAACGGGGGCGGCGTGGGCATGTCTGGATCCGGAACCACTGGTAACAGGGTGGCTGGTAACTACATCGGGACCGACGTCAACGGTACGAGCGCGAAGGGTAATCGGTACAACGGCGTGAACATTAACGACGGCGCCTCTCGCAACGTGATAGGCGGGACTTCTCCGGGTGAGCGGAACGTCATCAGCGGAAATAGCTGGGGCGGAGTAGCCATACTGGATAAGGGCACCACGGCTAACCGCGTCATTGGAAACTACATAGGTCTTGACGCCAGCGGTACTCGCACCTTGGGGCAGTTGGAACACGGCGTGTTCATCGGAAACGGGGGCTCGGGCAACATCGTCGGTGGCACCACGCCCGCTGAGAGAAACGTGGTCAGCGGGAACGGTCGGGAAGAGATCGGACTAATGGGTGGAGCCCATGACAACTTGATTGTCGGAAATTACATTGGCACCGATGCCGCGGGCCTGGCCAACCTAGGGAAGTCCATGTCTGCAGTGACCATGGAACTGGGCCCCTTCAACAACGTCATCAGAGGCAATGTGATCAGCACGGACGGCGGTCTCGGCGTGATGCTCAGCGACTGGGGCACCTGGGGCAACGAGGTCGTTGGTAACTTCATTGGAGTGAACGCCGCCGGTACCGCGTCGCTGGGCAGAACAGGAGACGGCATCCACGTTAATGCCTCCTTCAACAAGATCGGAGGTACGACCCCCCAGGAGAGGAACATCGTCAGCGGGAACAGGGGGAATGGGATCAAGGTGGGATGGAGGAGCATAACGGATGTAGTGGTCATAGGGAACTACGTTGGCACAGATGTGACAGGCACTAAGGCCCTGGGTAACGCTCAGGATGGCATCACGCTGACCGAGGGAACCCACCACAGCTTCATCGGCGGCGCCACAGCGGCTGAGCGCAACGTCATCAGCGGCAATCAGAACAGAGGGATTAGCCTGCAAGGTACAGGCGTGCGCTACAACTTCGTGACTGGCAACTACATTGGCTCCGGCGCTGACGGAACCAGTATCGTCCACAACCAGTTTGGGGTTGACATACAGGGTGCTGAGCACAACTTCGTCCAAGCCAATCTCGTTGCCTACAACACGGACGCCGGAATCGCGATCAAATCCGGCGGTGGCAATCACGTGTATCACAACGGTGTCATGAACAATGGTAAGAATGGGTACGACCAAGGCAAGAACAATTGGTGGGATGATGGGGCCAGGGGCAACTACTGGAGCGACTACAGGGGCAGTGATGGAAACAGCGATGGTATAGGGGATACGCCATACCAGATCAAGCCTAATGGGATTGACAACTACCCTTTGATGGCGCGCTTTGAGTGATTGCGAGTCGGCATAAAACTGCTTCGCCTGGCAGGTCACAAACTGTTGGCGGGTGGCTTGGGGCGAGCCAAGACCTGCATCAGCACCAGGTCAGGTCGCAGACAGTTCAGGTACTGTACACATAGGCAGGCTCACCATGCCCACAAGGCTCGCTCACTGCCGCACCGATATGCGAGCCCAGTGAAAGTACTCCGACGCCGCGAAGTTTGGGGCAAACCCCTCTACCCGCTTCTGCCATACCCACAGGCTGGTTCCAGTCACCGGCATAAACATCACCGCGTTGTCCAGAACACGGCGCTGGATGTCCAGCACTATCTCTCCTCTGCCTTGCTCCGTCACCGACTGCGCCTGAATCAAGCGGTCCAACTCCTGGTCGGCGTAGCCCGTGATGGCCCACCGGCCCTGGCTGTGCAGCACGCTCAGAAGGAAGTCGTTGGAAGAATGCACCGGAGGCATTGGCCCCAGAAACGCCTGGAAATCGCCTTTGCCCCACACATCCTCGGCATACACCCTGGGATTGACCTCATCCACCGTCACCTGGAAACCCGCAGCCTCCAGCATGCGCCGGTACTCCTGGCCCAGCGCCAGGTATCGGTTCCCATAGTCGGCCACTTTCAAGTTAACCGACACGGAGTGCGCCAGTGGCAACGCGACGTCCGTTTGCGCACCGTTGCCCAAGAAGCGCCGCATCTCATCCTGGGGCAGCAACCAATCGCTGGGCACAGGTATTCCAACACCCGCGTCCCCCGAGCCCTTCCACACCTTGTCCAGGGCGCTCCACGGGTCAAGGGACTGGAACGCGGTTCTGCGGACATCAACGGCATCGAAAGGTGCGGCGCCAGCCTTCAAGCCAAACAGCACTCCTGTGCCTGGCTGAGGGAAGGCGCCAATGTTTATTCGGGACTGGAAAGCTATGGCACGGTCCCACTCCTCGATGCTCACCGAGGCCAGGTCAGCCTGTCCAGCCAGGACGGCCGCCAGCCTGGTGGTAGGGTCGGATATGGGCACTACCTTCAGCCCTTGAAGCTTTGGCAGGCCAGGCTCGTAGTAGCTGGGATTGGCCTCAAACATGAGGCCATCCGATGCGACCTGCTTCAATATCCACGGCCCGGTCCCAATAGTTGGGCCTTGCAGCAAGTCGCCGTGCACTTTCACCGCCTCCGGAGCTACTATCTTGGCTTGGCCGTCAGCCAGGGCCAGCAAGAAGTCAGCGTCAGGATACCTCAGCTTGATGTTTACGGTGTAGCTGCCCGTGGCCTTTACAGAGTCGACCGCCTGCAAAAGCGAAGCGCCAGGCCATCCCGGCGTGCGCAACCTATCGAGACTGTAAGCCACGTCCCGTGCCGTTAGCTCCCTGCCTTTCACCGGCTCGATGTTCTGCCAGCGAACGCCCTGGCGGAGGTAGAAAACGTAGGTTAAGGGGTCTGGGTGCTCCCACCGGGCGCACAAGTCGCACTCCACCTCCAGGCTGGGCAGGCGGACGTCCGGGCCGGAGCGCAGACGCAGCAGGCGGCTGTAGGCTATGCCGGAGCCCTGAGATAGAAGAGCATCGGTCGCTTCCTGGTGAACGTCCTGGTGGGGCGCCGCGGTCGCAGCCAGGGTTGCGCTGCTGGAAGGAAGTCCCTGGACAGGGGTCGATGTAGCAGCAGGCGTAGGGGTCGAGGAAATGCAGGCCACCAGGCCCATCAGGCCGATGGCGGCCAGCGCCAACAAAACGGCCTTGGCAAGGCCGAAGGCAACAGAGTAGCCACGCCGCCGGGCAGACGACACCTCAGACGAGCCGGCCATCTTCGGGCTCCACGGGCACCGCAGGAGCCCGGGTGCCGAACATTTTGAGGCCCTCCCTGGGAAGCACCATTACCGCCAGCAGTGTTGATGGCACAAACATGATGACATGCATGAGTATGGCGAAGGCCAGGGCTGACTCACCCCGCACGTCAAAAAGGCTCAACGTGTATACAACCGCAGCTTCAAATGTGATGGCCCCTCCGGGGAGAGATGGGATAGCCGACACAAAGAAAAGGCTCCCCATGAACACAACGACAGCCACCGCAATACCCACGTCAATGTTGAGTCCATGGGCAATGATCCAGCCACTCAGGCCCGCCAGTATCCAGTGTCCCAGGGTTCCCAGGAATGACAGTAGCAACCGTAGAGGGGATTTCCCCAGAGTCCTGGCAGCCTCCCACGCCCTTCTGACAAAGGGCAGCCGGTTGACCCCAGGAACGAAGTCCATGCCTCGTGCGATAACTATGAACACCAGCAAGCTGATACCGGCGAAGATGATAACCTCAGCCATCTGAATCGTGTACCCATGGAGTTCAGGCATCAACAGGACGCTCAGGCCCAACAGCAGCGCAGTGACAAGAACGTCCATCAGGTGCTCCATAGCCAGGGTGGCCAGCGCAGTGGCTGCGCTCACCCCTTCCCGGCGGGTCATCAGGGCCAGTTGCACCGGCTCGCTGACAACTCGGACTGGAGACAGGTTGTTCAGGCCTATGCCGGTGTTCTGAATCACGAACACTCTTATGAACCGGACTCCGTCTTTTGCAAGAAGTACGTACCAGCGCCAAGCCCTGAGCACAATGGATGCGAGAAAGGTTCCCAACGCCAGAATGAACAGTTGAGGAGGAAACGCCAGCAATCCCTGGGTTACTTCGCCCCAGATCATGCCCCGTACCATCAGCCAGCCTAGGAGCACGCTCAATAACGCGCCTACCGCCACCTGTGTGACGGTCCACAACCTCCTGGGTATTCTTTTCGTTCTTACCAAGCGCGGTATCCGTGTAAAATATCTAAGCCGCGATACGTCAGGGACGCACCGCATTGGGAGCAGTCGAGGCTACGATGTGCCAGCCTATCTACTATCGCTCTTGCTCCTCCGTGAGATGGGCTGTTTGCCCACATGCCGACGAAACCAGTAACGTGGGCTCATTATATCAGCTTCTGCTATGCTGTTTTGCTTGGGTTTTTGACCCAGCGCCGCGAACTGAAAGAGATGGCAGGCAAAGCTCACAGCAGAAACCTGCGAACCACCAGCGTTACAAAAACACCCGCCACCGCCATCCAAAACCCGGCCAGCCTGGACACCCCCAACGTGCCCTGAAGCGCCACTCCCAGAGCGAACACGCACCAAGCCAGGATGGCGGCGTTGATGGCGAGGGACAAGGCCCCTCCAAACGCCAACAGAACGTACAGCACCCCTGGCGCGCCGGCAAAGCCAATGGCCCGCAGGAGGGCGGGTAGCACCGTATCCCTGTGCAGAAAGCCGCGTCCTACCAGGTACGCCAGCAGACTCACCAACACCCACGCCGCCACCGTCGCCGCGAACGCCCTGGCGGCCACCTCGGCCTGAACCAGCGCCCCTTCACCCCTGTGGAACCCCAGGACGCCCGCCAGGGCCAGGGAAAGCGCGGTCAGCAAGACCACCCCTAGGGCCTGGACGGTGGCCACAGGGTCTTCTTGAAGCTCACGATAGAGCGAGGCATCGAAGCGCGCCGCCCGCAGCATGCGTTTAAGCACAGCCAGTCGCCACCTTCAACACAATTGCCACATACGCTACCAATACGACACTCCTCGACATCCCTTCTCATTCCCACCTATAATAACTTGTCTGGCTTCATTCGACACCATACCTCGCAACCCTGGAAGGAGCCCGGAGTGAAGTACCGCAAGTTAGGAGCCACCGAGATGGAGGTCTCAGAGGTCGCTTTCGGCGTCTGGACCGTCAGTACCGGCTGGTGGGGCAAGACCACCGAGGCAGAAGGCGCGTCTCTCCTACAAAAAGCCTTCGACCAGGGCGTGACCTTCTTCGACACCGCCGACACCTACGGCGAGGGCCTGGGCGAAACCATTATGGCCAGGGCCTTTCCCAAGAACCGCCACGAAATAGTCATAGGCACCAAGTTCGGGTACGATTTCTACACCGTCCGGCTAAGAAAGGGACACCAGGAGCGCCCCCAGAACTTCGATCCCCAGTTCGTCCGCCACGCCTGCGAGGAGAGCCTACGTCGGCTCAGGACCGACTACATAGACCTGTACCAGGTCCACAACCCGCGCCTGTCCACCATACAGCAGGACGACCTCTTCGGGCTTCTAGACCAGTTGGTGCAGGAGGGCAAGGTTCGCCACTATGGCGTGGCCCTGGGCCCGGACATCGGCTGGCAGGAGGAAGGTGTGGCGTCTATGCAGGAGCGCCACGTGTCCTCCCTCCAGATCATCTACAGCCTGCTGGAGCAGGACCCCGCCCGCGCCTTCTTCCCAGTCGCTTTGCAGGAAAACACAGGGCTGCTTGCCAGGGTACCTCATGCATCTGAGGTCCTCACTGACCAGTTCACAGAGGTTCCAAGCTTTGAGGCCGGTGACCACAGGGCGCTGCGCAGGGCCCAATGGCTAGCCCAGGCCGTGGCGAAGCGCAAGCGCCTCCTATTCCTGGCCCAGGACATGGGCCGCAGCCTGGCTCAGGCCGGCATCAAGTTCTGCCTGGCCCAGTCTACCATCGCCACGGTACTACCCAACATCACCAGCGAGCAGCAACTGAAGGAGTACGCGGCGGCGCCAGAAACGCCCGACATGACTGTGGAGGAATTGGCCCGCGTCCAGGACCTATACGACCACGACTTTTACCTGGGAGAATCATCGGAGCCAGAGAAACAGACGGCCTAGGTCACGGAGGCGACGGGACTCCGGCGTCCAACTGGATAGTCGCCGGCTGACCCGTACCATCCGCCAGACTTGCCACCACGATCACGGCGTGATCTACCCGCGATCCCAACCCATCGATGGTGAAAGTGGCGGAGCGGTCCGCTCCCAGGGAAATGTCCCTGACCGTTGCCTCTGCTCCAATCTCTATGACTCGCAGCACGTAGTCCTGAGAGACGCGATTGTCGTCCGTGCGGAGGAATCCACGCGCGTCCCACACCGGATTGCCGGCCTTCGCATCGTCGACGAAGCCGGTCTCAGGAATGGAGATATCGTCAAGGCACAGGCCCTGGCCGTTGACGGCTTCGTCGGTCACGTACTCAAACCGCAATAGGACATCCTTACCGGCGTAGGGGGTCAGGTCCACATTGTCTCTGAGCCATGCGCCGCTGACGCCGGTGTACCCCGGCCCAAAGGCGTTGCCCAGAGCGTCTTTTCTCGTGGCTCGCTGTCCTTCCAGGACATCCCAAGTAGCGCCTCCGTCGGTGGACGCTTCAACGTAGGCGAAGTCCCAGCCATCCTCCAGGCTGTACCACAGCGAGTAGGTCAGTGTGAGCTTATCCCTGCTGGGCAGGCTGAACCGCCCCGTCAGAGTGGAGTCGATAGAGTCTCCGCGATTGCTCCACCAGCACGCCCCGTCCGAGGGTTCCACCGGAAGCAACGGCGTCTCCTTCTGCCCCTGAAATGTGACCTTCACGCTGGACGCCTGAAAGCGCAAGTCATAGTAGGCGGCGGCATACGGTGGAATACTGTCGGAGAGGCTTCCTGGCGCCGTCACAGTCCTGGTCACGGTAACCCGGGCGTTGCCCAGAGCGGGATATCCGTAAACGCCTCCAGAGGGGTCATTGATGTAATCGGCCACTATCCAGTCGGCGAACACGTCACGGAAGGTTTTGCCTGCTTGCACCGCCCTCAGGTATGCCTCCACCCCACGAATGCCATTGGCAGGCTCATCCATCAGAGTGCGGAGGCTGCCGGGCCCATAGCGGGTGGACAAGTAGTCCATGAACAGGCTTGCGGCCCCGTAAGAGCGTGAACTGGCGCCGGACACCTCCATAGGCCACAGGATGAGAGAGACCGGCAGGGTAGACGCCAGAAAGGCGCTACGGAAGACGGGGGTGTAGCCTGCGGTCTCCCTGCCGAACTCCGCCAGCCCTTCATTCACCCACGTCTCCTCGGTGGGGTCTGTCCTGAACTGCACCGCGTGGGTGAACTCGTGGGCCAGTGTGCCCAGATAATCACTGCCGCCCTGCGCCATGGCGGCGGTGTCTATGTAGATCATCTCTCGCTGGTTACTGAATGGCAGCACCTGGACGGGATACTCGTCCACGGAGGAGTAATAGCCTGCCACTCTTTTGAGTGGTGTGTTCAGGATGGTGAGATGGACGTCGTTGTCTACGCCGGGAGTCAGCTCTGGGTCAAACGCCTTGGTGACGCGCGAGTATATCTGGTCTTCGAAGGTTGCAGCGGATCGTTTCAGCGCATCCATGGAAAAACTGACGCTGTCGTCCACGTACCAGTAGGCATGATCCGTGACCAGTTGTAAGGTGGCGTTGACCGCGGACGTCGTCCTGGTCTGGAAGTCCACCACGTTGAACGTATCTTTCCTGCCTTCCGAGTAGCTCACAGGCGTGGGATTTACCACACTGGGAGTAGGAGTCCGAGACTTGATGACCAGCCGCTGCGCTAGGGCGAACAGGTCCCTATCCGGCGGAACGGGCAGCCCGCTCTCCGGAGCAGGCGTCGGCGTAGCCGTGGCAGTCGGCGTTGGACGGGGCGTGAAGGTAGGAGTGGCAACACTCTGCTGCGTCGGCGTGGGCGACGCCACAACAGGAATAGGCGATGCTTCTGGTTTCACAGGTGCAGAGCACGCCACCAGCAGCGCGAGAACAGCCAGGATTCCGGCCAGCTTGGCACGCATCAGTTGTACTTGTTCATGGCCGATTCCAGGCCGTACTGGACCAACCAAGCCACCGCCTCCGCCGCCAGGCCTGTGGCCTCCTCCATCACCCTGCGCTCTTCTGAAGTGAAGGTTTCCAGCACATGGGAAATGGCGTCCTCTCCCTGTGGCCTGCCGATGCCGATGCGAAGGCGCGGGAACTCCTGAGTGCCCGCCTCTGCGATAATGGAATTGAGACCATTATGGCCGCCGGAGCTACCCCTGGCCCTTATCCGCAGCTTCCCAAGGGGAAGATCCATATCGTCGCACACCACCAGCATCTCCTGAGGCGTGACACGATACCTGTCCAGCAGATACCTGGCAGCCACGCCGCTATGGTTCATGAAGGTGCGTGGTTTGGCCAGGACAACGTCTTTATCCTGGATGCTGCCCGTGCCCAGCATGGCCTGGCGACGACGGTC
>ORJL010371640.1_pt1 | contig 16382 bp, 15 predicted proteins | sample 1779941 | NCBI WGS metagenome assembly ORJL01 (sample SAMEA104232317, study PRJEB22302) | groundwater metagenome | biome: forest; feature: aquifer; material: groundwater | place: USA | collected 2011-08-07 | depth 5.8 m | reverse complement strand
TCACCTTCATCCCGTGCCACGGATGCGTGTTCGAGATCTTTATCATGTCGAGCGGACGCGCAGTCGCCCCAAGCATCAGGCCGCCAAACTCCCCCTGCCCGAATATCAAGTTGTCGCGCCCGACCTCAAGCTCGACATTTCTCCAGCCCCCCTTGGCATAAAGCCTCTGGATATAGGCGTGCGCGTTGTTTGGCGAGAGTTCAAAGAGCGGCTCAAGTGAGGCCGCAGCATATTTTGTGAGATACAGGTCGTGCGCCGTTCTGATGAAATAGTTGAAGCCGTCCTGATAGGTCACCCCCTGCTCGTTCTGGTCGAATGACGTGGCCATGGCATTGGTCTGGCCAACACCGTTATTTGCCGGGACGTTTCTTGGGGCGCTGGAGTTGTAAATGGTGTCGAATTCGAGTTTGCGAAGAAGGTTGATCCTCGTTTCACCCTCGCTAGAGGCTGTCTCCGAACACTTGTCATCCCCGCCCCCGATTAAATCATTCGGGGGTAAACTCCGGCGGGGATCTCGAGCATTTGAGTTCACGAGATCCCCGTTTTCACGGGGATGACACACGTTATTTTCCAAGCCATATTCCTTTTCGTAGAACGAGATGATCTTCTCAATATATCTCTCCCGCCCAATGAGTCGCGCCGCCTCTTCGAAGCCCTTTGCCTGTGTAACATCGATCGGGTGGAAGTTCGCTCTGGCCTCTGCTATGATGCGCGCCACTTCAAGACTCGAATAGGGCCGCTGGCCTATGACGGCGTCGCTCACCAGCCCGTGGGAGATGAGGACATCGATATCACGATAGACCGGGTCATCTATCGGGGCGTTCAAAGAGGTTCCAGTGTTCCAGCGTTCCAATGTTCCAGTGTTCCAGCGTTCCAATGTTCCAGTGTTCCAGCGTTCCAATGTTCCAGTCTCCAGAGGCGCCTCCGCAAAGGCAACCCCTGAAAAAAGAAAAAGGGATATTGCAATCCGCAAAAATTTCATCTATGCGGAATAGATATGAAATTCAAAAAAATCTCAATATTATTATTAGTAACCGTTTCAAGTTTCATGTTTCAGGTTTCAAGGGCGGACGAAAGCAAGAACACGCCAACGAACCAACGAACCAACGAACCAACGCACAAGATGCTCTTCTGGTATCCGGGCGAGGCGGGGACGACAGAAGAGGCCCAAACCACACTCGATGCCTTCTTTGACTATGTGAACGCGAAGGTCGCGCCAGATAAAATAGCCGGCAAATATTTCAACTCGGTCGAAGGCGGCGCCGCGTTCATTAAACAGGCCAAACCAAAGTTCGGGATCATCAGTTTTGCCGCGTATCAGATGAACGGCGCCTCGCTAGGACAAAACACGGTGCTCATGCAGACGCTCCCCCTGCCGGACGGCAAACCTGTCGAGCGCTACGTCGTCATGGGAAAAGGTGCGGCGCCAAAAGACTGGGCAACCGTGATGCTATATTCCAAACAGCCGCTCACTGCGGCGTTCGTGGAGAAATATATCCTTCCGTTCAAGGCCAAGGGGGTTCAGACGGTGGGCAACATTCTGCCGGCGCTGAAGGATATCGCCGCAGGGACAAAGGCCGGCGGCGTCATCTTGCAGCCTATCGAGCACTTCACGCTCAAGAACATGCAGCAGCCGTGGGTGAAGGAACTCTCTGTCTGGCACGTATCGAACGAGATGCCATCGGCCCCGCTGGTCATCTTCGGCTATGTAGCGCAGGACTTTAGTCCTGCTAACATTGGCAGACCTCCCGCCACTACTGCTTTGGCGGGCAGGGAAGGTCTGCGCTACAAATTCGGGACCGATAACCCCTTCATGCAAAGGTTCAAGGCCACACTTCTTAATATGGCGAGCGACCCGCAGGGTAAGGAGATAATGGAGATGTTGAGGTTGAAGGGGTTCTCAACACCGTAGTTGCCTGATTCATCAGGCCATATTTGGAGTAGCACCCTTTACCTGTCCGCCTCTGGCGGAGGGTGCGCCAATTGAATTCAACTAGCGCAGCCTGAAGGCTGCTACTCCAACATCGCCCGATAAATCGGGCAACTACAACTCATTACGGCGGCGAGAACGACGGCGTGGTATCTGTCGAAACGTCGAGCATCCGGAACGCTATCGTGAACGCCCGCCCCGTTATCGCCCCATTGAACCGGAATCTGTTGATCGTGCGCGTCGTGCTGGCAGGTATCGCGTAGTCGGTATTATTGATCTGCGTCCCACACGCAACACCGGTGACGTTGTTATAGATCGTCGTCCCGTTGACGACTATCTGTGTTGTGTTCACTGTTGGAGCCGAAGGCACACATGTAAGTGTCGTTCTGTCCCACGTGATCGAACGAGCCGTGCACTGGTTCTGGACGGTCACCCCCTGCAGATCGTTGCCCGAGATGTTCGCCCCCGCCGTGTTCGGGACAAGGCAGTATTTTTCGGTGAATTCGGCGCTGCTTACGGTGCTACCGTCACCCATAATATAAGAAAAATAGACCTGCTGGTTGGTCATGCCCCCGGACCATCTGAAATAATCGACGGTCACGGTCTGGCTTGCATTGAAGACGACATCGTTATTATTGACCAGCGTTCCCGAAGCAACGCTGCCGGTCCAGATGTCGTTTCCTGAAACCCTGATGCGCGTCATATTCCTCGTCCCCGTCCACGTGTTCTGTGTCTGCGCCCACGTGATCTGATATGCGCATGTATTGGTTAGCGTTATCCCCTGTATCTGCACGTTACCGTTGCCCAGGATAGTTGCGAGCATCTGAACGGTCATGCAGTTCGCCTGCGAGTTCGGCGTGAATGTCACCACCTTGGCCGTCCCATCCGACATGGTGAACGTGAGCGTCAGTGAGACGCCGGCCGGGCTAGAGTTGAACCTCAAATAATTGACATTTTTGGCGCCACTGCCGTCGGTGTAATAGTTGCCGCTGGCGACGGAATTTACCGTTTCAAAATCAAGCAACACCCCGCTCGCGAAGCTCCCCGAATAGACGTTCGCCGAACCCCTTATGTCATTTATTGAAATACCCGTGAAGAGCGTCGGCCCGCCGGACCAGGTCAACGTGACGCCGGTGATGCCGACGTCGGCCGCGCAGGTGTTCTGCACCGTTACCCCGGTAACATCGTTGCCGGAGATGGCCGCGCTTCCGGTATTTATCGTCAGGCAGTTGTTCTGGCTGGAATTAAAGACGTTCAGATCGTACGATTTTGTCGAGCCGTCCGAAAAAGTATAAATGACCGTGTGATTCTGCCCCAGCATCTCGCCGTCGAACCTCAAATAATTGACCGTTTGGGAAGACGACGCGGTGATCGTGTTGGCCGCGGCTATCTGCGTCCCGCTTCCGGCGCTGCCGGTGAACTCCTCTGCCCCGCCGTTCATCTGAACGTTGGTCAGATTATTTGAAGGCCCCCACGTGACGGTCATGTTCGTCAAATTAATGTCGGTGGTGCAGCTGTTCGAAACTGTCGTCCCGGTCAGGTCGCGCCATGCGTTGGTGGTATAGGTCATAACGGCACTGGTCGTCGTCCAAGTAAAACAATTGGCCATTGACTGCATATTGACCGTCACCGACTTGGAATAGGTGCTGGTCCCATAGGTATAATTGAAGACGAGCTGAAAGTTGTGGTTAAAGACAGAGGTGTCCCACTGCAGATAGGTCAGGTTGTGCTGGTTGCCGTCGTCGATCGTATAGTCGTTCGCGCCAAAGTCGAACGTCCCTCCGCCCTCTTCAGAGCCGCTGAACTCCACCGGGTTGCTCGCGATCTGTATCCCCGTCAGGTTCTCGCCGTTGTCCGGCGTCCAGCTCGTGCCCGTCATTGAGTTGATGACCACCGCCTGCGTGCACGAGGCGTCGCGGCTCAAGGTTATGCCGGTGAGTTGCGTGTATGGCGCACTCAACGCCACTGCGCCCGTGTTAACAACCAGGCAGACGGAGGCATCAAAGGGATCGTTTATAGAATGTGAGGAGACGGCGTTCAACTTTCCCGACTGGATGGTCATTGTCCCGCCGGCGCGAGTCACGGTGAAGGTCTCGCCGGCGAACTTTCTGGTGAACGACGCCGAGCCGGAGCCGCCGGTCAATATCTGGCCAAGAGCGAACTCCATCCCCGCAACGTTGGAATAATATGCCTGATCGCGCGTTACCTGCTGGACGCGCGTCTGCTGGTTACTTGCCGTGAAATAGGCGAGCCCCGCCCCCATTGCCCCCATGAGCAGCACTGCCAGAAGCGCGGCGATGACGGTCACGCCGTGCTCGTCGCGTGTCATTGCGAGGAGTCTCGCTGCAAGGCGGGACGACGAAGCAATCCCGTGAATACGATTGGGTTCATGGGATCGCCACGCCCCGCTGCGCGGGGCTCGCGATGACATGCTATTACTGGTACCCGGCATACGCACTTGAGAACCTCCGGGGAAATATCTGATCCCTTATATATAACGTCCCAAAGCTCGCGCCGGCGCTCACCGAGAATTCAATGCCGATGCGCTTGATGTTGGCCTTAACAGCAGTTGCGGCGCCGTTCGCGTCAAGATATGTGAACGCAAGATTCGCGATACCACCGGAGATGGTCGTCCCGCTTCTGGTCAGGTTGCCGCCGCTTAAGGTGTAAGCAATATTATTCTCTGAAGGGGTATTGAAGACAAGGTTCGTCGAGGTGAACGTGACGATATCGCCGGTGGTCGGAATGAGCGACACCTCGGCACAGACCCTGTCCATGGCCAGCCTCGCCTCGTTAAGAACCGCCTTACGTTTAGAGACTATTTCAAACCCCTTGCCGCCGGTGATAAGCATCGGCCCGACAAGCATCGCCAATATGCCGATGATGGCGATGGAAAGGACCATCTCGATGATTGTAAAACCAGTGGCTGGTGACCGGGGACCGGTGACTGGTAACATCTTTTTAAAGAATGAATTATGGCATTGTGTAATCTGCAAGCAGTGCCTCCTCTTTTACCACCTGGCTTCCGCTGCCCCACGTCACCGTTACCGTTACGCGTGCGTAGCCGGAGCCGGCGCTCGCGTCCAGAAAATCGTCCGTGCCGCCATCGACATCGGGATCGACCTCCAGAATAGCAACGTTCCTTGTATATATGTTGTAATTGCCGGTTAGCAGGCCATCTGAATAGCCGGTCGCGATCGTTGCGGCATAGCCGTTATTGGCGCGGTCGGCAATGATCTGCTCCATCTTTTCGCGGGCTAGGTTAGAGGCAACGACCGTCTGGTCGGCCAAAAGCGACGAGGTCGTGCTGCCGAAGAAGATATACATGACCCCAACCAGCCCCGCAGCAAAGATTGCGATGGTCATGACCGCCTCGATCAACGTGACACCCACGATATTTTTCAGGAGCCTGGACATTGGTGCAATATTTGTAGCAGAATTTTTAAGCCATGGCAAATCTAACCTTTAGCATACTTATGGGAGAATGCGAGCCAAGTGCCATGCTTTGTATAACCGGAGCTACGGGAGAATGCTGGCCAAGTGCCACGCCTCTCTGTTAGAAACGGGAGTTAAGAATATGGGCGTATGGGAAATAGCGGAAATGAGGCATGGCACTGTCTGAGAAGATCGCTCGCTTGACAAGCGAGCGATTTCGATTATAAGGACTGGCACTGTCTGAGGAGACCGCTCGTCGGAGTTTGCCATCGAGCAAAGCGAGGGGACGGGCGATTTCGCTATGCTTAATCTTAACAAAATAGCCATCGAACTCGCGCAAAAGGGCGTGGCGTTCGCGTGGGCGACCGTGGTGAACGTGAAGGGTTCCGCCCCCCGCCACCTTGGGGCAAAGATGATCGTCACGCACAGCGAGTCGTTCGACACCATCGGCGGCGGCGCGCTGGAACACGCTGTCATCAAAGACACCCGTGAACAACTGCGGCTCGGCGAACCTAAAACGTTCAATTACCCACTGGGTCCCCTGCTCGGCCAGTGCTGCGGCGGCGAGGTGGATGTCTTCATCGAGCCCGTCCTGCCGCAACGCGAAGTGTTCGTCTTTGGCGCGGGCCACATCGCGGAACACCTTGTCCCGATGCTTAAGAAACTTAACTTTCATGTGAGCCTTGTTGACGAACGGAGCGAACGCATCAACCTGCCACAGTTCGACATGGCCGATACGAAGCTGAACGAACTGCCAACGGACACCCTGAAGGGGATGAAATTCAACGACGGTCTATACATTATCGTCCTGACCCACGCACATATTTATGATGAAGAGATAGTTGAATATTGCCTAGATAAACCATTGAAATATCTGGGTTTAATTGGCTCTAAAACCAAATGGGGAAAGTTCAGGGCAAGATATCGGGCAAAGGGGTTTAAGGATGAACAGTTCGCAAGGGTAAAGACGCCCATCGGGCTTGATATTGGGGCCGAGTCGCCATTTGAGATCGCCGTCAGCATAGTGGGACAGTTGATCGAACTGAATGCTGTTGCATAATCGAGACTATGGGAGGAAGTTAGCCAAGTGCCATGCTTTGTATAACTGGAGCTACGGGAGAATGCTGGCCAAGTGCCACGCCTCTCTGTTAGAAACGGGAGTTAAGAATATGGGCGTATGGGAAATAGCGGAAATGAGGCATGGCACTATCTGGGTAGATCGCTCGCTTTCAGCGAGCGATAACGAGAGAGTACGATTGCGCTATGAAAAGAAAGTCGATGAAAGAGCCGTTGGCGATCGCCGGCATTCTTGAACATGTCCTTCAGCGGAAGGGCATTGCCAAGAAGATGGCTCAATATAACATCTTCGAGGAATGGAAGGAGATCGTCGGCGACACCATTGCAAAGTGCGCCACGCCGCACAAGATGCAGGGGAACACGCTTGTCGTCTGCGCAAAGAACGCCTCGTGGGCGAACGAGCTCGCCTTTATGAAACCGCAAATTCTCAAGAAGATCCGCGAGAAGTCGCCCGATTCGCTAATTGAGGATATTAGGTTTATTTCTAGATGATTGGAGTAGCAGCCTTCAGGCTGCGCCAATTTCGCGCACCCTAAAGCATGCCCCGAGCGAAGTCGAGGGGGGTGCTACTCCTATTGCTGAAACACCCTTATCACCTGCTCTGCGGGAATGGCACCGTCCCTGATAATGGCCATTGTGTCGTCGGCCACATCCACAACGGTCGAACCGCGTGAGGGTTCGCATTCACCGCCGTCCAAGATGCAGTCTATCTTATCCTTGAAATATTTCTGGACGTGCGTGGTGTTGAGCGACGGCGGATAGCCCGAAAGGTTGGCACTGGTCGTTGTGATCGGCTTTCCGAACTCCCGAACGAGCGCCGTTGCAACGGGATGCGAAGAGATGCGAATGCCGATCTTGCCCGTGTTCGTCGTCAGCGACTTCGATATCTTCTTCCCTGCGGGAAAGAGGATGGTCAATGGCCCGGGCCAGAATGCCTTGATAAGACTTAGGACCGGTTCCGCCAGTCGGTCGACATATTCCTCCAGCATCGGCCGGTCGGCGACGAGGATGGCGATGGGAAGGCCATAGTCGCGCCTCTTCAGATCATAGAGCCGCTTGATGGCCTTTTCGTTCGTGATATCGACGCCCAGGCCATAGAAGGTCTCGGTCGGGTAGCAGATGGCCCTCCCCTCTTTCAAGAACGCCACCGCCTTGGAAACGACCTCCGACTCCGGGGCGCGCGGGTTTATTGTGTAAATTGTGGACATAATTTGTAGCGCAGGACTTTAGTCCTGCTAGCTCAATTGGCAGGTCTAAAGACCTGCGCTACGTAACTACCTTTTCAATTTTCTATTCTTCTCCGCAACACCCTCCGCCATTTTTTTGCGATAATTCAGCAATTTTTTCTGCAGGCCGGCGTCGGAGAGGGCCAGTATCTCGACTGCCATCAACGCCGCGTTCTTTGCCCCCGCCTTGCCAATGGTCACCGTCGCGACCGGGATGCCCGCCGGCATCTGCCCCATCGCCAGCAGGGCATCGACCCCCTGAAGCGGGCTCGCGGCCAGCGGGACGCCTATCACGGGGATGACCGTTTGCGCCGCAATGACGCCCGCAAGGTGGGCCGAATACCCCGCCCCGGCAATTATGACCTTGATGCCGCGCCCCATGGCGTTCTTCGCGAACTCCGTGGTCATCTCCGGCGCCCTGTGGGCAGACGTGATGATCATCTCATGTTCAACGCCAAACTCTTTCAGAGTTCGTTCGGCCTCTTCCATGACCGGCAGGTCCGAATCGCTCCCCATTACAACACTGACCAACGGTTTTTGTGGCATATTGTTCTATTTCCTCCCGCAGTTGCCTAATCCATTGGGCTGATTAAGTTAAAAGTAAAAAGGGAAAAGGCAAAAGTAATGTAAAACCTTTATATTTAAAAAATGCCTTTTTCCTTACTTTTCCCTTTTACCTTTTAACTTTTGAATTTATTAAGCGCCCTCCACCCAATATCCTTTCTATAATGCACGCCCTCCCAGCTTATCTTTTCGACCGCCTCATAGGCACGGCTCACCGCCTCGCGGTAATTTCCGCCCAATGCCGTCACACCCAGAACGCGCCCGCCGTCCGTTACCATTTTTCCGTCCTTGACCGCTGTTCCGGCATGAAAGACAACAGCCCCCGGCAGCGCACCGGCGGCATCAAGCCCCCTTATCTCTATCCCCTTTTCGTAATTGCCGGGATATCCGCGCGATGCCATGACGACACAGACGCTTACCGAATCGTCCCATCGAATATCTTGTTTGTCAAGCTCGCCGGCAATGGCGGCTTCTATCAGGTCGACGAGATCTGTCCTCATACGCATCATAATGGGCTGCGTTTCGGGATCGCCCATCCGGACGTTGAACTCCAGGACGCGCGGGATGCCGTTCGATATCATAAGCCCTGCGTAGAGAAAGCCCTTGTAGGCGCGGCCCTCGGCGGCAAGCCCTTCGATCGCGGGACGGATCACTTCGTTCATCACCCGTTCGCTGAGCTCAGGCGTCACGATCGGCGCGGGGGAATATGCCCCCATACCGCCGGTGTTCGGCCCATGGTCGTGGTCATAGACCGCCTTATGGTCCTGGCTCGTGGCCAGCGGCAGGACGTTCTTGCCGTCGGAGATGCAGATGAAAGAGGCCTCTTCGCCCTCCAAGAATTCTTCGATGACGATCCTCTTCCCCGCCTCGCCGAACTCGCCGCGTTTGAGCATGGCATCAATGGCCGCGTTCGCGTCGGATTCGTTCTTGCAGATAATGACGCCCTTCCCCGCGGCAAGGCCGTCGGCCTTGACGACGATGGGCAAGCCGTGCGCCTTCACGAACGACTTTGCCTCGTCCGCCTCGGAGAAGGTTCCGTAGTTCGCGGTCGGTATCTTATGTTTCTGCATGAAGGTCTTGGCATATGCCTTGCTCCCCTCAAGCTGGGCGGCGCGTTTGGAGGGGCCAAAAACTTTAAGGCCGTTGCGTTCAAAGGCGTCAACGATGCCCGCCACAAGCGAGGCCTCCGGCCCCACCACGGTCAGGCCTATCTTATTCTTCTTTGCAAATTCGGTCAGGGCGTTAATGTCGTCTATCTTGATGGGGACGCACTCGGCAATGCCCGCGATGCCAGCGTTGCCGGGGGCGCAGAATAGCTTTTCGGCCTTGGGGCTCTGGGCAAGCTTCCACGCCAACGCATGTTCCCTTCCCCCAGAACCGATTATCAGTATCTTCATTTTAGTCCCCCTTGGGGTCACCCATTACTTGATCAGGCCAGTGATAAACCTGTTTATGGCGGTTTGCTCTTAAATAAGATTATCCTGCAATATCAAATGGTTATACAAAATCAACACTTACAAACCGTCTTTAAATTAAATAAACATTTAAGCCCAATACGGAACATACCGTGCATACTTTCTGGATGTTGAAACATCCTCGTCCAGCTTTATTTTACCGCTTTCAAATGTTTTCGTAATAATTTGTGACACAATTGCCGATTTTTTCTCAGACAACTTAAACCGCTCACGCAAACTTTGGTTGGTCATTGTTTCATTCATTACGTATCGCAGGCAACAATGCTGATAACAGGCCCTAACACGATCTCGACCGTCCATTTTTTCAAAATCCTGATGAGCAAATAAGATCGCAATCGTTCTTTTCTCGCTCACTCTAAAATCCGGAGCGGGTAACTGATAGACCTCGGCCGCCTGTATCACTTTATCCACGCCACTCCCTTTTTCCTCACATATCCCCATACGCCTCATCAAGTTGGCAAGCTTTTCATTGCGAGATTTATATTCGTCAATGAATCTCTCTGGCAAAATAAATGGTTTGCCCGGATTTGATATCTCAAGCCGGTCTTTATACAGTTCTATCATTACCGACATCCCTGTTTCATTGAAGTCTTGATGAATTAGGGCGTTAGCAACAAGCTCACGGATAGCGATTTCTGGGAACATCTGAAGGTTCTCACGGAACGCCCGGCCGATCACTTCATTTGCCGGCACCTGACTCATGATAAACTCCAGTAAACTGCCAAAACCGTTAGCATACCCCTTTGCAATGGTCTTATCTGACCTTGTATTCAGTTTGTTTGAGCCTTCATACACAACAACCCTCGGAGCTTTATTTACGAGCCTTTCAAATTTCTGCAGCTCTTTAGCGAAAAGAATGGCTCCGAGATTTGTTATTTCGTAACAATGCCCGGTCCTGTTTATCAGCTTTTCGCTAATGAACTTTTCTAATACCGCTTCCCTTGTTGAGGGATACGGTAGTTTCAAAAAATCAAAATAGGACTGTGTGTCCAAAAAACTGACGACTTTTTCCGCATCAAGATCGGTCATGGCTACTTGGCTTAGAAATGCCGAGGTATCTTCGGCCACTATCTGTTTAATTTTATCCCACGTCATAGCCACAAGCTCGTCGCCAACTCTCATATAGTAACTGCCTTGATAATTGATGGCCGTACCAACCGGCCTTGATGGTATATGAAAGATCACGGCTCTTCCGTCGGGCAATTTCAATTCTTCAGATTCAATATGAATTTTTAAGGTGTCATACAGCCCGATCTCTACTTTCTTTAGATTTTGAAAAGCATTGGTCCCAACAATATTTCTGGGTCTTCTGTTGGTAACACCCAAGATCAGCTTGCCGCCGCCTTCGTTAGCCAGCGCAACACAATATCTGATCAGTTTATCATGGTCAAATTGTTCTTTAGCCTCTTTGAACTCAATGTTCTCGTTCTCATATGGAACATTCATCCATACTTTTAATTGGTCAGCTGTCGTAGTCATAAAAAACCTCTAATGATCCAGCGCTGCCGTTCACTTCACCACCTCGACCTGCCCCTACGGTATTTGTGCAAGGGCCTCTTGCACAATTGGCCTGTCCGGCCACGCTACGGCATTTGCACTTCGTTTTCGCGCGACTACGTATTTATAATAACGGAGGTGAAAAGCAACTGTTTTTAATGTGGTTGGACGCATAACACGCAGGGGTGGCACGAAAAAATACAAATTTTTGCTTGTTTTTTTGTATAAACTATTATACAATATATGCTGTGAAAAACATATTTGACATATTCACCTCAAGGGCAAGGGGGATGATACTTAGAACCCTCTATTTTCAGGAACAGCCGATACCGCTTCGTCATGTAGCTTTGATGTCCGGCCTGCCGATATTTTCGGTCCAAAACGCGGTCGCCGCACTGACAGATGAAAAGATAATAATCAAGACCGAAAAGGACAACAACGTCCTGTTCGAACTCAATAACGAGCATCCCTTGCATAATATTTTGGAACAATTCTTCATCATTGAACTGAACGCCCGGATCTGTCTAGAGGCCAGGTCGTTCTACCGGAAAGCAAAGCAGGCATTGGAATTTGCCAGTGCCGCAAATGTTATTTTTAAACGCGCCAAACAAAAGAGGCACTAAATGGATCTAATAGGATTTTTTAAAGAGGTCGTTAAGGCATTGAAGGCCAGTGGTGCCGATTATGCCTTGGCCGGAGGGCTGGTCGCATCGATCTACAGAAAGAATGAAAGAACGACGAACGATCTGGATTTTTTGATATTCTCGGGCAAAAAAACGCAGGCGGTGGCCTCTTCGATGATCAGATCTTTTGAATTAGAGCCGCACATCATCAGAAAGGCCTTTCTTTCGGGCGGGCCAATGTTCGCGATCAAGAGAAACGATACGACCCCGTACATCATCGCCGGAAGGGCGAAAAAGGATGAAAAAAAGATCGGCCTCGATTTTATTTTGCCGGAAATGCCGTGGTTCGAAGAGGCCATCGAACGCGCCAAATTCAACGAGCTCGATTTTGGTTTTGGCCCCATCCCCTGCCTGACAAAAGAGGATGTCATTATTTCCAAGCTATATTCATTGCAAAATGATCGGAGCAGGTTCAATGATCTGGACGATCTCAAATCCATCTTTCAGGCCGGCCTTGATATCGACATCCCTTATATTTGCGGACAGATGCAAAAACTGCAACTAGTGACTCCTGATAGTCTCAAAGATTTTGCCCCCAGATCACTTCTTTTGACCTCAAAAAGGGTTCGTCGAGCATCTAGAAAGTCGCTGTCAACCAAATAGCGGAGATGAAATGCGGCCATCTGAATAATTGCAGTTCATGCCATTTTCGTAGTAACAAGCAGTAATTTCTCGCAAATTCGAAAAATATTTTTACCTAATTTATCTTTACATATCAAATACTTGCCTTGCCTTGCCTTGCCTACAAAAAGTTAGCAACTTTGGGTGGCTTTTGCCGATAATAGATATAGAACCATAGAAGGGGGCAACACGTTAAAAGGAGAAAGACTTATGACAACACCAAGTGTGAAGGAAAAAGATGTATGTTTTGCCATTGTGGACCAAGCGGCACAGATCGTAAATGGGTTCTATGGAGTGGCAAATGGCACAGACGATGAGTCAACGGTAAGAACGGCCTACCAGAACGCACAAAAGGATCTGATCGCTTTGGAGGCAAAACGGGGTTCCAGTTGCAATGGGGGTATGGCCAACAATTGTAATATCAATAGCACGCCTCTAGGGGCATTAGCCATTCTTCATAAAGACTTTAGAAACTGGCAGATTAAACACTCCTTTTCAGACTATCTTGCAGCGTTTGTCTATGAGGAATCGGGAGGTGATCCAATAAGAAAGGAGGCGTGGAAAAATGCCGGCCTTTCCTGTCCAAACAAAGTAAAATCTAGTTCAGATACAGGCACTGTAGCAGTTGGAGCGGGTCTAGTAGTAACTGGCGCAAATGCTATTTTGTTTAAAGTATCAGGAGCAGCAACAACAGTATCAGCAGCATTGCGTGGTGCGTTGGCTCTTTCGGCAGCAGCCCTTGTCGGTGTTGCGATCGGTAGTTACGTTAATTATTTGATAGACGCCTCAGAGGACTTCGAGCCCCAATGCGTAGATAAATAGCAACATGGAAGGCTACGGCAGAGCAAGCTCTGCAACTACACCAACTAAACGAGCCTCCTTGCCGCCAGTTCGACCGCTTTGAATATCTGCTTATAGCCGGTGCAGCGGCAGAGATTAATTTGGAACGCCTTTTTGATCTCCGCGCGAGTCGGGTGCTTGTTCTTATCCAGTAATGCCTTTGCCGTCATGATCATGCCCGGCGTGCAGAAGCCGCACTGGACGGCGCCGGTCTCGATGAACGCCTGCTGAATTGGGTGAAGGCGGCCGTCTTTTTCCAGCCCCTCTATCGTAACAATGGCATCGCTCTCTTTCAGTTGCGAGAGCTTAACCACGCACGAGCGCTTGGGCTGGTCGTTGACCAGGACGGTGCAGGTGCCACAGACGCCGATGTCGCAGCCGCGTTTGGTGCCGGTGAGGCGCAGTTCTTCGCGGAGGAGGTTTAAAAGCGTCTCGTTGGGGGGAGAGCTGATGGTGAATGCTTTGGCGTTGATGATAAGTTGCATAAGTATTGTAGTTGCAGAGCTTGCTCTGCCAATCTCGGGCAAAGCAAGCTTTGCCACTACAGACCCCTCTTTATCGGCAGCTCACAGACCCTCACCCCCGTCGCGTTGAAGACGGCGTTGCCGATCGCGCCCGCCCTGAGGTCGTTCCCCGGCCCCCCGAGCGCCTTCGCCCCCCGCGGCCGGGCGGGGTCGGCGTTCTCGAGCAAGCCCGCCGCCATATCGTCCGGCACATCGGTCGCGCGCAATATTTTATATTTATTAAAGTTCAGGTTCTCTATCTTTCCGTCCTTACAAACGACCTCCTCCGTGAGCGCCTGCCCCATCCCCATCACCATGCCGCCATATATCTGCCCCTCCAGCATCTGCGGGTTGATGGCCTTGCCGACATCGTGCGCCCCAACGCAAGAGATGACCTTTATCTTTCCGGTGGCCTTATCGACCTCAAGCTCCACCGCGTTGCAACCATAGACATAGGTGAAATAGGCATCGCCCTGGCCGTTCTCTTCGTCCCAGTGGACGCGCGGCCCCTGCCATTCTCCAAGTGCGTGCAGATATATCCTGTTCTTGTGGCACGCCTCGATCACCTCGCCGAAATTGGCCTTCTTGCCGGTCTTTGGGTTAGAGATAAAGCCATTGTCGAATTTGTAATCGACTTGTTTCGGGGGATTCCCGCTGGAGTTTACCCCCGAATGTTTTAATCGGGGGCGGGAATGACAAGCCGAACCCTTCGACGCCCCCAGGAGCTTCGTGAGAACTGGCGACATCAACTCTTTGAGCTGCTTGCAGGCATCTATCACCGCATTCCCGCCGACAAGCGTCCCGCGCGATGCGACCGTAGGGGCACTGTCCGGGATGGAGTTTGTGTCCACGTCAAGATAGATGACGCACGAGGCGTCGATCCCCAGTTCACCGCACAGAATGGTCGTCATGGCAGTCTTGAGACCCTGCCCGTTCTCCGCGACACCCACCTCCAGCAGAACTGACCCGTCCGGCTGTATATTAATGATGGCCGAGCACATATCGTTCCCCTCGGCGCCAAGGCTCACACCGCGATAGGAACACGCCATGCCGATGCCATAGAACTTTTCGCCCTTCGCCTTTCCACGACTGCATCTTTTATATTTCGCGTCCCAGCCAAACTTTGCCAGAGTCTCACTGACGACCTGCGAGATCGACACCTTGTGGTTCGAAAGTTTCTGGCCGGTGTGGGTGACGTCATTCTGCTTGAAAAAGTTCAACTCGCGGAACTTCACGGGGGAGATGTTCAATTCGTGCGCGACGATGTCCATGAACGATTCGGTGCAGAAATTATATTGCGGCGCGCCGAACCCGCGCATCGCGCCGCAAAGCGGGTTGTTGGTGTAGACCGCGTAGGAATCACACTTAACGTTCGGAACCAGATACGGGCCGGTGCACTGGACGGTCGGCCGCCAGATGACGAACGGCGATGTCGCGCAATATGGCCCCCCGTCGGCAATGATCTGCGACTCGAGGGCGCGTATCTTATTGTCCGCGCCGACCGACATTTTAAGCCGGACGTTGAACGGGTGCCGCTTGTAGCTCTCGCGGATGGAATCTTCGCGCGTGAGCGTCAGCTTCACGGGCCGGCCCGACTTTCGGGCTAAAAGCGCCGCGCGGGCGCAGATGACCGATATCGTATCGTCCTTACCGCCGAACCCGCCGCCGAGTGTCGTCTGTTTTATCTGAACTTTGTTGAGCGGCAGGCCCATGAACCACGCGACATAGCGCCTGGTGGAGAACGGGTGCTGCATCCCGCCAAGGATGGTGATACTGCCGTCCCCGTTCGGGATGGCAACGCAGGATTCCGGCTCCATATACGAATGTTCGACGAACTGTGTCTGAAACTCCGCCTCGAATATCTTTTTGGCCTTGGCGAACTCTTTTTCGGTATCGTTGTGCCTCACCTTGAAGTGTTTGACGATGTTATTTGGCATCTCATCGTGAACCTTGGGAGATGAGGGTTGCATGGCCTTGACCGGGTCGAGGATAGGCTCTAAGGGCTCATATTCGACCTTGATGAGCGATGCCGCCCTGCAGGCCGTTTCATAATCCCTTGCCGCGACAGCCGCCACGACATCGCCGTGATAGCGCGTCTTACCTTCTGCCAAAACGTAGTAGTCCTTGACGATGCCGCCGACGCGCTTTAAGCCCGGACAGTCTTTGCTAGTCACCACGCATGCCACGCCCTCAAGGCCTAAAGCCGCCGATGTGTCTATCTTGAGAATTTTCGCGTGCGGATATTCGGCATAGAGCTGCTTGGCATAAAGCATCGGGTCGAGCTTGATATCGTCGGCATATACGGCCCTGCCGGTCACCTTTTCGTATGCGTCTATTCTATTCATCTTAAATCGTCCGCCTGAGGCGGACGATCTCCTCAGATAGTGCCATGCCTCATCAGCTGCGTCCTCTCGTCATCGCTCGCCTTTAGGCGAGCGATCTTCTCAGATAGTGCCATGCCTCATCCCCGCTTTCTCCCATACATCCATATTCTGCAATCCCGTTTCTAACAGAGAGGCGTGGCACTTGGC
>ORJL010210772.1_pt1 | contig 16383 bp, 18 predicted proteins | sample 1779941 | NCBI WGS metagenome assembly ORJL01 (sample SAMEA104232317, study PRJEB22302) | groundwater metagenome | biome: forest; feature: aquifer; material: groundwater | place: USA | collected 2011-08-07 | depth 5.8 m | reverse complement strand
TCTTTCCTCCCCCCCCCCATAACTTTGCACAAGATACATTGTGCAAAGTTCTACACGTATCTAATCTATAAATCAGGCTACCTCCCCTAACAAATCACTCACGGAACCCACTTTCCCTATCAAAATATCTCTTCTAACCGCAGCAACATTGTTTTCTTCTTCGAAAAATCTATTTAAAATTCGAATTTTCTCATAATAAGTAAGATATTTATCATCTTTTGCTGTCAAAATAGACACAAAAACATCTAAGACTTCCCTATTCTCACCATCTATCCTATAATTTCTATCTTTGCCAAGTCCGAGTAAACGTTCACATAAAAAAATCAAATCCTTATCAGGAATCTGAGAAGGAGAATCGGATTCTTCAGGAATAGCGCCAATTTTAGTACTAATGTATGCATCCAAATAACGCCTATCAAGAACTTTAAGTAAATCGCCTCCCTCAGCTCTTACGACACCACTATCAGCATACTTGTCAAAGACATAATAAACATATTTCTTGGTTTTAGAATTTTTATAAACAGAAATTTCCATAGGGAATTTTTCTCTTCCTACGACTACAGAAGCACTACCATCACCATGTAAATCAAAATGAATATTTGAGGAATCACCAATCTCAACAAAAGCTTCACTAGCCTCATCTTCATCCGTTACAAGATTTTCATTAGGATCAGACGGAGTATTCTGAGGTTTACTAATTTCACCTTTAGCCAATTGAGCTTCATCATTTTTATAATCTTCCCAAAGTTTTTGTAACTCCTTATCACCAGATTCTTTAACTGCTTTTTCATTAACAACGTCCAGCCTGGAAAGATATTGTTCCTCAGTTAATTTTTTTTGTGAATATTCTTCATTTAATTTCTTTAAATCACTGCGCCATTCTTCAACATCCATATTCAAAGAAGAAATTTTTACAGCAATACGTCTATTTCTCTCTAATTTAATATAACTATTGTAAAATCTTCCGGATTTCTCATTCGCCTCACCAATAAAACCAACCAATTTAAGATGAATTTTTTGTTTTAAATCCGAATATTTCTTTTTTTCTCTAAATCTTTTTTTAGCGTCCAATTCCAAATCACGTAATTCCAAGAAAGCACCTCTTAATTCAGAATCTCCTCGTAAAGACTCTTTGGAAACGTCAAAATTACCACCTAAATCGTCAACGAATCTTTCAAAAGATCTCGTGTCCATCTCTGCAGATAGTCGTAAAAAATCTCTTGAGTCCGTGCCTAAATCAAGAACTACAGCCAAGGGAGGTCTTTTTACAAGATCTTGTCCAGCTTCTTCTCCAAATAAAGTCCTATTATTAAGAAAAAAATTACGACTTTTTTCTTTTACTCTCAAGACTTCCGTAGAGTCAACTTCACCCTGTTTTGGCTTATCAAGCGAACCCATAAACTATAAATTAAATCTCTAAATTATAGCATTTTTACCATATAAGTTCCAACCAATTTATAACCCTTCTTTCTATAATATTCCCTAGTACCAATCCCGGCTATCACAGCAATTTTCTTATAACCGGCTTCTTTTGCGATTTTTTCAGCTTCATTCATTAATTTTGTACCCCAACCAACATGCTGTATGTCCCCCACTGCATGTTTGCCAACAGCAATTTGTTTACCATAAACATGAACCTCGCGAACCAAAGCAGCATTCTTAATCTCATCCAAAACAGCATTTTTAGGAAAACGCAACCTAAGCAAAGCAATCAATTTATCCTGTTTTTGATCTTCAAAAGAAATAAAATACTCTTTACCGCCACTTGCCTGATATTCTCTGGAAATCAACTTAACGTCATCAATATTTACAGAGGTATCTTTTATCTCGCGCGAACGGATATCCCTAGAAGGAGTCCCTTCTTTGCGTAAACGTTCCTCCAAAATCTGCCTGATATTTGAGGCCTTAAATCCGGCTTCCACATCAGTAGAAGGAATATCACGCGCAATTCTATCAATACGACACCACTCAGGAACGGATTTTATTTCTTGGAGCAAAATATCCTCCAAAGTCTTATTGTCATAAGGCGTAAATAAACCTTTTCTATAACGTAAAGCCAAAACGGATTTGAACAAAACAACGCATGGATAAATTTTCAAATAATCCGGCTGATATTTATCATCGGAAAAAAGTTCACCAATCATGCGCTTATCAAGCGCAACAGTGGACCCAGGCAAATTAGGCATCATATGATAACCAACTTTTAAACCGGCATCTTTAAGTAAGGCAGTGGCGTGACGCACGCATTCGAGATCATGTCCTCTTTGAGTCAATATCTGCACTCTATCGTCAGTGGTCTGAACACCAATTTCGACCTTGGTAATGCCCAAATAACGCATTCTCCTAATTTCATTTTCATCAATAAAATCAGGACGCGTCTCAACATTGATTCCGATACAACGAACATCTGAAGTTTCATTTTCTTTAATAACTTCCTGAAAATTCTTTTTCTGCAAATTCAAAGATTTCAAAATAACCGTATTTACAACATCAGTTCCATAAGGACTTTTAATCGTTTTCTTTTCAAAAATATTTTTCATTTTACCGGCAGTACCAATTTGACGATGAAATTCATTCAACGCAATAAGACAATTTTTAAGAAACCATGTTTGGTAAGATTTGGGATAAAAACTCCAAGTGCCGCCAATAATGCGCAATTCAACTTTGGAAATTTCATGACCTGTCATATACAAAGCCTTTAGCCTAACAAAAACCTGGGTATAAGGATTAAAACGCTGCCTGAAGGCCCTCTGGGCAGCAGGTTGAGACGGCAAATAACTCTTTGGCATACGTACATCAGTAGGACAGTAAATACATTTTCCGGGACAAGGAAAAGGCTTTGTCATAACTGTAACAGGCGCAACCCCGCTTAGAGTTCTGACACTGCGTTTTCGAATTAAACTAAGAAGCTCGGGATTGGATTCGATTTTTCTTTCGCGCAAAAGATCATTGTAAGCTTTGATAAAATATAAATTATGAAAAATTCGTCCTTTATGTTGTTTAACTAAAGAATTACGAAATTTCTCAAAATCATGTCGATTTTTAAAATTTCGGCTGTTAGCCTCTTCAATAATCAAACGCGCAAGCTGCTGATTGTCAGTCAGGTCTATTTTTGAAAAATCCATAAAAAACCCTTATAACAAAGCAAATTTTAGCATATAGCAGAGGCCGCTGCAAAGTCTGCCTTTTGCAGCGGCCTCAATAAAGACATTGATAGGTTGATTGATTAACTTTATAGTCTAAACTATGAATGATAGAACAGCAAAACGAATATTAAAAAAAGTTATAGAGGATTATACAAAAATAGCTGAAGAATTTGATGGAACAAGGAAAAAAGGTTGGAATGAATTTGGCTTATTTATCAAACATATTAAAAACGGACAAAAAATAGCAGATTTGGGATGCGGAAACGGACGACTTTATAGTTATTTAAACAAAGAAAAAAATATTTTTTATACCGGTATAGACAATAACAAAAAATTGCTTGAGCATGCGACGAAGTCGCGTAGCAAAGCGAACACCACCTCTGCAAAATTTATCCAAGGCGATCTTTTAAAAATTCCATTAAAAAAATCAAGCGTAGACGTAAGCCTGGCAATAGCATCCTTCCATCACCTACCCTCTCAAAAATTACGCCAAAAATCATTAAACGAAATATATAGAATCCTCAAAAAAAACGGCATCTTAATAATAAGCGTTTGGAATTTATTTCAAAAAAAATACAAAAAATATATTTGGCAGTCTCGGATTAGACATATATTATCATTTGGCAAATATGATTGGCGCGACACTTTTATCCCATGGGGAAAAACAGGAGTAAAAAGATATTATTACGCTTTTAAAACGCAAGAATTAAGAAACTTACTGCAAGAAAACGGATTTACAAAAATTCTGGAAGAATATAAAAATAACAATTTAATTTTTATATGTCGGAAACAGTAAAAATTTTGGGAGTCAGATTCGATAGAGTTACTTTGGAAGAAGCAGCTGAAAAAGCTTTGGAATTTGCCAAAGATGAAAAGCAACATTACATTTGCACGCCAAATCCGGAAATAGTTCTGGAAGCTCAAAAAAACGAGGAATTTTTGAAAGTACTGAATCAGTCCGATCTGAATATCCCGGATGGAATAGGCATAATATGGGCTGCGAAATATTTAAAACAAGGATCACTGCAAAGGGTTACGGGAGTGGATTTAATGGAAAAAATTTGTGAAAAAGCTGCGAAGGAAAACCTGAAAATATTTCTTTTAGGAGCCGACGAAGGTGTCGCTCAAAAAGTTAAAACAATTTTGGAAAATAAATATCCCGGAATAAAAATTGTTGGACCATATAGCGGATCTGCGGAAGAAAAAGAGAAAAATTTAATTCTTAAAAACATCAATGATTCAGGCGCAAAAATCTTATTTGTGGCTTTTGGAGCGCCAAAACAAGAAATTTGGATTACAGACAATCTTAAGAACTTAAATAGCGTAAGGTTAGGCATGGGAGTCGGCGGAAGTTTTGATTTCATCGCTCAAGTCCACAAAAGAGCTCCAAAATGGATACAAAAAATCGGATTGGAATGGCTCTATCGCCTGCTTCAGCAGCCATCACGCTTAAAACGCATTTATAATGCAACGATAAAATTCCCACTGACAGTATTGAGAAAGAATCTAAAATCGAACCTTTAAATAAGCTTACCTTTAATATCTGAATCCGGGAGCATACCCATTCTCTTCTTGACTACGTCTATATGCTCTTGAGCAGATAAATCCTCTGGCATGGTTCCACCAATGTCTTTGATAGCTTTTCTAACCTTTCCACCTACAACAAAATGTGTCCTTGAGGCTCTATCTTCACCAACCGACTCTCTATTTTGTAATCTCGATCTCAACTGTTCGTCAGTCTGAGTGATTCGAAAAAGATTGGCAGCTAATTCTGTAGCACCAGCTCTATCAAGTATTTTATCATCTCCAATCTGTTTTTTCTGTTGTATTTGCTTATTAGTCAATCCATATAAGCCTAAATAACCTGAGTCATTAAATTTTCCAAAATTTCTCACTCCGGAATCATGAGCAGTTTTGAAAAGTTTTCTGTTATGATTTGTAACCTCATCTCTGGTTAAAAGCCTTTTTTCATCATCAGTTAAAGCCTCAAAAAGCTCTTGCCTTCTGGTCTGAGTAGCAAAATAAGTTTGAGCCAGCGCAACGGACCCTTTTGCAGGGTCTCCATTTTGGGCAATAAGATAACAAGCATACCTAGAAAGCTTATAGTCAAGTATCGATTTATTGGCTCCCTTACCAGCTTGGATCATCTTACCGATATCAGCAAAGTGATCCACAACATTTTGTTCGCTTAACGTGCAAGCAGTCTTTGCTTTTTCAATAACATTTTCAAAATTGCTCCACTTACTATATTCCAAAATTTCCATTAATTCCCTGGCTTCCCAGTATTCAATACCATCTTGGTCGATCTTCTTTATATCTTCAAAATTTCTATTTGGAGATTTAGGATTCAAATTTTTATCCATATTTTATTAATTAAATTTCTATAATTCAAGTATAGGTGAGCACATACTCACCGTCAAGACCCAAAACCACATATTATATTGCTCAAATCTAGAATTTGCTTTCTTATAACCACATCGAGACATTGAAAAAAAGATTAAAATAAAATAGACTACGCTCACATAAATCGTGAAAAAAATAATCTGGGGCTGTAGCTCACTTGGCTAGAGCGCGTCCATGGCATGGATGAGGCAGAGGGTTCGAATCCCTTCAGCTCCACCAAATATTATTCCTTCGGTATCGTAAGAACAGGATTGCGATCTCCATACGTATCATCTACGCGTCCGACAGGTGGCCAGTATTTTCCTTCTTCCACCCAAGGTGCAGCGTAAGCGGCCTGTTCACGTGAATATGAGTGATCCCATTGATCAGTCAAAAGAGAAGCTGCTGTGTGTGGAGCATTTTTTAACGGATTGTCGTCTTTGTCCAAAACCCCTTCCATGACAGCCATTATTTCTTCGTGAATTATCCTCATGGCTTCCACAAAGCGATCAATATGAGCCAAAGATTCACTCTCCGTCGGCTCGATCATCAAAGTCCCATGTACCGGAAATGCCACAGTAGGCGCGTGAAAGCCAATATCTGCAAGTCTTTTAGCTATATCGAAAGCGCTCACGCCGGTCAGTCTTTCAAAAAGTCTTGGGTCTAAAATACATTCGTGAGCCACACGCCCTTGTTTATTTTTAAATAAAGTTGGGAAAGAAGAAGCTAACATTGCAGATATATAGTTTGCGTTCAAGACTGCGATAGCAGTAGCGCGTTTCAAACCCTCAGCACCCATCATTCTAATATACATCCATGCGATAGGAAGAATTGAAGCGCTTCCCCATGGAGCAGATGAGACCGGACCGATACCTTTTTTCCCTCCGGTTTCGACTACAGGATGTTTTGGTAAAAAATCCGCCAAGTGTCCGGCAACTGCGATCGGCCCAACCCCGGGACCTCCGCCTCCATGCGGCAAACCGAAAGTTTTGTGCAAATTAAGATGCATTACATCAGCGCCATACTTTCCCGGACGACAGTAGCCAACTTGAGCGTTCATATTGGCGCCGTCCATATAAACTTGTCCGCCTTGCTCATGTACTATATCGCACATTTCTTTGATATCTTCTTCAAATACACCGTGAGTAGACGGGTAGGTTATCATTATCGCTGACAGGTTTTGAGCGTTTTCTTTCGCCTTTGCTCTCAAATCATCAATGTCGATATTTCCTTCTTTTGTACATTTTACTTTTACAACCTGCATGCCTGCCATTGCCGCGCTTGCCGGATTGGTACCATGAGCTGAATCAGGTATAAGACAAACTTTTCTATGTCCTTCACCACGATCTCTATGATATGCCTGAATTACTTGCAGGCCTGCGTATTCTCCCTGTGAACCTGCGTTAGGCTGCAGAGATACAGCTTCAAACCCTGTGATTTCAGCAAGCCAACGCTCCAGGTCACTGATCATTTCTTGATATCCAATTGTTTGCTCTTCTGGGGCGAATGGATGCATGTTGGCAAACTGCGGCCAAGTTATCGGTCTCATGGCGCTAGTGCCTGAAAGTTTCATTGAGCAAGAACCAAGCATGATCGCCGAACGCGTGAGTGAAATATCTTTTGCCCTGAGGCTTTCGATGTATCTCATCATTTCCATCTCTGAATGATGCCTGTGAAAAACCGGAGCAGTCATGAATTCACTTGTTCTTGCGAGAGACTCGTCGTAACCTTCGCCCGCAGAACCAAACAGAGCATTGGCATCAGGAGTTTCTCCCTCTTCCATAGAAAAAATATCAAGAAGTTTTTGTATGTCATTTGGAGTTGTTGTCTCACCTATTGAAATTCCTAAAGCATCTTCAAAAACACGCAGGTTTACTTTTTCTTCATCCGCTATATCAAGGATATATGCTTTATCTTCCGATGAGACCGGTATTTTGATAGTGTCAAAGAATTCCGTTTCAGGAATAGCGTAACCGAGTTGTCTTAGTCCGTCAGCCAAAGTTTTTGTCAATTTATGAATACGACTTGCTATAGCCTTTAAACCATCAGGACCGTGGTAGACTCCATACATTGAAGCCATGACTGCAAGCAGTACCTGTGAAGTACATATATTGCTTGTAGCTTTTTCTCCGCGTATGTGTTGCTCGCGTGCTCCAAGAGCGAGTCTTAAGGCTCGATTACCGTGTGCGTCTTTTGTAGCACCAACCAATCGTCCAGGCATCTGCCTCATATGCTCTTGTTTCGTTGCGAAAAATGCGGCGTGAGGGCCACCAAAGCCCATCGGAGCACCAAAACGTTGAGTACTTCCTAAAGCGATATCTGCACCCGCCTCTCTCGGTGTACGAAGCATTGTAAGAGCTAAAGGATCGGTTGCCACAATAGCCAGAGCTCCTTTTGCATGAGCTTTATCGCAAATATTTTTGTAATCACGAACCTCTCCGTTTGTATTTGGAGACTGAATTATAACTCCGCAAGTTTGGTCTGAAAATTCAAAAGTCCCAGGATCACCAACAACTATCTCTATTCCCAAAGGCTTTGCTCTTGTTTCAATCACCGCGATAGTTTGTGGATGACAATCGCTTGCGACAAATAAGACATTTTTTTTGCCTTTGCCTATGCGATGAGCCATGGTCATAGCCTCAGCCGCAGCTGTGCCCTCATCAAGTAAAGAAGCGTTTGCCACATCCATCCCTGTCAAGTCAGCGATCATAGTTTGAAAATTGAAAAGCGCTTCAAGTCTGCCTTGGGAAATCTCTGCCTGATAAGGAGTATAAGCCGTTAACCATCCCGAATCCTCAAGAATATTTCTTAGTATTATTGACGGAGTTACAGTTTCGGAGTATCCCATGCCGATATAAGAATTTCTCTGTTCGTTTTGTAATGCTATAGCCATAAGCTCTTCCAGCGCTTCTCTTTCACTTAACGCCGGCGGTAATGAAAGTGTAGTTTCACTTAAGATTTGATTTGGAATAACATCTCTCATGAAAGCATCGAGCGACGAATAACCAAGAACAGCAAGCATTGCAGTAGTATCTTCTTCAGAAGGACCAATATGGCGTCTAACAAATTCTCCCAATTGTTCTTGAGTTCCATGAGAACAGTCTTCTATGGCTTCAATTACGACTTTACTTGGTGCTTCACTTGGAGATTCAGTTGGAAGTGTGCCTTGGTCTGCTTGAGTGACAGCGGCTTCTGGAACAATCCCGGCTTCATCTGGAAGGTTATTCATATAAAAAAATTAAGTTAAGATTATTTTGCTGACTGGAGGGTTATGATATGAAGACCTTGGTAGTCTTGTCAATCTAAATATTTTTTTCGCAGGCTATAAACCAAACTTTTCCTTAAGCTCAGCAATTGATTCCGACAAAGCACCAGCGCCAATTGCAACAATCACAACCATAACAGCGACCACCAAATGTCCATACCTAGTTCTTTCCGGAGACAATTTCCTTCTCTCCCCATGTCCTGGTTGTAGTTTATCAGGTGTTCGCATAAATTAAGAACGAATAATATCACGATAAATCACTATGTCAAGACTTGCTTTATCAAGGGCTTTCCCAGTACAATCTAATAAATTTAACCAATTTTTTTATGATGAATTCTTTAATGGGATTATCATCAGGACCTTATCTTTCAGTACTGATGCAAGTTCTTACATTTTCAATTATAACCGGCTTGGTAATGTTTGCAGTGTGGTTATTTAAACATGAGGAAAAAATGACAGTACTAAAATGGAGCCTGGGATTTTTATTAGTAGGTCTCATTGGAATCTTCGTTACCGTTTGGATTATGTCGAACAATACAGGGATGATGAATTATTAATTACTTCTTCTTCCCCTTCAGTTTCCTCTCAATCAACGCCTCAATATAAGGCCTGACCTTATCCACCAAATAATCAAGAGCCCTCAAAGGCTCGACTATTGTTTTATGCACTCTTTCAACAATCTCAGCCACATCATCAACAACTTTTGAAGCATCCCTTAAAATCAAAATTCCATAAAACAGAAAAATACACAGGAAAATTACCAGAATAATAAACCCGCCAGCCAAAGACATATTTAGAATATCACCGGAAGTTGCAAACATAGAAAAGAAGTTAAAAGCTTAGTGCAATTGTAAAACAATCAGACGCCGTACGCAAGGAAACAAAAACCAGTGACGCTTTTTGTCGGCATAAATGTAGCGGTAGGTATCACCGGTGACACTTTTCCTCCAACAAATTTAAGTGTTATCCTGTTCGGAATAACGATCAAGCATCACGGCAAGCTCAGCACGTGTGACGTAATTATTTGGACCAAAAGTACCATCATCATAACCGGTAATTACGCCCTTATCCTTCATATTAGAAACTGCCTTTTTAGCCCAATCTGGAATTTCACCTTCATCCTCGAAGATTTTTTCACCATTATTGCCACAATACTTAGCATAATCTGACGGATTTACCGGATCAAATAATTTACAATCCAGCGCAACTACATTGAATGTAAACATATTCAAAAGAAACATAGCCAAAACACCAAAAACGAACGCACTAATAAACTGCAGCATTTTTTTCATAGGATTTTTAAAAAGTTAAAAAATATTGACATAAATATACACTACAAAAGCTTTTTCATCACCTCGTTCACCATCTGCGGATTGGCCTGACCTTTCATTTCTTTCATAACCATTCCAACCAAAAATCCAATAGCTTTCTCTTTTCCGGCTTTTACATCAGCCACAGGCCCGGGATTAACCTCAATCACTTTTTTACAAGCAGCTTCAATCGCACCGGAATCACTCACCTGCTTAAGCCCTTTTTTCTTAACAATCTCAGCGGGACTTTTACCGGTTTTATACATCTCTTCAAAAACCTCGCTCTTGGCAACATTATTGGAAATCTCACCTTTGCTCACCAGCTCAATCAACTCAGCCATCATGGCCGAAGTAACTTTTTGTTGATCAATCGTAACCAATTCTTCATTCAAATGTTTCATCAAAATTGTATTTATGAATGAAACCGCGCGTTTGGCATCTTTGCATTTGGCAACAACCTCCTCAAAATACTGCGCAATTTTTAAATCACATGACAAAAGTCTTGCATCTTCATCATTCAAACCGAATTCTTTGATGTAGCGTTTTTGCTTTACATTAGGCAATTCAGGAATTTCTTTCTTGAATTTCTCAACCATTTTCTTATCAATATAAAGCGGAGGAATATCCGGCTCTGGAAAATATCGATAATCATCACTTTCCTCTTTATCACGCATAAAAAAAGTCTTCCCGTTCTCGTCATCCCAACCAACCGTAATCGGACCCTTCATATGACCATTCTCCTTCCAATCATTAGTCTGCCGCTCAATTTCATAATCAATCGCGCTCTCAAGATCTTTAAAAGAATTCAAATTTTTAATTTCAGCGCGAGGATAAAGTTTTTTCTCACCTTTTGGACGAATGGACACACTGGCATCAAAACGCATCATGCCCTTTTCCATGTCAGCTTCACTGCTTCCAACGTAACGTACAATCTTTTGAACCTCACGCGCGTAAGCACCCGCTTCCTTGGCGCTGCGCAAATCCGGCTCAGAAACAATCTCCATAAGAGGAGTGCCTGCACGATTAAAATCAAGCAAAGAGCCATTTCTAACATGAGTCAGTTTTCCAGCGTCATCTTCCAAATGCAGACGCGTAATGCCAACTTTAACCTTGCGGATGCGACTCTCACTATCGTCATCACAACCACAACCGTCCCCCCAATCATCATCAGCTACATCCACCTCAACCAATCCATTCTTGGAAAGAGGCTCATCAAACTGAGAAATCTGAAAACCTTTAGGATTATCGGGATAAAAATAATTTTTACGATCAAACTTACAAGACTCTAAAATTTCGCAACGCAAAGCCAAAGCGGCTCGCACGCCTTTTTCCACGGCAGACTCATTAACCACAGGCAATTGCCCGGGAAACCCCATACATACGGGACAAGTATTTATATTCGGCTCTTTATCAAAAGAGTCGTTATCACATCTGCAAAACATCTTTGTTTTTGTGGAAATCTGCGCGTGAATTTCCAAACCGATAATTGCTTCAAATTCCATAATATAAATTAGAATAAGGATAGGACCTCTTCTTTCAGTTTACTTAAACTGCCATCATTTTTCAAAACAAAATCTATTTCTTTTGGCTTTTGAATATAATCAAAAACTTTCTCAGCCAAATCACGAGTAAAACCGCGGTCATCAATCAAAACTTTCAAAATCCCCTCTTTTGGCCTCTCTATCCACAATAATTCACTCACAAAATCCCCAAGAAATTCAGAATCAAAATACACGGATTCAATCGCAATATTTTTTTCATGATGCCGTGACAAAACAGATTTTATTTCTTCATAAACAACAGGATGAATAATATCATTTAATAATTTAAGCTTGTTTTCATCCTCAAACACTTCATCGCGTAATTTAAGACGGTCCACTTCCCCATTCTCTTTCAAAAATTTCTTACCGAAAACAACTTCTATTTTACGAGCGCCTTGAGCCCCTTTCTTATACAAATCGTGCACGATTTTATCGGCTTCAACACAATAAAATCCCTTCTCTCGCAAAATTTTTAAAACTTCGGATTTTCCGGAAGCTATTTTTCCGCAAACACCCAAAACCATATAAAAAGATTACAAATTTGCGCCCAAATCATTCAAAGCCCGTTTAAACTGCATCAATGCTCTCTTCGCATCATCAATCCCTATTTCCCCAAACTCATGAGCCACTTTATTACGCAATTTATGAGCATTCCAAACATCATTCAAATTTGAAAAACGAGGACCCGCTTTTTTTAATTTCTCGCCCAACGTCCCAACAAATCCTTTGCGATCCAAGGCATAATCCAATAATTTATCAGCATCCAAAATCCCCTGTTTGGGATGTGACTTAAAAGAATCAATAATTCTAATCCAATGAGCTTTAATATATTCAAGCTCACGTGTCCCGAATTTTTTACTGCGAAATCGTCTCCACAAAATCCACGAAGTCAAAACAACATCTACTGCTATAAAAATAATCAACACAATAACCCAAGTTGAAGTCATATTTTAATCTTTATCGGATGAATCTATCTTATTATTTTGAATATGATAAGCGATCATATTTGCCAGCATATCCTTAAGAGCATGATGGTCGCGAACGCTCTTTTCGGAAACAAATTTTTCCTGATATTCCATGATTTTTCTTTCAACTTTCTGAGGAGAAGCCGCATCAAGCAAAACAACCGAAGTCTTGGCTCCCAATTTATCAATAGTGATATCTCCAAAATTAAAAATCGTACGCCAAAAACCTTTAATTGTGTAAGAAATACCTTCTATCATATGATAATCAATACGGGTGGCCATCATGCTAAAAAGTCCTTCCCTATCAAGATCAATAACTCCAAAATTCGTAAGCAGCCAGCAATCAAAATACCAATCAATAAAATGATAAAGAAGCCCGACAAGTCCGCAAACCAACCAAATCAACAAAAACAACAAAGCCTGCGGAAAAAACAAATAAAGGATTATAGGTAAAACAACTCCAAAAAAACTGGTTTTGGATGCATTAACTTTATATATCAAAATATGGCGATGAACCACGTCTATAACTCTTTCCCCATCATCAAGATATCTGGAATAAAAATAAAATCTCGGTATTTTCTTCTTCATATATAACATTATATTACATTGTATTCAAAAATCAAAAAAGATAAGATATAAACCATGAAAGAAAAAACAAAAAAAGCGTTATTGTGGCTGCTGGATCTGATCATAAATATAGGAATAATTTTTGTCCTGGTATTGATCATACAAAAATGGATTATAGCTCCGTTTGATGTATCGGGCGAGTCAATGTGTGATACTTTAAATTTGATAAATAATGAATGTCATAACGGTTACGGTGAAAAAATAATTATAAATGAAGCGGTTTATTTGTTTAATGAACCGGAAAGAGGCGACATTGTTGTATTTAAAGTGCCAAATTCAGAGGAAAAATATTTTATTAAAAGAATAATCGGGCTCCCGGGCGAAACAGTGGAAATAAAAGCCGGAGAAGTCTACATTTCTCCAAAAAATTCAGAAGAAAAAATTAAAATAAAAGAAGATTATTTGAGTGCGGCCAATAAAGGCAACACAAAAACTTATTACAGCGGATTTTCAATATTCAAAGTACCTGAAAATCAATATTTTGTGATGGGAGACAATCGCAACTCCAGTACGGATTCTCGCAGCTGCTTTAAAACCGATATCATCATAAGTTGTAAAGATCATCCGGAAGAAGCCTTTGTGGATCGCAAAGAAATCCGCGGTAAAACATGGGTGGTTTGGTGGCCGCTCAAAAATATGCGTATTGTTGAGCATATGAATTATCCGGAACTTAACTCAGAATCTTTGGCTGAAAAATAAGATTCCAAAAGCACAGCAACAAGAATGAGAAGCATCCCGGACCACCATGTCAGGACTCTCATCATTTGAAAAACCAAACAAAAAACAGCGATTAGACTTAGGAAAACGCCTTGTCGTAAAGCAACATTAATATGTCTGTAAAAAATTTCATTCTTAAAAAGCCATACGCGAAAATAAAAACCGATAACCGCAAAAGTCGAACTCAACGCAATAAATAAAGTTATAAAGAAAAAAGCCAAAGATAAACCAAGAGTCTCATATGGTGAAAGTTTTGTAACCACCACTATCCAGCCTATCCAAGCCGAAACTCCGGAACCCAAAATGAATAATATATATCTACCGTGAGTCATTTGGATTTTTTATCATATATTATAGCGATAGCAAACAACACAAGACTGATTACTAAAAACGGAATAATGTATAAAAGCGCATGCTTGGCAAAACTGCTAAAAGCCAAATTTAAAATTGATTTTACTAAAAGAGCATCTTTCAGTTCCAAATCGGATGATCCGAAATAATTATACAATTTCCAAAAAATATCGGATGAGAAAAGCAATATGGTCAAAAAAATCGACATAAATATACTTGGAATAAAAATAGCTCTCGCCTCCCAGCGCAAAACTCTAAACCACGGCCTTTTAATAATTAAAAATAATAGAAATAAAATTAAAAACAAAAATAAAATAACAGCGCTAAAAACCCATCCAAAAGCTTTTGTAATCAGTCCTCCTATATCACCGCTAACCTCCTTGGGTACGCCCATATTAAACGCAAATTCATTAGGCATACTCGCAAACACCTCCCTATCCCAGCTGTATTTGATTTGAGCCTCAAAATCAATCTGGGACATCTTAACCGGAACGCATTCTCCAGATCCTGCATTCTTCCCGCATTTCGGTAATTTCTTATATAGAAGATCGGCAATTTCTTTTGAAATAATGTCTTTTTTCCCTGACAACAAATCCAAAGGGATTTTAATTTTAATTTTTTCACCTTTGATATCATGGATAGCGGAAGTAAAACGCTCAATCGTGGAATCAAAAAATTGAGCCAAGTCATCTTTTGTGAAAACTTTTTGGAATAATTCGCGAACATCATCCGAAGTCAACGAATGAAATTCCTTAAGATCAACTAAAGTCGGACCGACTATCACCATGGAATCATAAGCATCCTCAACGAAATCCCCGCTATAAAAGTCCCGATTCAAAAAAGTATTATAAACGCTCCAAATAAAAAAAGCTGGCAAAGCGACCAACGTAAAAAGGAAAATCAAAAAACCAGCCAAAAATTTCTTAAACATATTATGAAACTAGCAAAAAAAACAAACCGAGTCAAAACCGCGGCAAAATTTCTCAAAATTCCACGGATTTTCTTGATGAATCCGGAGAAATAATTGTATATTTTAATTCTTCCGCCAATTTACCGGGCAACATAAAACCGGAAGCTTTTGGGTGTCCCCCACCACCAAAAACCGCTGCGATACGGGATAAATCAACATCAGCTTCCCTAGTTCTGAAAGAGCCTTTTACATTACCGCTGCGATCCTCATTAAGTAAAACCGCAAATTTAGTCCCGGGAATCATATTCAAATAATCAACAACTCCTGACAAATTTTCCGGACTTGAACTCGCTTGCTCGTAATCTTCTTCTTTGATTGCAGACATCACAATATTATCATTGGTCACTTTTGCCTTCTCAAGCACTTTCCCCCACAACCTTAATGTTGCCAAAGGTTTGGATTTAAATAATGCCCGAGTTATATCATTCACTCTTGCGCCTTTAGCCATTAAATCGGACGAAACTGAGTACACCTCCTTATTCGTATTTGAATGCATAAAACTGCCCGTATCTCCATAAATACCCGCAAGTAAGCAGGTAGCCATATCATTGTCTATGGCAGCACTTAAAGCAGTCAAAATTCTATAAAGAATAACGGTTGCGGAAGCAGCCGCAGGATCAACAATATTAATCTTCCCAAAATAATCATTGGAAGCGTGATGATCTATATTTAAGATCGGAACCGCGCCTTTAAACAAATCCTCATATTTTAAGTGAAAATTGGTCATATAAGAAGCTCCGGCATCCACAATAATCGCCAAATCAAAGCTTTTAAGATCAAATTCATCCACAAATTCATCAATATGAGGTAAGAATGAAAAAACGGGCGCAGGTTTATCTACACAAGCAAGAGTAACCTGTTTTCCTATCTTTGTAAGCCATATTTTTAGGGTCAAAGCGGTGCCCAAAGTATCGCTATCGGGTTTCCTATGGGAAATAATCAGGATGTTCCCTGATCTGTTAATTGTGTCCTTTATTTCCTGATATTGGTTGTCCATATAAATGAATAGGAAGAAGTATACGACTTTTCCAGAATTAATCAAGTACAAATGTCATAAAATTGCACAAATCAACAAATCATTGCTAAAATCCAAGTCATGAAAATAGTAT
>ORJL010384124.1_pt1 | contig 16387 bp, 14 predicted proteins | sample 1779941 | NCBI WGS metagenome assembly ORJL01 (sample SAMEA104232317, study PRJEB22302) | groundwater metagenome | biome: forest; feature: aquifer; material: groundwater | place: USA | collected 2011-08-07 | depth 5.8 m | reverse complement strand
TCGGAAGCAGGCCTCGCGGCCGGCCACACCGTAATCAAACTTTCAGAAACGCACCTCTCGTTCATCGACGGGGAGATCCTTCATGATGGCCAGCCGCTTCCAAAACTCGACGTCATCATCTCACGGCCAAACTTTGTCGAGGAGCCGAGCCTGCGCACCTACGCGATCCAGCTCCTCGCGGACGCAGGATACAAAATCGTGAATGGCACGCCTGGCTTCACGTGGGCGAAAAACAAACTGACCCAGCACGTCCTCTTCGCCAAACACGGCCTCCCCTGCCCGCGCTGGGGGATCGCGCGCAAACCCGACGACGCGGTGGCGCTGGCGAAAAAAATCGGATTCCCCGTCATCATCAAAGTCGCCTTCGGAACGCATGGCAAGGGTGTGTTCTTGGCCAAGGACGAGGAGTCGTTGTGGCCCATCGTCGACTACTTGGGCATCCGCGACGGGAACCCGATGATCGTCGAGGAGTTTATTGCGGAAGCCAAGTCGACAGACCTGCGCGCGTTCGTGATCGGCGGCAAGGTCGTCGCGGCAATGCAACGCACAGCCGCTAAAGGAGACACACGCGCCAACACCTCAAACGGTGGGACTGGATCGGTTGTGGAGCTCACGCAGGAAGAGCGCGCGCTCGCTGTACGTGCGGCCGAGGTCTTCGATCTCGAAATCGCGGGTGTCGACCTCATCCGCTCAAAACGCGGGGCGCTCATCCTCGAGATCAATGGGAACCCGGGGTTCAAGGAGCTCGAGTCAGTCACAGGTCTGGACATCGCACGCATGATTATCGAGTATGCCGCATCGACCGCCTCCTCCCGATGAGCATCCTGACCCCCTTTCCCCGTTTGCCTCAAACGACGTAGCTTGACCTCGATAGGAACCGATGCTAGCGTTCGATCCGAGGAAGGAGAAGCCCATGAGCGAACAGACCCTTGAAGAGCTGCGGGCGCGCATCGAGGCGCTGGAGCGACGCAACGAGGAGCTTGAGCGGCTTGTGACCGTGGACGAGCTTACGGGCTTGCGCAACCGTCGCGGGTTCGAGGAAGCGCTCGCGGCAGAAACGGCGCGCGCCAAGCGTGGAAAGACGCCGCTGGCCGTGCTCATGATGGATGGCAACGGCGTGAAGCACATCAACGACACCTACGGCCACGAGGCGGGCGATCGTGCCATCCGTCACATCGCCGACGCCATCCGCGCCTGCATCCGCTCGATCGACACCGCTTCCCGCTTTGGGGGCGACGAGTTCGCGGTGGTGCTGTCCAAGGCCGACGCGGCATCCGCCGATCGCGTAGGAGAGCGCATCGTCGAGTATCTGCGCAAGAATCTCATGCTCTTGGACGACGGCACCCAGGTGCTGGTAACGGTGAGCATCGGCGGAGCTGCGACCGCACGCTCGCAGGAGATGGGGGAAACGCTCCGACTTCGAGCCGACGAGATCCTCGTCAAGCAAGTGAAGCCCAGCTCCCGTCAGTGCGGCGGGTGCATGGTTGTCCAAATGTGAGTGGAGGTGATCATGTTCGCACAGGACACTTTGACGCGCATCTTGAAACTCATGCAGCAATGCGACCCGCAAAACAGCAGAGGAACCATCGCGCGACTCCGGCCAGTCCTCGAGGAAATCGCGCAAGCGACGGGTCATCGAAAAACCGACGAGGACAAGTTCCTGCGCTACATCAGCACGATCCTCCTCATGTCACGTCCTGGGAGTGAGCTGCTCGCCCTGTTCATGGACGTCGTGACGAGAGTTCACAACGGGGCACTCACGATCAGACAGGCGAGACGCGAGCTCGTCCTGGCGGGATTCTCCGTCTGGCCACGTGCAACGCCTGAATGCGTGGTGGAAATGATCCTCACGGAGGGGCCTCGCGCCGCACAGACATACGGAGTCACGTGGGTCGCCCCGATCCAGTCAACAGACAGCGACGGAGACATCGTGCTGGAGTGGCTCAACGCCGACGGCACGAAGAGGGTCACGGTGTTCGTTGAGTCCTCTGGAAATGTGACCTACTTGGTGGCCACTGGCTCCAACATCCACGACGACATGAGGGACGGGGATCTGCGCAGCATCGAACACTTGGTGGAACTGCTCGGGCAGCTCACCGCCAGCTAACGGGAACTCACGGTTCCCTTTTTTGTTTGAGAGTGGGGTCGAGTCTGGATCGTTTCCCAGGCGAGACCGTTGAAATACTCCAAAACTGTGTCATTGCGAGGAGCGTGCCAAAGCCGCGAGCGAAGCGTGGCGGGACGAAGCAATCCCTTGATTCCCTAGCAACCGAAGGATTGCTTCGCTCCCTTCGGTCGCTCGCAATGACAAACGGGAGTATTTCAACGGTCTCAATGTGAGCCGCCAAAAATGGATCATACGTTAATTGGGTGGGGAAGCATTGTCCGGTCCCCCTCCTTTTTAAGGAGTGGGTTAACTTGACCGGATCAGATCCCACCCAATTTACGTGTGATCCCCAAAAATTCCCAATGTTTTTGTCAAAACCGTAGACCCGCCGTCGCCCCTCGATAAACTCGGGGCTATGGCGGGCAAGCCGGAGACCTCCGACGCTCCGCTACGCGGAGGTCGGAGCCCCGACTGCAAAGCACGTCGGGGTTGACCCCAGCGTTACGAGTCCTGTACGATCGCCTTGGCTCCTTAAACGGTCTGGAGGGAAGACCGCCATCGAATAGGTCGAAGGCGGATGGCTCTCCACACCACTTCCACCCGCGGGATTGCCTGCGGCTTGGGAGAACGATCATGAGAAATGACTCTGGAAAGTGTCTCCTGTGCGTGGATGAGGGGGGTGAGAGATCGAGATACGATCATTCTCTTGTCCTCAACATCGGTGCGGCTGCCGTGTTCATCTCCGGTGCCTTCCTGGCCAGTGACTGGGCGTGGCGCTGGTCGGGAGAGAGCGGTCTCCTTTTCATCATCCTGTCGGGTTTCGTGATCCTCGGTCTCCTGGTTGGTGGTGTCCTGAACGCCATCATCGGATTGCGAATCCTCAAGGGCACCTACCTCTACAGGTTCCTCGACGAACACGGAATCGAGAACACCCACGGTCACGTGTACACGCCCGTCAAGGGTCACACACCCGAACAGCTACGGCTCATGGGGAGCGCGGGATCCTTCTACATCCGCGAGCGGATCGGCGCGTTCCCGAACCTGAAGGTCTTCAAGACGGATGACCTCCAAGGAAGGATCTCAAAGAAATGGAAGGCTCGGCGCGTTTCCTACGGGAAGATCAACCTCACCTGTGTCGGAAACCCGGAGTTCACAGCCCACAACCTCACGACCCACGAGGCTCTCCGCCTCCTGGAGGAAGGTCGAAACTTCCCCCTCACGTTCCTGCAGCTGTGTGTGGACGCGCGAAGGCTCAAGGAGATGGAGGCCGACGGATACAGCCACGACTTCATGCTCGACCAACTGTGCCGGTGCATCGACACGGCGCTGCGCCAGCGCAAGGGTCCAAGGGAATCCGCCGCCGTGAAGCAGATCCGAGGGCAGTTGGAGATGCTGATCGCTCAGCAGCCCAGAAAGTTCCTCGAGGATCTCAACCTTCGACTGGATGAGCTGGAGCTCCACGAAGACACCGCCGCCCACCTGAAGCAAGTCATCGCCACCGCCTGCGGGTGGGCGCAGTCCATCAACGTCAGCGGCGTCGCAACGGGACTCGGGGAAAGCCACGAACCTTCCCCTCCGCCATCCGCGGCGTAGTCCTCTTCCCCCTGTTCCTGCCGGAGCGGGGGTTTTATATTTCACCGAGCGTTACGCCAAAAGCGCGAGCGTCTCCTCTGGCACGGGGAGACCGGCCTGCTTGGCGAGATTCCTCACGTGCTCGTCGAGCTCGCGGACAAACTTGTCATCATCCAAAAAATCGCCCTCCACCTCCTCCCATTCTCCGTCCGGGCGCTTCAAACGCTTCTTGAGATTCTGCGTCGTCCCTCGCTGTGTCCATGCAAATTGTCGTCGCTCCATGGGCTGGTGTGGTTCCAAAAACTGATAGATCCACTCAATGAACTCCCTGTGCGCGCCGGCGATGTTGGTGTCCTCAAAAAACATGCGGGCATCGTGGGGCGCAAAAAGCATAGGCCCCTCAAAGTAGGTTCCTGCTTTCAACCGCACACCAATACGTCCAACGACTGGTTCAGGCTCATGCTTGAGCAATCCAGATATGAGCGCCGTGCTCAAAACAGCGCCCCAATAATCCAACAGCCGCAAGTCTCTATTCTGTTCGAGCCAAGCTTCCGGCAACACAAAGGCCGGCGAGCCGGGAACCTTTCTCGTCCTTGCAAGCGGCCGCACTGCTCCTGAACGCACGGCAATCCCATAATCGATCAACCGAGAAAGGGACGACTCTCCATCCTGTTCGTTAACAATGATATTGTCCGGTTTTACATCGCGGTGAATCCATCCCTGATCGTGCATTTTCCGGATCGTCGACACAATCGAGCGAAGCCCCAGAGCCAACTGATACATCTTTCTGACATCGCGATACCGCTCTGCCCTCTCGTGTTCCGTTTGTTCATGAATCAAGTAAGCTCCAGATCGACCAGTGTGACGCTCCATGATGATCGCCTCCCACACGTTCCCTTTCTCATCATGCAGCATTTCGGAGGCGACAAAATCTCCCGAGGCCATCGTCGCGCCAACTTCATTCCACATCATTTTGTGCCGCAATGTATTCCCTGGCCGAGATGCCATGATTTTCACGACGCGTGCTGGCTGTGAATTTCCGACATGACGGATTTCATACACGTCTCCGAAGGACCCTCTTCCTATCTTTCTCCCAACCTTCCAGCGCAAGCCTCCGGCAAATACATACTGTGGCCTGGTCGCTCGTTCTTCCTGAAATTCGGAGTTTGACTGTTCCTCATCAAATACTGGAGGCGGAGGAGCCCACTCCCCGCGCGCGTGCGCCAATCCTTCACTTGGTGCGGCCGCGAGCTCGTCGTGCAATTTGTGATTGTACACATACCCTTCCGGCCACTCGACCGGCTGGCTTGCATCGCTCACAATCCGCTCCACCCACGCGGCATCATCCATCGAAGCATGTTCCGACCTCAACCCTCGCGCCAGCTCGCCAACCGTGTCGCTCTGCTCAAATCGAGTGGCGTCCCTGTCTGCTTCCGGGAATGCTTGTTCTTGTCTGTCCATATTTGAACATGCTATCACGGGCACTCTGCAAGAAAAAGACTCACCAGTCGTGAGTCTTTTTCTTGGTTCCGGGACGTGGATTCGAACCACGGTTCTGTGCTCCAGAGGCACATGTCCTGCCGCTAGACGATCCCGGAGTGAGCGAGCGAAGTGGCAAAGCAAGCTTTGACACTTCCGAGCGAACGACGGGAATCTGACGCAGACCTGCAACGCAGGACGAGGGCAGATCCCGGAGCGAGCGAAAAGTATCATTTTCCCATTGACAGGTCAACGCCACCTCCGAGACCGTTGAAATACTCCCGTTTGTCATTGCGAGCACCGCCAAAGCCGCGAGCGCAGCGTGGCGGGAAGCAATCCTTCGGTTGCTAGGGAATCAAGGGATTGCTTCGTCCCGCCACTCTTCGCTCGCGGCTTTGGCACGCTCCTCGCAATGACACAGTTTTGGAGTATTTCAACGGTCTTCCTCCATGAATCGAGTTATCAACACTTGAACTCAATTTGTATCCATGATAGTCTTCCGCAGTCGTTGCTGCGTTTAACCATACCTGGAGCTCTGGTGACCATCGTCTGCGCCTGGTGCACTGCTGATATGGGGGAATGCGACCATGAAACCAGTGGGACCTCTCATGGGATCTGTCCTCCATGCAGCGAGGATGTCCTCAACGAAGGAGACCGAACAGAACCGACGCCGTCCGTTTCGACCCACTCGATGCCCTGCGCGTCCCAGAGCACACGACCGTGCTCGGACTCGACCTCGGCCATGGGCTGACCCATCGCTCGCCGACGTTTCTCTCACACCCGCCACGCAAGCGGGTGTTTTTCTTTTACACCACGCTCCCACCAAACTCCTGGATCAACCCTTTCACGGTCTCGTCCTGCTGAACCGACGCTTTCTTCTGGATCGCCTTTACGCGCAGGCGCGTGCCCAGGACTTTCTCGAACACGCCTTCGATGAGCTTGCGATTCTTGTCCTGGTTGATGGTCTCCACGTATAGGCCGTACTCAAACCCAAGCTCAACGTGCTCGCCCTCCACCCCGCACACCTCGCAGGACTTCATCATGAGCGGGAGCGACGCGTTGCACGCCTTGATCTGCTCGTAGACCTCGGGCCATTTGCGTTTAACGTCTTCGAGGCTTATCACGGGGACGGAATCGAAGACAACAGATTTTGTGTCATTGCGAGAAGGGAGGCTGTCGTCGACCGCCGAAGCAATCTCCGAATCGGAGGATTGCTTCCCGCCACGCTTCGCTCGCGGCTGCGGCACGCTCGCAATGACATGTGAAGAGACTGAATCAACCTCCTGGTTCTGAAAATCCACCTTTGGCTCCTCGCGAGGAGATCCCTCGGCTGTGCCTCGGGATGACACAAAACAAATCTTGACGATCGCGAGCTCTACGGGAAGCTGGGGAAGATGCTCGCTGTGGCGCGCGTGATCTGCCGCAAGAAGTTCCTCGATGGCCGTTTGCAAAAATCCGACATTGAACGCCCTCGACTTGCCCGCAACCGTTTCAAGCAGCCGATCACGCAGCAGTGAAATCGTATCGCGCACAAACTGTCGGAGGTCGATGCCTTGTTCGAGGTACGCATTGAGTTGCGCGATCGCTTGAGCCGCCTGATGAGACGCGAGCGATTGCACAAACGCTTCAACCAAAACCGTCTGCGTTGCGGGCAACACGAGCGACGCTTCTTTAATCCCAATCTTCTTCTCGCCAAGCGCCAGCACTTGTCCGAGCAAACTCTCTGCATCTCGAGCACATCCGCCGCTGTGCCGCGCAATCTCGCGCAGCACTTCCTCGTCCACCTTTACCCCTTCCTCCTTCACGATCCCCTGCATCCTCGCCACCAGCTCCCCCTCGCTGATGCGTCGAAAATCAAACCGCTGGCAGCGACTCTGGATCGTCTCTGGAACTTTGTGGATCTCGGTGGTGGCAAGGACAAACAAGACGTGCTCCGGGGGTTCCTCGAGCGTTTTCAACAGCGCGTTGAACGCCGAAGGCGAGAGCATGTGGACCTCGTCGATGATGTACACCTTTTTCTTGAGGGCGTTGGGCGCAAAGCGCACCGAATCGATCACGGTCTCGCGGACATTATCGACTCCCGTATGGGACGCAGCGTCGATCTCATACACGTCCAGCGCCGACCCCGAGGCAACCGACACGCATGCCACACACGCATTGCACGGCTCGCTCTTTTTGGGCGAAAGACAATTTACCAGCTTGGCGAGAAGCCGAGCCATCGTTGTTTTGCCAACCCCGCGGGGACCCGTAAACAAATAGGCGTGAGCGATGGACCCAGAGGCATGCTGGTTCTGGATGGTCACCACCACATGCTCCTGACCGCTCACCTCCTGAAATGTTTTTGGTCGATAGGTTCGATAGAGTGCCTTCCCCATATCAATTATTCAGACGTTCAATCGCCGCCCACACGCAACGGCCACCACCCGGAACTAGAATGACCACCTCATCACCTGGAATTCCCTTGAAATACGACACGCTGGCGGCGAGGACTTTATACACGTCCTGCCCGCATACCACAATCGGTTCCTGTGTGGATGAATCACAGGCGAGCGTCCCGTTCAAGCGCCGACGCTCAACCGGACCGATTTGTTTGAACACGTAACTTCCATCGGACTTCACGAGAAGCTTTAACATATCGCCTTCCACAAGCTTGGACTTGGACGCGTAGTTCTCCGGCACCGCGTAACGCACCCCGTCCTCTCCCACCATGCCCTGCCCGTCGAACACCCCTTCGATCGCCCTAGCACCCATGGCCGTCTCGAGCTCTTCCTCGACGCGTTTCCTCTGCGAAATGGATTCCACCATGTTCCGAGTCGCGCGTGCGGTATCGCCTTCCTCTAACAGCTGGATGACGTGGTTCATGTTGTCACGCGCCTGCTTGAGCATCTGCAACGCCAACCGCGCGCGCACGTCTGTCTGCTCGCGCGTGCGGGCGTGGTCGTCCGCGTCCGGTTCATCGCAAAAGATTAATTCGTTCTCTTCGTTCAACATATTAAAACTCCGTTCGCGGAGGCGGCTGCGTGCCGACCGCCGAGCCTAATTGTGCACGCTCCAAAATCTCCGCTTCAACCAACGCGCGGTCGCGGCCATACTTCAGGCGCGCGAGCTCCTTGATCGCCTGCGCAAGCTCCGGATCCCCTCTTCCCACGGGCGTGAGATTGAGCGTCATGGGCTTCACGGATGAGTTATCCACGATCATTTTCAAGTACCAGGTAAACTTGTCCGAGTTCATCAAATCATACCCGCTTGCCTCCGGCGCGTACACTTTCTGGAGCGTCTCCACGTCCTCTGGACCGATGCGCGACGTGAACATCGTGCCCACGTTGCCGAACACCGCTTCCTTGATCTTGGTGTCGTTGTTCTTCACGAGCTGGCCGATGTACTGGTGGGCGATGATGAGGTTCAGACGGTACTTGCGCGCCTCCGACAGAATCGTGGCGATAGAGTCCGTGACAAAGTTCTGGAACTCATCGATGTACAGGTAAAAATCTTGACGGTCTTTCTCGGGCATATCCGCGCGCGACAACGCGGCCATTTGCAGTTTCGTCACCACGATCATGCCCAGCAGATCCGCGTTCACGTCCCCTATCCTACCCTTGGACAGGTTGACCAGCATGATCTTCTTGTGATCCATGATATCGCGGAAGTCAAAGCTCGAGTGCGCCTGGCCGATGATATTGCGCATGAGTTCGTTCTCGACAAACCGCCCAACCTTGGAAATCAAGTACCCGAACATTTCCGACTTATGGAAGTCCGACGTGTTGGCAACTTCTTTCTCCCAATAGGCGCGTACGACCGGATCTGTCACCTTGGCCACCCACGCTTTTTGATACTCCGGGTCCGTGATGAGTCGCGGGATCTCCGCGATGGTGCCGGGGTTCTGCGCGTCGGACATGAGTGTCAGCATCATGTTGCGCATGGTGTGCTCGAACATCGGACCGATCATCTCGGGCGGGAAGAGTTTGTAAAAAATCGAGATCATCTCCTGCGCGGCCATGTCCTTCTGGCTTGGGTCTCGCGCCTCCAGCATATTGAGTCCCATCGGACGCTCGGTGTCGGCCGGATTGAACACGACCACATCGTCCACGCGCTCTTTGGGAATGTTCCCGAGAATCTGTTCGATGAGATCGCCGTGCGGATCCACGACCGCCACGCCGTGACCCAGCCGAATATCTTGCACAATAAGGTAAGCGAGCGTTTCGGTTTTACCGGATCCGGATTTTCCAATCAGGTACATGTGTCGCTGGCGGTCCGGTCCTTTCATCCACACGTCCGTCTTCACGCCGCGGTACATGTTATAGCCCAACTGTACCTGCCCGCCGTCCGCTTCGCTAACAGGTACATTCGCGGCCGCGGGAAGTTTGCGCGCACCCAGCCATTTGATGTTGGGCGTTTCCGTCCATGGGAGCGGTAGATGCCAAAGGCTGGCCATCTCCTCCGAATTCAAAACGATCGTGTTGCGCTCGTCAAACCCGCGGTAGATGAAATGTTGAATCGTCTTCTTTTTGCGGCGCGGCATGACCTTCACGAACGAATTGCCATACTCGTAAATGTTGTACTGCGCGAACGCGTTGAGCATGTTTTGCATGAGCGTCTGCGCGTGCGCAGCCGATTTTGATGAGGCAACAAGACGGATGCACACGTCCATCCCTCCCTTGCTGGCTTTCGTTTGCAGGCCTTTCACGATTTGATCCTCCAGTGGGGACAAGCGATAGTCTTTCTCCGGCTCCTTGGGCGTATCTCCCGCAAATCCCGTCAGCTCGGCCAGACTCGTCTTGCTTTTCTTCTTTCCCTTGATCGCCTCGTCCAGTTTCATGCCCTGCTGCATGTTGCTGGCGATCTTGATCCCTTGCTTGCGCCACTTGCTATAGGAAGAGCGTACCAAAAATTGGAAGGCCGCACCGTCACCTTCGGGAAGTTTTGAAAAAATGTTCGTGATCGCATTGAGCGGATCTTTCTCCAGTTCCGTGTACGTCTTGATCGGGAACGCGTTTTGACGTCGAAACACCAGATAGCTTCCAAGAATCACGCCATCGGGCTGGAAGATGTTGTAATCTTCGACTTCCTCGGTGTACGCATCCGGATACGCCGCGGAGAGCTGCTGTTCGAGAAACTCGCGCATCTCAACGGAGACGCTCACATAAAATTTGATCAGCTTCTTCTCCACGACGATCTCAAAGGACAGCTCGTCGTGGCGCCCCAAAAACCACGCCCCGATGCCGCGAGACGCTGTCAAGCCGCCGATCGAAGAAAAAAACGTCTCGGCTGCGGCGATCGCCTCTTGCACCTGTTCCTTAGACGGTCCGCGCTCGCTTTCCTCTTCGCGCCGAAACTTCGGAAGCGTCACGAGCAGAGTCACGCGGTGGAACGTAGACTGTCTTGCGTGCGACAACCGCCGCAGAAAAAAACGCAGGGTGAACAGCAAGCCGATCACGAGCGCGAGCGCGAGCATGCTCCACACAATCACCCACGCGACAAAAAGATCCCCCTGTGCGGCCGCGCGGACGGGTTGCGGGTCTTGGGCAAGTCCGAATTGAAGCAGGGACATCACAGATTTTCGCTTCGCTTTTTTTCCTCTTCGCTGACGAGCAGGATCTTATCGGTCTTGATCTTTGCCTCTTGTTCCAAAAAGAATCGGTTCACACCCGGGATCATCTTGAGCCAGTCGCGGATCAGCTGAAAGATTTTTTTTGCATTCACTCGCGCCGCACGAACAAGCTCGCGAATCTTTGACCGCGTTTGCTCCCCCTTCGCGCGAAACTCCGCCTGCGCCTGTGGCGGCATGGCCAGGTACAGCTCCTTGAGATCCTCTTCGAGGATATCCTCGATCTCTTCCTCCAGGCGATCAGTTTGCTGTACAACCGCCGGCGCGGTGCGCGTCGGTGCGACTCGATCCTCTTGAAGTTTCTCTCCAACGACCGAGGTCGCTTCTTGTGCAGCCACCTCCGTTTCCGTCGTCGACTCTCGCGGGGCTTCTACGATAACACCAACCCCTTGCTCGCGTTGAGTGGTGGGAGGCGCTTCTTGTATTTCGGGAGCTTGAACTCTCGCCTCTTTCTTGAGGATATCTTTTGCCATATCCCGAACATTCTACCACAAACGAAAGAGAACGCGGCTTTGTCGCGTCCTCTTACAGGGATTTTATGTGAGGGCCCTGGTCGGTATCCTCGACCGAGTAGCCCAGTTCATGAATCCGGTCGCGCAGCTCATCAGACCTCGCCCAATCTTTCTGTTTTCGAGCTTCTTCGCGCGCGGCGACAAGCTCCTGAACCTGCGGTGGGACGTCAAGCGCGCGGCCGAGGGTCTCTTCGAGTCGCAGCCCGAGCACGCGATCCATCCACAGGAGGGTCTTCGCTTTCACCTCCGTCGGGAGGCCGACATCGACAAGTTTCCACACGACGGCCAGCGCTTGTGGGGTTCCGAGGTCATCATTGAGCGCAGCGAGGAACTCGTTCTCCAAGTCGGCACATCCGATCGTCCCTGGCGTCTTCCACGAACGGATCGTCTCACGCAACTTGTGTAATGCGTTTTGTGCCGCATCGAGCGCCTCGAAGGTAAAGTTGAGCTTGGAGCGGTAGTGGCCGCCAAGGACGAGGTACCGGAACGCAATCGGGTCGTACCCCTTTGCCGCGAGCTCGTCAAGCGTAAAAAGGTTCCCCAGCGACTTGCTCATCTTCCCGTTGTCCACGGTGAGGAACTCGTTGTGCATCCAGACATTTGCCTGGAGCACTCCTTCTGCCCCCATCGTTTGGGCGATCTCGTTCTCGTGGTGCACCGCAATGTGGTCGATTCCGCCTGTGTGAATATCAAACGGGACGTCGAGGTACTTCAGTGACATCGCCGAGCACTCGATGTGCCAACCGGGAAACCCCTTTCCCCAAGGGGAGTCCCATTCCATCAACCGCTCATGCGGTTGATGCCCTGAGTCCCGAGCTTGTCGAGGGGTCGAAGGGCTGAACTTCCACAGCGCAAAATCCGTAGCGTTTCGTTTCTCCCCCATCTCCACACGAGCCCCCGCGAGCTTCTCCTGCGCCTTCTGTCCCGAGAGCCTGCCATAGTCCGCGAGCTTGGACGTATCAAAATACACCCCGTCGCTGGTCTGGTATGTGAAACCGTTTTTCTCGAGCGCCTCGATCATCTCTATCTGTTCGGCAATGTGATCCGTGGCCTTTGGATAGATGTTGGCCGGTTTGATGTTGAGCGCCTCAAGATCCTTCTTGAACGCCGACGTGTAAAACTCCGCAATCTCATACGCCGTCTTTCCCTCTCGCTTCATGGCGACGATCATCTTGTCCTCGCCGTCATCGGTATCGCCCGTGAGGTGGCCGACATCGGTGATGTTCATGACCTGCTTGACCTCGTAGCCGTTGAGCTCCAGCGTGCGGCGCAGGACATCGGCAAACAAAAAACTGCGCATATTCCCGATGTGTGCAAACCAGTACACCGTCGGACCACAGCTGTACATCCCGATTTTCCCCTCGTGGATGGGTTTGAGTTCCTCCTTTTGTCGAGTCAGTGTGTTGTAGAAGCGGAGCATATTGAAAACGAGTATAGCATATCCACAGGTTAACTTTGACAGAGCCGAGAAAACATGATGTGCTGTTATCATCGGACGGAGTCAGTAACTTTCGTACACGATATCCCAAGTCCCTCTCTCACATCTATTTGTGTTAGAGGGATTTTAATTTACCGAGACTCTCCCTGTCCTCCTGTCGCTCAACCTAATAGCCTCCACTAGCATCCGATAGCCCCACGATACGCTCGCTCCCAACAGAGACCTCTGCAAAACTCGCGAGCTTTGCTTTCACACGCACCCAGCCTTCGCTGGCCATAGCCAGCTTCGGCTGGCGACGACCAGGCACCTCTACAGTCTTCGACAGGCTCAGACTGACCCTGAGTTTATCGAAGGGTCAACGTCCGTTTCAGGACGTTTTCAGAGGCTGCCAGCCCGTTCAAGCAAATCTCATCGAGTTTTGCAGAGATCTCAACAGTATTACTTTCATTCACCCCGGTGAACAAAACGAACCCTATGTCAGAAGGAGGAACCAAGAAGACAGATGCCATTCGAGACTTTCTTGCCGTGCTCGAAGACGGTGCCGTCGAAGCCTCGGAACTCTTCGAGCAGTGGGCTCGCCGAAAGCCGTATCGCTATGAAGGCGAACACAAGCTTGCCGAAGAACGCGACAAAGCCCGGCGCGAATACCACCGCCGTCTCGCGCGTTTGCGATATAAAAAATTCTTGAAGACGCAAAAAGTTGAAGGGCGACTTTTTGTCGAATTATCAAAAAAAGGTGCGCTGGAACTCAAGAAAAGAAGCCTGCAACAGTGTCCGAAACTTCCGAACGGATTCGTCTGCTTGGTTCTGTTTGACTTTCCCGTTGACGCCCGCCGCGGCCGCGATGCCTTTCGCAACTTTCTCAAGGGAGCTGGATTTACACAGGTACAAAAAAGCGCATGGCAGTCTGACCGCCATGTCATGGAAGACATCGAGGCGTTTGTAAAGGACGCGAAAATTTCGAGCTGGGTTGTCGTTTACCTGGCGAGAAAACCGTAACCGCTTTTTTCACCGGGGTGAAAAAAGCAGGCTCGTGCTCAATCATCTGTCTTCCCTGTCTCCCCCACCAAACAGCGCCATCGCGACAACGGGCAGCGTCACCCAGACCGCGCGGGCGATGTCACTCATGAAGACCATCTGTGTAAACGGCGAGAGAATGTTGGCGAGGTCCGCGGGAAAAAACGAGAGTGTGACGCTGATGAGGAGCCCGACGTGCAAGAACGAGTAGATCATCACCTGCCAGAATTTTCCCTGTCCTCCACCACCACGTCCAAACGCCTTCATGAGCGCGGAATGAGAAAGGAAAAAGAAAAGCAGGATGAACACGCCCAGAAAAACCGAGACACGCAAGGCAAAGGTGTCGTTGAGTGAAACCTCTGCCGTGCTGACACCCGTCAAAAACGGCATGTAGTTGACGATCGCCAACGCCATGTAGATCGAAATGAGAATCACGATAATCCGGTCACGCCCAAGGGAGATGCCGTAGATGAGCGAGGCCACAACAAAAAAGAGGATAATAAAAAGATCCCAGGTGGGTTCGAGCCAGTTCACGTTGTTGACCGCGTTCACAAGTGTGTCCGGGTCAAAGATGGCGGTCTGAAACATATCCTCCTTGCGCCCATGTCATTGCGAGGATGCGTGCCGAAGCCGCGAGCGCAGCGTGGCGGGACGAAGCAACCTTTCGTCGAAGGATTGCTTCCCGCAACGCTGCGCTCGCGGCTTCGGCGGCGCTCGCAATGACACAGACTGGAATAAGAACAGTATATCACTTGGAATTGCCGCGAGCGAGGACGTCGTCGAGGAGATGGGTCTCGTCAGCCTTGAGTGTTGCTAGGGCGACGTGGACCGGACCGCCGAAGTCGATCTGTTTTCCGTCGAGGACGGCGAGCGCGACAACGGTTGCACGATGATGGCCTTCGATGCAGATGACCTTGCCGCTCTGAAACAATTGTGTCCGGTCGGACATAATTGTTTCTTCGCTTCCCGCGAATTGAAGTCCAACAAAAATCGTCGACGGTGGGAACGACCTTGACATAGAGATGACTTTCTCGTGTGCTCGAAAGTAAGCGGCCTGTTCTGGGATGCCCACGAGCTCGACAAACGTGTGTCGATTAGGCGCGGGCAACTTCGACTGCCAGCCGGTAAACGGACCAACGAGCATCTGTGGAATCTCCATCATGGGATCCGTAAATTCGTAGATCGCCCATCCCCGAGTCGGCGCGCCGATTTGCTCGGCGGTAAATCGTCTCCATGACTCCCAACTGTCCCAACCCTTGAGCACAGTCGCGCAATGAATCCAGCCTGGATCGTTTCCTTCACGTTGCTTCCAATCCTGGAAGACCTCTTCCCACGTTGTTGGTCGAATACGTTTGAGCATAGCTACATCTGATTATACCGCAAAGCCAATAGAAACCTCTGCCAAAGTTGCGATCTTGCAGCTTACCCGAGGCTATTCGATGAAATGAAAAAACCCCGACAAGATGTCGGGGTTTGCGTATCGCGAGGCTTTGACCCAGCCCAGAGTGTGAGAAGTTGTCGGGCTGAAGTTGTCCGGTGTTCAGGCGGCCTTGATCGCCTCCTCGACCTGCTCGCGGTACCGGTCCCAACTCTGTCGTCGCTTCTCACAGAACAGGTCATGGGCGACCTCAATGGCCTTGAGCAATCGCCCGTTGAACACGATCAGCTCATGGGGCTCGATCATCTCCTTGAGCAGCGGACCGTTGCCGCTGTAGAAGCGCCGACATGCCATGCGCCATCGCGGGTGAATCTCGCAGAAAAGGAAATCGATCACCGACCGATACCTCTTCATCTGCTTGCGGGCGGCCACGAACTCGAGTGCCCGCTGATAGTCGCCACTGCCAAGCAGCAACGCCTCTACCTGCGGAAAGATGGAACTCGTTGCTCCTCCGACGATCCGAAGCGACTGGATCATCTCCACTCGTGTTTCCATGCGCAGAGAACAACACATCATGTGCCACCTCACTTTTCAAGTTGTGTCCGAGTGCATTGATTGGTCAGGTTCGACAAAGAGCACTGTGAAATTTGCCACGAAATCACAAAAAAGTCAAGAGGAGACCTCTGCAAAGTCTCAACGTAGATACGTTCATCTCCCGCACACTAAAAACAGCCCGACTGGGCTGGATTTATGGATGGTTTCATCGGTCGACGACTGTCTCCCTCCTCCCGCCGACGCTTTCCAAGCTATGGCGGGCAGGCGCAATGACGAAAGTGCTACTCCGCCATCGCGAAGCTCGGTTCTGCACTGGAAATATAATTTGGCATCTCGGCCTGGACGAAGCCAAGCATCTTTACGGACTTCGCGACATGGTCGAGCGACTGGCTCTTACGCGTCTCGAGTTCGAGATTCTGGTTCATGAGACTGAGCTCATCGAGCTGTGTCTCGAGCTCCCGGATCTGGTATCCCTGCGAGATCGAGGCATTCACCTGGATGATGTAGGACACAACCAAGAGGCCGACGATCGCGAGGGAGGCGATATTCAACGCTACGACATGATTGGCAATCCATGCTCGAATACTGACACGACGTGTCAGGACATGGGTTGGCGAAAAGACAGCAGTTTGTGCAGCAACTGGGGACATAGATGACGGTGGGGTCGTCTAATCTGTGGCCGTCCCCCTTTCCAAGGGGGACCACACGGGGTTGTCGGGGGCGC
>ORJL010476462.1_pt1 | contig 16388 bp, 14 predicted proteins | sample 1779941 | NCBI WGS metagenome assembly ORJL01 (sample SAMEA104232317, study PRJEB22302) | groundwater metagenome | biome: forest; feature: aquifer; material: groundwater | place: USA | collected 2011-08-07 | depth 5.8 m | reverse complement strand
TTGATATTGAAGACAAAATTATAAAATGCACAAAATGTACCTCAGAAAAACTAGAAAAGGATCCTGATACGTTTGATACTTGGTTTTCTTCAGGACAATGGCCATACGCAACTTTAATGGCAAACGGAGAAAAAGATTATGAAACTTACTTCCCTACTTCAGTCATGGAAACTGGCTGGGACATTCTGTTCTTCTGGGTCGCTAGAATGATAATGCTTTCATACTACCGAACCGGAAAAGAACCCTTTAAAACGGTATTCTTGCATGGTCTGGTAAGGGATAAAGACCGTCAAAAAATGTCTAAAAGCAAGGGTAATGTTATTGATCCTTTGGGCGTTATTGATACATACGGCACTGATGCCTTGCGCTTTGCTCTTATTTTTTCAACAGCCGCGGGAAACGATATACCTTTAGCCGAAGACAAAATAAAAGGTATGAAACATTTTGCTAATAAACTTTGGAATATTAGCCGTTTTATACTGATGAATTCAGGAGATATTCCCGCACCGCAAGAAAAACCTGCGACAATCACAGAAGCCGACAAACAAATATTAAATGATTTAGAAATAACAATAAAAACGGTTACGGATAGCTTAGATAAATTACAGCTCCACGAAGCCGCCCAAAGCATCTATCACTTTACCTGGCATACATTTGCTGATGTATATATAGAATCCTCAAAAATACAACTACAAGACGACGCACAGAAAGAAAATACACAAAAAATACTCGTTTATTCTTTGGCGCAAATACTAAAAACTCTTCATCCCTTCATGCCCTATATTACTGAGGTTATTTGGGATAAAATACCTAAAGACGAAAATAAATTACTAATGATAGAAAAATGGCCCCAATAGCAGAAAGTTCAGTAATAAATTTACCGTGGCTTCTTTTGCTAACCTTTATAGGTTTTTTGCCCAGTATAATTTGGTTAGCTTTTTATTTACACGAAGACGTAAAACCCGAACCCAAAAAATTCGTGTTATTGGTATTTGTCGCGGGAATGATTTCCGCTTTTGCCGCAGCAGCGCTCGAAATAAACATTGGATGTTTTTTAAACGACGGATGTGGCAATAACACTTCTGAAGCAGTCGGTAATTTTAAAAATGCGGGGCAATTTGGAGGTATTGTTTTTACTTTCGTGGGTGTAGCGCTTTCTGAAGAAATAGTAAAATATTTGGCGGTATATTTTGCTGTGCTTAGGCGAAAGGTTTTTGATGAACCGGTTGACGCCATGATATATATGATTATCGCGGCCTTGGGTTTTGCTGCGGTTGAAAATGTATTTACGGTCCGCTTAGTGGCGTCGCAAGGCGGAGGGCTTCACGATATTGGCGCAATTTTAACTTTACGCTTTCTGGGAGCAACTTTTTTGCATACCTTGGCTTCCGGAATAGTTGGATACGCCTTAGCCAGGGCCTTTTTTAGCAAAAAATCACACTTTATACTTCTAGTACCCGGCCTAATAATTGCCATGATAATTCACGGGCTGTATAATACATTTGTAGCCAAAACGTTCAGTGCAGAGTTGGGGAGTTCTGATTTTAATTACTTTTTCAGCTCAATAATAATATTATTAGTAGGCACTGGCGCGGTGCTAATAATTCTTTTCCATCATTTACATAAAATAGGCGCAGGTCATAAATTTATAAATACAGGAGACCGCGCGCAAGAACAGCTAAGTTAAGCTTATCGCTTACCGCCAATTGCAAATTGTAAAATCAATTAGCATCACGCGATGCGCGATCAGCAAAATAAAACCATGTCAGATAAAAATGCAAAATCTTTTTTTGAACGGTTAACCGGCACGATAAAAGTGAGCGATGAAACCATAACCGAAGACGAAACCGTAAAACCCAAACGGGTTGATTTTAAGGGTGACGGCGGAATTTCTCCGACTAAAAAAGAAGCTCCGGAAGATCAGGAACAGACTGAAACTGTTTCACCTAAGATAACTGCGACCGAAAGCGGACGATCAGGTAACTGGTTAAACGAAGCCCAAGAAGGACAGCTTACTATAGATGTATATCAGACAGAAAATGAAATAGTTATAAAATCCACTGTTGCAGGAGTTAAGCCTGAAGACCTTGATATTGCTATTACAAATGATATGGTAACCATACGAGGAAAAAGAGAAAAAGATGAAGAGGTTGCCCAACAAAATTACTATTATCAAGAATGTTATTGGGGTGCATTTTCTCGCTCTGTAATACTGCCGCTAGATGTTGCTGCTGAAAAATCCGAAGCTACAATGAAAAACGGTGTCTTAACCATACGCTTACCGAAAATTGAAAAAGAACAAACCAAGAAAATAAAAGTTAAGCCGGTAGCTTAATGGTCCTATATGAGCAAAAAGAGCTTCAGTAGAGATAAAAAAGTACTTTTCATAATAACAGCCACAATATTTGTGGCTGTATTTTTCTTGGGCCTTGAAATCGCGAATAAAAATAAAATCGCCTACGGACTAGATATAACAAACGTTTCTGTAGGAGGCCTAACTCCTGATCAGGCATTACAAAAACTCATACAACACAACGAAACCTATTTAGATAAACAGATTATATTGGTGGCAGACGGCCGTGAAATAATCACCTCCCCTCGAAATTTAGGGGTCAATATAAATCCTGCGGCTGAAATGGATAAAATTTCGTCCGTGGGACGAAATACCAATATAATTGTAGGCTTAGCAGAACAAACCGCAGCGTTCCTAAACCTGCTGGATTTTAATTTTACGCCAAACATAGATGAAAAAACTTTTGATGACTCCACCAAAATGCTTTTTGCCTCTATTGAAAAATGGCCGCTTGACGCCACAGTAATATATAATCCATCCGAAGAACAGTATTCTTTATCGGCGGAGGAAAACGGATACGTCATACCCAGAGCAGAATTAAAACAACGCATTTTGGATGGGGCCCAAAAAACCCAGAACAAACCCGTGATAATAAATACCGAATTCGTCGAAGCAGAAGTTAAAACTGCCGCAGCAGAAACCGCACGCGTAAAAGCTAATAAATTATTGGCAAACGCTTCTTATGCATTAACTTTTGAAAAAAACTCCTGGCCGATTGATAAAGAATCTTTGATTGAATGGATAATTTTTGAAAAAAAATACCAGGACAATATAACTCTTCTGGCTATAAACTTAAGTTCATCGACTATAGAAGAATATCTCTTAAAGAATATCGCTCATCAAATCGATGTATTACCGCAAAACGCAGAACTGACATTAAAAAATGAAAAGATAACTTTATTTAAACCCTCAGTAGACGGACGCGAACTTGATGCAAAAGCCTCCGCGAAAGAAATAACAAACGCCATACTAGTCGATCAGGAAACACCACCCGATACTCAGCCATCTAAAAATCCTGACGCAATAAAACTTGTCGTAAAGGAAAGCCCTGCCGAAATAACGACCGAAAGCATAAACGATCTTGGAATACGTGAACTGCTTGCAACCGGAGAATCTGATTTCAAGGGTTCGCCCAAAAACAGAGTGCACAACATAAAAGTAGGAGCCGAGCGTTTTAACGGCATATTAATAAAACCCGGCGAGGAATTTTCTTTCAATAAGACACTCGGACCCGTAGACGCCTCAACAGGATACAAACCCGAACTGGTCATTAAGCAAAACCAAACTGTCCCGGAATACGGTGGCGGTCTTTGCCAGGTAGCAACAACGGCTTTCCGCGCCGCAGTTTATGCAGGACTTGAGATAACAAAAAGATATCCTCATGCCTATCCGGTAAAATACTATGGAACGCCGGGTTTTGACGCTACTATATATCCCCCCAATCCGGATCTTAAGTTTATAAATGACACCCCGGGCCACATTCTTATCCAAACCAAAATTGTAGGCACTAAACTAATATTCGATTTTTACGGCACCGGCGACGGCAGAACAACAGAAGTCATAGGGCCCGTAGTAACAAAAAAAGGAGCCGATGGCTCCGCAGAAGCGTATCTGAAACAAAAAGTTACCCGCGGCGAGGAAGTGCTTATAGATAAAACATTCTACTCCAAATACCGCTCCCCCAAACTATATCCTGTGGCTGTGCGTAATCCTCTTGAATAATTAATAAAGCGCAACCAAAGGAGCGACAAGATATTCTATTGGGGAAAAATCGTCAGTTAACAGAATAGCTTTATCCAAATTTATATTAGCCTTATCTACCTCATAGGAAGAAACTGCTTTAAAAAATAAATTTTCGGTCTGTTTAGAAGCGAATTCAATATAATTATTTTCGCTTTTTTTTGTTGCCATAAATACAAAATTCTGCGGCCTGGAACTTTCAGGACTTGAGAGCGCGAATATCTTGGTGTTGGGAAAAACCAAAGAAAAAGTTCTGATTTTTGCCGTAAAAAATCTGTTATTTGAAGGATCTAAACTTCCGATAACGTTTGCCAAAAGCATTCCGTCATCACTCAAATGCCTTTCCACAAGATTGAAGAATTCAACTGTGGTCATATGAGAAGGAATTGAAATAAATGAGGAATAAACATCAATGAAAATAATATCATAGTCCTCCTGAGAATCTGCAAGAAACGCTCTGCCGTCTTTTATGTAATTGGTTAGATTGGAAGTATCATCAAGATGAAGATATTTTTTAGATAACTCAAAAAGGCGCGGCTCTATCTCAACTACATCAATTTTAGCATTTGGAAATAATTGTTTAGCGTATCGGGGAATCGCGTAGCCCCCGCCTCCAAGAACAAGGATTTTCTCGGGCTCTTGCTCAAGAATAGTTCCGAACTCGAGATATTTTGCATATGGCGTCGCAAGAGGCGAGCCGTCAGAAATAAAAACAGCGCTTGAAGCGCTTTTATCCAAAAAAAGAGTGCGACTACCCTCGAAGTTGGGAGTGTTATCGGTTATTGCAATGCGTTCATATGTCCCCTCTTCATGATATATTTCTCCCGCTATTAATGGACGCTCAGAAAAAAGAAAGGTTATTCCGCCAAGAATAAAACTTAAAATAACGATACTAATCAAATAATTCTTATTAAACTTAGAAAAGAACAAACCCATTGAGCCAACAATTAACAATGATAAACCTGTAAATAAAATAATTCTCGACACGCCCATATGAGGTATAAATATAAATCCTGTCATGAGACTGCCTACAATACTGCCTGTCGTAGAAAAAAAGAATACCTCGCCGCTATTTGAACCCACCTTTTGGGCTTGCCCGTATTCACTTTTTAAGCTTATCGCAAACGGTGACAGCATGCCTAAAAATAAACTTGGCACAAAAAATAATAACAAACTTGCCAGCAGGGGTCCTAACATGTTGCCCAGGCCGCTCAACCACGTATCCAGAAATAATCTTGTCATAATATTCATCAGCAACACGGTTAAGCCTCCTAACCAAATAATTCCAAAAAATAAACTTAACCTCGGAGAACGATCAGCTAATCTGCCCCCGCATAAATAACCCAATGCTAAAGCCCCCAAAACAACACTTAAAATACTTGAAACAGTAAAAATAGTATTCCCAAAATGCGGCGACAAAGTACGTGTAGCCGAAACCTCAAGCACTAATACCGCGCCTCCTGTAAAAAATACCGTTAAATTGATAATTTTGTTTAGCATAAGTTTTGGTGCCGGAGAGAGGACTCGAACCTCCACGCCTTGCGGCATCAGGTCCTAAACCTGACGTGTATGCCAATTTCACCACTCCGGCATTTATTAATTATAACCCACTCACCTGCCGCAAAACAGATTGCCTCCTGGTCTTTAGTATACAAAAATGGCTTGACCCTCCACACCAGTTTTTGCAGAATAAGCTATTAGTTTTGGAGTGTTATAACGCTCCAAAACTTTTATAGTAGCCATAAAGGCTAAAGATTAACACCTGAGAATATTCTTACCGCAAAAATGGTGTGTGGGTTGACGTAATTGAGTTTTTATACTAGAATAATTTTAACAGAAAAACTGTTTTTTTACAATAAACCAAACTCTTTTTGAAAGGAGTAATGGCGTGAGATTCTTAAACCAAACTGCGATTGTTTTTGTCGCTTGTTTACTTGCTCTTGTTATATTCGTTATTCTATCCATTAACATTATAGTTCTTTTGTTGGCGCTATTTTTAATAGCTCTTGCGGGACAACTAATTAAGGATAGAGTTGTTGCACAGCTTGGAACAATACTGTGCTTTTGCATACTTGCTGCCTGGATAGTAACCTATATTTTTAAATATGACCCTTTTGGCTTTGCCATTACTTGGGCGGTTATCTCCGCAATAGCTATATGCAAATTTTGGGACGATATTGTATTAAAAGTTGAGCCAAATGCCGCACTGGTCATAAAAAATCAGGTGACGGGTACGCTTCGTATTGTCGGAGCCGGCTTACACACAAAAACTTTCTGGATTGAAAAAACATTCAAAGAAGTATCTTTAATGAAACGGGCGCTTACAATCAAAGAAGATCAATATGATACCAAAGATTCAATCGTTCTGCTGTCGGGAACGCTTGAATATAGGCCAGATGTAAATCTATTACACAAGTTTATCCTTATATCAGAAGCAGATCTAATAAACGATATCACCGCCAAAGCAAAAAGCATTATCGGTGAGATCTTATCCGCTAAAGAATCAGAAACTGCCGTAAAAGAACGGCCTCAAATACAAAAAGATGTTTATACAGACTTCAAAGAAGCTAGCGGACACGAGCAAATCGAAGACGCATACGGAATAGAGATTATTGCTTTCTCAATCAGCTCAATAAAACTTGATCCTGAACTGCAACGGGCAAGAACTCAGGAAGATGTCGAGAGACGACAAAAGAAGAGCGAAAGAATCGAAACAGAAGCCTTCCTTGATCAAGTACAAATGTGGGTTGAGAAAGGCCATTCCGTAGAAAAAGCAACCGAAATCGTGCTGTCCATGCATGGTCGCGGAAAGCGCATTGTCATTGATATGCAGGGTAGCGCTGGCGCTTCAAGCAGACAGCCTAATCTCGATCTGAAGATAGACGATAAAGATTAATAAAACAATCCCCGGCCTGATAAACAGTCCGGGGATTTTTCTATATCAAAGTTAAGTTTTAACAGGCGTCTACGCTGGTTGAAGCAACACCGAAGAAACTTGCGGCTATGTTAATAAGGGCTTTTGGTAAAAGCGCGACAATAACGCCAACTATTCCATAAAGAAGATACTTTTTGGCTTTTTCCTGTCCTTGAGCGTTATCCCCTGCCGTCAAAAAGGTAAAGGCCGCGACCAAAAACATAACAATCGCCATTATCATTATAAAGGTGAAGAAGTAATTCACCAATCGACACATTATTGTAAAGAAAGAGGTTATTCCGGTTATATTGGTATCGGGTATGGTCAAAGAAGCTGCGACAACAAACTTTGCGGCCATTAAACCCAAAGGAGCCGTTAAATAAGATAATTTTTTAATTATATTTAAATTCATAATTTTATTTTAATTATTAATTTTAAAAATATTAGCAGGCATTTACTGAACCCGCGCCCAAAAAGCTTCCGATTATTGCAATTATTGCTTTTGGCAATATACCGACAATAACTCCAACTATAGCATATAGCAACGTCTGCTTGGCTTTTTCAATATTTTGCGGGTTACCCCCTCCGGTCAAAAAATAGAACGCGGATACCAAAAACATCAACAGAGCCACCACCATAAGAGCCGTAAAAAACCAGTTTCCAGCCTTGCAAATAAGAGCTATAAATTCGTTGAATGTATCCGGACCTGTGGGCATACCCCGTAGAATTATCTCGACTTTTAGTGTCCTTAAACCCTGGAATCGAGATTGTTATGAATACTTTAATTACTTGGTCTTATCCCCGTATTTTTGTTTATTTTGTTTTAGCAAAATAAACGGTCGAGATAGCTCTACGGGGCATATTTAATATTGTAACAATTATTGACCGATTTAACAATTCACAGGGGCGGGAAGGCCAAAAAAAGAAGCGATAAGAGCAACAACGCTGGGAGATAATACAGCCAAAGCAACACCAATTATGCTATATATAAAAAATTTCTTGGCTTTATCCTTCTCTTCTTCCCTCCCCCCGGAAAGCATGAAATAAAAGGCGGATAATAAAAGCGTGATTGTGGCGATTAAAAGCAAAAAACTAAAAATGATACCGATTATTTGGCAACCTAAAGTAAATATAGACGCGGACAATTGTGCGGTATCTAAGTATGAATTCATATTGTTTACATAACACAAATTCCGGCATAAAAACAACCCAGCCCCGACATAACGTCGGAGCTGGATATTTTCTACTACAAAATTAAAACTAGCAGGTTGTTGCAGTAAATGAACCGCCGGAAACGACGTTCACAACTACCAATACGAGACCCTTAGCTAAAAGGGCTACTACTATACCAATAACGGCATAAGTAAGATATTGCCTTGCTTGAGATAATTTATCTTCTGCTCCACCACCGGTCAAGAATAAGAACGCGGCGTAAAGCAAGATGATTACCGACAAGATCATTATAATCGTGAAAAGAAGGTTTGTAGCGGTACAGATCAAATTAAAGAAGTCATCCAAATCAGTAACTATGGTTGGAGGCGGCTGTACTGTAACAGCCAAAGCAGCTGAAACCGGTGCGAAGGTTAAAGCTACTGGGATAAAACGAGAAAGTTTTTTCATATATTCAATTCGTCACCCCCTCTCATATAAAAGACAGGGTAATCTGTCTCTTTTGTATACTATTTATAATAACACAAAGCGTTTAAATTTCAAAGTATATTACCCACACCCGATCGTACTTCAATATATGTTTTTAGACCGAACATGCACGCTTATTAAAATCTATATTACGGTAACATATTGCTTAGCTACAAGAACTTAAGCTTGCGCCAAAGAAATTGTAAATTACGGCAACTATTCCTCGCGCGCTCAACCCTACTATTATGCCCAAAATAGCAAAAAACAACGCATCTTTTGCCGCTTTTATTTTGGCGGGATCTCCGGAAGAAGTCATAAATAAGAATCCCGCATAGACAATAACAACCGTGCCCACGGCTACAGATATAACGAACAAAGCCTGCGTTAAAGCAACAATAAGACCGCAAAACGTACTAAATTTTAAAGGATTATCAATAATTGTTATAGCCGCATGCGTAAAAACGGGCATCACCGCGACTAATCCAACTGCGTAAATATTTATTAATTTAAAAATTTTCATTCTCGTATAAAAGCTTTAAATATATAGCTTGGCTACCAATCCAGGATTGCGGCCGCGTTACCGGTAAGATCAAAATATTCAACTTTGACCTCATGCACTCCAGCCGTTGTGACTGTGAAAGGTATAAAATATTCCACGCGGTTATTGGGACCCCAAAGAGAAGGATAAACGGATGATGAAATATCTACACCGTCAAAATATATGCGGGTACCGTCATCCGTGAAACCGTGAAAAACAACCGGGCCTGCGTTAAACGAAAAATTACCGGTCCAACGGGCAGAAAAATTTTCTGCCGGTACAGCCGGATGAAACGCAAATGGACCTGTATCATAATTTATCGGCGCGTTCTCGCATTTAGTAAATACCGGAGCGCCGGCGAGGCTTGTATTGGAGTAATATTGACCCGCGTAACCGCCATCAGTACACGATAATCTAATTTGTACTGCGCCAATATTTGAAGCTCCGCCGGTATTATCGGTTATACGCAACACATTATATGTATATGTTCCAAATGGATCGTTAAATATCTTTGAACCCACAGGAATCATACAGGCCGCTGGAGAAGCCGGATTATTAATAGTTGTTTCAAACGTGGGACTTCCCTGGTTTAAATCAGAATTCCATTCACATTTTCCGCCTACGGCAACGCCTCCGATAGCTGCTGCCCAACCATCAGGGTCCACACTACCGGTTGCAGCTAACCAAAGATTAACTGGTTGTCCTTGCACAACGCTTATAGAGTTTGAGAAATTAGTGCCGTCTTTTGATATCAAAGCCACTGCTGCAGGATTGGTATTTGCGAAATTAACCTGCAAACTAGGACATGCAAGATTTGCTGTCTGACCGTCGACAGATCTTACTGAAACTGAAGCATTATACAGTGGAGGACTTCCTTTTGTATAAATATGCTGAACGGACTGGGTTGACCCGGTCAATCCGTCATCCCCTGTCCAATTATAAGTATATGGAATCGTTCCACCCGAAGGCGTAACTGTCCAAGTTACTGCCTGTCCAGTAAGTCCGGGATTTGGTGAAACAGAACATATAGCAGTTAAAAGCGCGGCTCTCACTGCTAAAGTAAATGAAGTTGTTTTACCTAAAGGCCTGCCGGTTATCGTGATCAAATAATTTCCTACCGGGGTGGTCAGCTGAGTATTTATTGTAATATTAACTGTACATGTAGGACTGCAACCTCCTGCGGGAGATAGAGAATAGCCTGCACCGGCAGGAACACCCGCAACAGTAAGCGAAACGTTTTGCGTGACTCCGGATATTAAAGTAATTGTTATAGTATTTGGTACGCTTGAACCCTGAAAAACATTTCTGTTCCCGCCATTGGATAATGTGTAATCAAATGAAGGTGGTGGGGGCGGAGGTGGCGGCGGAGGCGGTGGCGGAGGCGGTGGCGGAGGTGGAGCATTAACAGTAAGTGAATTCAAACAAGATGCGGTTGCGCTTGTAACGCCCGGAGAGCTTACTGTAACTGAAGCGCTTTTTGTGCCACTTATAGTATAAACTTTCGTAACTGTTGACGTGGTTCCCGATAAACCATCCGTTCCTGACCAAGAATATGTATATGCGCCTGAACCGCCCGAAACCATAGAACTCCACGTTGCCGAACCGTTAATTGAAATTGTTGTGGGGTTAACCGAACAGGAAACAACTAACGGAGGAGGAGCGTTTACCGTAAGACTGTTAGAGCAAGTCACAACTCTATTTTGACCGTCTGCAGAATTAACTGTAAGTGTAGCTGTTTTATTGCCCGGACTTGAATAAATTTTCGTAACATTTGGTCCAACACCGTTTAAGCCGTCTGTTCCGGACCAAGAATATGTAAACGGTGTCTGCCCCCCCGTAACAACTGAACGCCACGTTGCTGATTGGCCAACTCCAATACTGGTTGGTGAAACTGAACAAGAAGCTTGTAGGAGTTGAGCTATACATGAAGCACAACCCACACCGGTACAAACCTGCAAACAAGTTTTTCCGGTAAGCGCGCAATTTTGTTGAAGAGCATCTACCGAACTACATGTGCTGCTACCTGAACGGCAGAAGAAATCCTGACTGCGCCATTGAGAACCCGAGCAATAATCTCTATTGGCAGAACCACAACTTGCCGGACATACCGGGTCGCTAGGAGGAAGAGCTGAAGTAGATCCGCAAACGCTTGTCGCGCCTGCTTTTAACAAAAAATTGCTTATCACAAGAACCGCTCCCTGCGCGGCAATAGCAATAATTATTCCAACAACCGCATATACCAAAATATTTTTTGCAGTGCGTATTCTTTCAGGTGAACCCGCAGAACTTAAAAACATGAAACCGCTGTACAAAATCATCAGAATAGACAGCGTTATCGAAATCATAAAAATGAACCGCGCCAATATACATAGCAATTCAGGAAAACTGTTAAAACCGGCGGGATTTAACAAACCAACCGAATCAGGAATATGCGAAGAGCCATATGCTGTTTCAAAGAAAATAAACCCTGTTAACAGTAGGATAAAAAACGATATTTTTTTCTTAAGATCGGATTTTTTATTCATTTAAATAGAATGATTCTTTAATTAGAACAACAAACCATCGAGCTTGGACAATCATTCCAACCGCCGGGTGGAATTGCTATACCCGTACCAAGAATCGGGCAGGCAGACAAACAAGTTCCGCCTGAACCCGCACAGGTATTAACTTGCGGTGGCGCAGTACAGGTTGGTTTATTCCATGGCCAAGGAAGATAGCTTGGTCGGGCAATGGTATTTATAGCAACAGAAATAATTAGCCACGAGCCGAAAGTTATAAATAAACCCACCACTGCCGCGGTTGCTATGGATTTACCGCGAGTATGTAAACTTGGGTTGCCGCCTGAAATTATAAAGAAAAAGGCAGCCACCACTATCATCAATATCGCTAAAGGAAAAGAAATCTGCCACCAGAGAAAATCAATTATGTTTTTGCCCACCACAAACAGATCACATAGTCCGCATTTATCGCAGGTAACAATTGTAGCTTGCGCGTATAAAAAAGGCGCAAAAAGACCGAAGAGGCCTAAAGGAATAGAAATTATTTTTTTACTGAAAATTTTCTTCAACATATAAACAAAATAACCACTATCATTCTTTCTGCATCAAAACACTTACCTGCTCTTCAGCGTCCGAAAGTGCTCTTTGCGGCGAATTACCGTCTTTAATTACCGACTCAATCATGTTAGCAAATATCTGCTCGATAACTAAATTATCCTTTTGCCACCAAGATACCGCAGTTAAACCCTGTAAAGAAAACACCCCCAAATCAGGATCTGTTCTTTGCCATTCAACTAAATCTCTTCTTGCAACGGGCCTCTCGGTCATCTGGGCGTAAATCTGAGAATTTGTCTGATTAGTCATAAACCTCACAAATTCAAAAGCCAAATCTGAAGCCTTACCTGCTTTTTTGGTTACTGCCATACCCCAGTAATTCGGATAGTTAACCAATTTACTTTGGTTTTTGGGTTGCGGAATAGGCGCGACGCCGAAATTTAAAGATGGCGATTTATCACGCAATGTTTGTATATGATGAGAATAATTTATCATCATAGCTGTTTTCCCGGCGTAAAAAGCATCTATCGAATAATCCTGATCGTCATTCCATGTATAAACAGATTTAAGCGGATTGGCAAAATCAGTATAAAATGTCAGGGCTTCGAGTCCGGGATTTATATCTCCCGTACCTTCAATATATCTTATATTACCAAACGTCGCGATTTGATCATCGCGATTTATCATCCTGGCACCAGCCTGCAACATTAACAAATTAAGAACATCTGTTGAACGGTTTATATTTCTTGCGGTTCCCATAGCAGCGGCTGAACGCAAAATTTGCCCCGTTGCGTCTATGCGACTGATTTTTTTAACATAATCCTGAAATTCTTCCCAAGTTTTTGGCGGATGGGTCAAGCCTGCGGTATTAAAAACATCTTTATTATAATAAAGCGCTAAAGTGTCCAGATACAAAGGAAGCGAATATATATCTCCGTCCGAAGCAAAATCTGTTTCAACCACATCCGGGAATTCTCTACGTAAATCAACTATTGAAATAACTTCCTCCGGTAGAGGTTGGAGTTTATCTTCGTATTTAGGCAACCACGTATTTTGTATAAATACGACATCGGGTCCGCGGCCTGCAGCTAACTCATTTATAAGCTCCTTTTCATATTCATCTACTGGTATTTTTTTATAGGTAATATCAAGACCTGCGTGTAAATTAGTAAATTCGCCTAAACCGGCTTCCAATACTCCGCGATCATCAAAAACTCCCCAAACAGTCATTTTTTTAATTTTTGAACTGCCCGTTTTACAGAAAGGCACAAAACTACCCAAGCACAAAACCAAAAAGGTTAGGCCAAAGAGCATGGTCCCTATAACCACAATTTGTGCTTTAGTTAATCGTCCGCCCATAATTTAAGCGCTAATATCTTTACATTATATCAAAAAAAAAGCGAAACGACAGCTCTTTTTAAAGCTGTCGTGTTTCTACAAAATTACAAATGAAGCTATTTTGTCTCCGGGCACCAACTTCATCAGGCGTACTCCTTGAGTTGTTCTTGAGCGCTTAGGTATGGTGCTTAAAGCCGTTCTTATAACCTGACCCTTAACCGATACAACAATCAACTCTTCTTCCTGTCCGAGTAAAATTTCGCAACCGATTAACGGACCGGTTTTGGCCGTAATTTGCATTGCTTTAATGCCTGCCCCGCCTCTGCGCTGTTTACGATACTGAGATAAATCCGTACGTTTTCCGAAAGCAAGCTCTGTTATTATTAATACATCTTCCTTGCCTACCCCCTGGCCGGGTAGACGACCAGAACCTCCCTGTATGACATCAATATCAACAACCGTGTCACCGGATAAGGATATTCCGCGAACCCCTAACGCAGAGCGACCCAGAGGCCGGGTATCTTTTTCAGGAAAACGAACCGCCTTGCCTTTTTTCGTCACCAATAATATTTCATCTGAACCGCCGGTTGCCACAACTCCGATTACTTCGTCATCCTTCTGCAATGCAATTGCGGTGATGCCGCTTTTCCTTACATTAACAAACTCCGAAACCGCAATCCGCTTAACAGTGCCTTGCCGTGTGGCCAAAAATAAAAATTGCGGTGGTTTATCTTTAGCGATTGGAACCAAAGAAGATATATTTTCCTGCGGAGACAACGACAGAAAATTAACCACGGCTTTACCGCGGCTGGTCCGCGTACCTTCAGGAACATCCCACGCCATTACTTTAAAAACGCGCCCCTTAGTTGAAAAACAAAGCAAGGCATCATGATTATTGGCAAAAACAAAGTTAGTAACCGCGTCTTCCTCGCGCACTTCCATCCCTGCCACTCCCTTTCCTCCTCTTTTCTGTGACCTGAATTGAGTCGGAGAAACTCTTTTAATAAATCCGTCCGCTGTCAAAACTACAATCACGTCTTCAGGTGCTATCAAATCTTCTTCTTGCACTTCGCCTAAAGCAACTTTTTCTATTGAAGTTTTACGATCATCCCCAAAACGTTTTCTAAGATCCAACAATTCGCCCTCAATAACAGAATCTAATTTCTTTGGATTCGCCAAAATTTCTCCCAACTCTTTAATGATTGCTTTTTTAACTTTAAGTTCGTCCACCAGACGCTGTCTTTCAAGCCGAGCTAAACTAGCCAGCGGCAAAGCCAAAATAGCTGTTGCTTGCCGGTCGCTAAATTTAAATTTCTTACATAAATTAGAATGCGCGTCTTCACGGCTTGCCGAAGATTTTATAACTTTAATTATGGCGTCAATGTGATCTAAAGCCTTTACCAAGCCTTCAAGAATGTGTGCCCGTTCTTTAGCTTTATTCATTTCATATTGCGTCCTGTTACGTACCACTATACGCCGGTGTTTAAGATATTCTTCAAGAACCGAGCGCAAAGTTAAAACCTGAGGTTGCAGACCGTCCACCAATGCCAACATATTTAAATGGAACGTGCGCTGCAGATCGGTCATATGGAAAAGACCGTTCAATATTTTCTGTGCATGAGCATCGTTCTTAAGATCTATTGCTATACGCAATCCGTCCTTATCTGATTCATCACGAACATCGCGAATCCCTTCTATTTTTTTGTTATGAACCAAATTTGCAATCTGCTCTATTAAAGTAGCTTTAATCACCTGAAAAGGTATTTCAGTAATTATTATCTGGCGAGCGCGTTTGCCGCCTTCTACTATTTCGGCCTTCCCTCTTACCACAATTGGACCATGTCCTTGAGCATAAGTTTGGGATATTCCTTCTGTCCCGTAAATAATTCCTCCGGTTGGAAAATCAGGACCTTTTACAAATTTCATAAGGTCTTCGTGTTTGGCTTGCGGATGATTCAACAAATGAATAGTGCCGTCTATAACTTCTGTAATGTTGTGCGGAGGAATGTTTGTAGCCATACCCACCGCGATACCAACACTGCCGTTCAATAAAAGATTAGGTAATTTTGCCGGCAAAACACGGGGCTCTTGTCTTACCCCGTCATAATTGGGCACAAAAGGAACTGTATCTTTTTCAATGTCTGCTAAAAGTTCTTCGGATGCTGCAGTAAGCCGCGCCTCGGTATAACGCATAGCTGCGGCACCGTCTCCGTCAATTGATCCAAAATTTCCCTGGCCAGAAACTAATAGATATCTCAAAGAAAAATCTTGAGCCATACGTACCAAAGAATCATAAACAGCCGCATCACTATGCGGATGATATTTACCTAAAACTTCACCGACTACTGCTGCTGATTTTCTGAATTTAGCAGAATGAGTTAATCCCATTTCGTGCATTGCAAAAAGTATACGACGGTGAACCGGTTTCAAGCCGTCCCGAACGTCAGGCAAGGCACGCGAAACAATTACGCTCATCGCGTAATCAAGATAAGAGGCTTGTATTTCCTCTGAAATATCTCTTTTTTGAACTTCGCCTATATCGGCCATAGTTTAATATTAAAAAATTAAATATCAAAATTTAGGTGTCTCGCCAAAGGCGAGATTATAATTTTGCGCAAGCAAATTACATTTATTTTGATTTTTTATTTATCGTCTGTTGTTGGTATCTCGCCTCTATCTATAAAATACGCGGGGGGGGTCGAATATTTTCCTTTATCTTCGTTTAATCTTTTCTGAAAAGCATCTAATATAGAATGTACATCTGAACCAAATTTTTTAGTCTGTTCTTCTTCAAATTTTTTCTTATCTTGATTT
>ORJL011482750.1_pt1 | contig 16391 bp, 9 predicted proteins | sample 1779941 | NCBI WGS metagenome assembly ORJL01 (sample SAMEA104232317, study PRJEB22302) | groundwater metagenome | biome: forest; feature: aquifer; material: groundwater | place: USA | collected 2011-08-07 | depth 5.8 m | reverse complement strand
GTCACCTACTATTTCATCCGGCTTTGAAAACTCGACGACCTGTTCTTTTAATTTTAGATTCTCAACGGCGAGCGAGCGCTGCTTCACTGCATTCGCAACAAGATGGGAAAGATGATCGGGATCAATTGGTTTGGCAATGTAATCAAACGCTCCGCACTTCAATGCTTGCACAGCGGTGTCTACCGAAGCATGAGCGGTAATAAAAATAATCACTGCCTGCTGGTCTATCTCACGGATGCGCTGTTGTAATTCCATGCCATCCATACCGGGCATTTTTATATCAAGCAGAATTATTTGCCAGCGTTGCTCCTGCATCAGGCGTAACGCTTCTGCCGCATTTTCTGCCGCACCGACAATAAATCCGTCTTCACGAAACCATTTGGTTAACGATTCACGAACAACTTGTTCGTCATCAACTATTAAAAGTGTAACATGTTCATTCATATTCTCATACCTTTCTACGAAAGAGAACTCGATTCTTTTGGAGGTTCAAGGGGTAATCCTGCATTCGCAGTGGTTCGTTTCGCATCGGTTTGAGGGAAAATCATTGAAAACGTCGTCCCTCTCCCCAATTCCGATGTTACCGAAATATCACCCTCGTGTCGTTCTATTATTCCATACACGACCGATAACCCCAACCCCACACCTTTTCCATTTTTCTTTGTTGTAAAAAATGGCTCATAAATATGTTTAACATCTTCTGCCGCAATCCCTATCCCCGAATCAATCACATGAATACTAATCGTATTCTTTACGTTATCCTGCCTTACTGAAACTGTTAATACTCCCCCTTCGGGCATGGCTTCTACGGCGTTCACAAACAGAGCAACCAACGCTTGCTGAATCTGATTTTCATCGCAAAGAAGTGTCACTTCATCCGCCGGATATTCTTCCCTGAACTCCACATTCGATATCTGGAAATGATGGTTCATCAACTGCGCGGCTTTATGAACAATTTGAGAAACCGGCACTACAGCCATTTCGCCCACCTGTTTTCGAGAAAATAAAAGCAGATTCTTCACAATGGTTCCGCAACGCGTAGTTTCATGAATAATAATATCCAACTCTTCAAGCATCTGCAGATTGGCTTCATTCTGCTGTTCCTGCTTTTTTAATCGCTTGGAAATCAATTTCGCGTACGTTAATATTCCCGCAAGCGGATTATTCAACTCATGGGCAACTGTTGCCGAAAGTTTACCCAGCGAAGCCATTTTTTCTATTTGTAAGATTTGCTCGTGGATGTGTTTTAACTCTGCCGTCTTTTCTTTAACTCTTACTTCTAATTCGCTCGACCAACGCTCATTCTCCTCCATCACACCTTTCAATGATTCCGTCATCGAGTTAAATGAACGCGCAAGAACGCCAAGCTCATCCTTGCTATGTAATGCAATATGGTAATTCAGGTTACCGGATGATATCTCCTTCGTTCCCTTTATGAGTTTATTTACCGGCTTATGTACAGTGGTATAAATAAAGAGCAATGAAAATAACGCCAATGCCCCTATCCCGCCAAGCGCGTAAGTCGCCATACGGATCTTCGCCTGATAAATATCATTATCAACTTGTTGAAGAGACATCCTAACATCAAGCACCCCCAATACCGTTTTATCACCGGGGTGAGCATGACATTCATTATTGGAACATGCAGGTTCATTACGAATCGGGTTAATCAATCCTAATATTCTGTATCCGTTTGGTGACTGGTAGATACGCATCCTATTATCTATCGGGAGTGACTTCAAAGGCTCCGACATGGAGTGGCAGACTACACACGCTTCCATATTCATATCTACATTCGTCTGTTCTTCGGCTCCGTTCGTTGAAAACATGATGACACCCTTCTTATTGTATATCCTGATTCCTTCAACACCGGGCTCTGTCCCTACCGTTGAAATAATCTGATAGACATCCTCTTTCCGGTTCATCAACATGCTATAGTGTGTCGAGTTCTTAATGACATCACTCAAACGATTTGCGCCAAGAAGCACGCTCGACATCATTTGATTCGTATGAAATTGGATAGCGAAGTATGAATAAATACCGAAAAGAACGAAAAGGAGGATAAACGAGCCTCCTAATACACGGAAGCTTAACGAATGAATAAATTTGATTGACATATGTCGGACTTATTTAAAGTTCAAACATTGTGCCATTATACCCCGCCTAAAAATCGATTAAAAGGGCATTTATATTAAATTATTCTCTCCGGTTTCTCAAAAATGAGAAGTTTGGGATGGTTAGAAACTATTATGAAATAAAAAGGAAGGAAATTGTTAATAGGAAGGCAAGAAATGAACAATTATACAGCTATGTCTCTTTTGATAATATCTATGTTGTTTATTCCCCAATAATTTGAACAATTATTTCCCGCTCACGGGGTCTGTTATCAAAATCAACAATAACAATTTGCTGCCACGTACCTAATTGTATCGTTCCATTAATTATTGGGATTGTTAAAGACGGCTTTAATAATGCTGAACGAACATGCGAGAACCCGTTCCCATCGCCCCATCGTGCATTATGACTGTAATAGATATCTTGAGGGGCAATCCGTTCAAGGGCTTTCTTAAAATCTTCAATCGCGCCCGTTTCAAATTCAATGGTCGTTACACCTACTGTTGAGCCCGGAATAAAAACCGTAATATTTCCGTTCGTTACACCCGAACTGTTCACGATTTCTGTAACATCTTCAGTCAAATCCTGAATGTCATTAAATCCGTGCGTATTTCTTAATAATGAGGCGTTATAGACTTTCATGCAGAAAGGTAAAAGATTTTTACCTTAAATCAAATATATAATTGATTTTCCCCTATCTTATTTCTACATTTTACCGATGAGCGGTTCTACAAAACATATTACCTACGCGAATACACCACGTAAGAAGGCGTATCGTATCGCCATGCACATAGTAAGTCTTGTTTGTTTATGGTATACATTCGTTTCCGCACAAAGCAATAATGATTTTGTCATAAAAAATTCCGACCAACTTTCTCTGTCAGGAAAACCATATTACTCCGTCGGCGTAAATGCCTACTACCTCCAAAACTTAGCCGCCGTAGGCGATACGAACCATGTTATTGAAGTCTTGCAAACTGCAAAATCATTTGGCGTTAACACCATCCGTACAAACGCTTTTTTTGATGCAAACGATACGTCCGGTCGTGCTGTCATCCAATATGCTCCCGGCAAGTTTAACGAGCGTGGCTTACGTGCATTGGATTACGTCATCGCAAAGGCGAAACAATATTCCCTCCGGCTTATCCTCCCACTTGTTAATAATTGGGAAGATTATGGTGGCATGAATCAATATGTTTCCTGGCTGGGAGCATCCCCCTCATTAATGAACAAAGAAGTAACCGATTTCCAACAGAAAACCGTTTACGGCGTTGATGATCGATCATATCGTGTTTATGTTACAAATACCTACACACATGATGATTTTTATTCGCATGACTCTGTAAAATCATGGTATAAAAATTACCTCCAAACAATCCTGAACCGGAGAAATACGTACAATAACATCCTCTATAAAGATGACCCAACCATTTTCCTGTGGGAATTAGCCAACGAACCCCGATCTCAAGACCCATCCGGAAACCTTGTTTACCAATGGCTTCAGGAGATGTCGCTGTATCTTAAATCCATCGATGCAAACCACCTGGTAGCCTCAGGGGAAGAGGGATTCGATTGCTTCCCTGAACGATATAGCGATAAATCCTTATATAACGATCAGGCATGGATGTTTGACGGCTCCAATGGCATATCCTTTACCCGCAACCTCACAATACCATCATTAGATGTAGCAGGCATCCATTGCTATCCAACTTCGTGGCATCTCTCACCTCAGGCAAGTATTGTTTGGTTTAAAGATCATCAGGAACTTGCAGGAAATTCCGGCAAACCATTTATAATAGGCGAACTCGGCACCCTCCAATCACCTCAAATTCTCTATCATGTCTTTTTTAATCAGGCGTTTCATAGTAAAACCTCAGGGGTCCTTCTTTGGCAACTTCTTTATCTTGGAAGACGAAATAACGATGGATATGGCTTTACGTGCCCCGTAAACCAACAAATTTGCTCAATTTTGACACAATATGGTTATAAATTTGAACAAAAACGGGATGGTTTAGTTAGTAATCCTACCTATGCTCGGCTCTATCAAAACTTCCCCAACCCATTTACCGTTATGACAGTTATCGCCTACGATCTTCCTGTCAGAAACAATGTAAAAATTGATGTTTTTAATGAAATGGGCCAGTTTATTGTAACATTAGAAAACGATAGCCAACCTGCAGGGTACCATGAGACGCTTTTTGATGCCACAAATCACGCAAGTGGCGTATATTTCGTCAGAATAGCCATAGGAAGTAACATTTTGGTCAGAAAAATCGTACTCACTAAATAGATACAATTTTGCACCTAAAGAAACATTTTTGTATTATAGTTATGGAATTGTTGAATAATCACATACAGGAACGCGGCATATAGTCTCATCTCTACCTTTTAATTACGTTTGAAATTCGACTGAATTTTCAACATTCAACTATATTCCATGACTACACAATTAGCTGCAAATCTTGACGCCGCAACACAATCGCGTCACACAGATTTTGAGCGCGAAGCCGCGCCTCACATGAATTTACTCTACAATTACGCCTACTGGATGACAGGTGACGCAGATGATGCTGACGACCTCCTCCAGGAAACCTTCCTCAAAGCCTATCGTTTTTGGGATAAATTTGAGAAGGGAACTAACATTAAGGCGTGGTTGTTCAAGATTATGAAGAACTCATATATCAACCTGTACCGGAAAGATAAACGTGAACCCGATAAAGTTGATTATGAAGATGTTCAAAATTTTTACAACGACATCCGCGCTGAGTCCACTAATCCGAATGATTTACAAGAACAAATTTTTGGCGGGTTATTGGATGATGAAGTCTCCGGCGCTCTGGAAGCTCTACCTGAAGAGTTTCGCACGGTAGTGATTCTTTGTGATATTGAAGGTCTCCCCTATGAAGAAATTGCTGAATTCGTCGACTGCCCTATCGGAACAGTTCGTTCACGACTTCATCGAGCCCGGAAAATGTTACAAGCACAATTATTCGAGTACGCTAAAGAACGTGGCTATGTCACAACTAAATAAGGTTCGTCTATAGGATATTTGATACAAGGTTAACGTTATCATGGAATGCAAAGTTGTTTCTGAACTGATCCCCTCAGTTCTGGATGGTGAATTACGCGCTGACGAGCGGCCATCAATTGAACGTCATTTGAACGAATGTTCCCGCTGTCGCAATGAACTCGAATTACAGAGCATGGCGAAGCGCATTGTACAACATCGTTTACACAGGGTTGCTGCACCGCAGGAACTCTCACACCGAATTTTTTCCACTCTTCAATTAGAATCTGAACCTGTTCGCGGCTTTCGTTGGGCGGATATTGCTCCCTTTCGTCTTTCGTGGAAACCGCTTGTAGCTTTTGGTGGCGCACTTGCTATTATTCTGGTAGTGTTCCTCATGCCAAGTTCAAAAAGCCAGCATTCGCACGCAGGCTATATAAACACAAGCGATGGAGATATCATTTACCAAACGTATGATAACTTCGATAAGTTATTAACGGGATCAATGGCTCCTCAAATATCTTCTAACGACCCGTTCGATGTTGAACAATTTTTTGCTCAAAAAGCCAACTTCAAAGTTAGTGTTCCAAAGATGAAACGGTGCAAACTTATGGGTGGAAGTTATTCCAGTTTTCATAATGCGCCTGTCGCCCATCTTGTGTATAAACGCGGCAACTCATTAATTTACCTCTATCAGGTAAAATTACAGGATGTCCTTGATGAAAACGCTCTTCAACTCCCGGAAGATGTAAAACAGGAATTATTGGCAAATTGTTCGTATATTCAGAATCATCAGCCCAATTGTACATTCTTGATTCGCATCGTTGATTCAACCGTGTGCTGTTACGTTGCCGATGTCCCCAAAGAAGAACTTTTAAGTTATGTTGAAGAAATCCAATAATATATCAATGAAATATTTACCCATACTCTCGATAGTCGTGTTCGCATTCGTACTCTCATTCGGATGTGCAAAAAAAGATAAAGAAACTTCAGTGCAGGTTACCGGTTCATCCACACCTCAGAATGTATCCGAAATTTCTAATGTGCAAGTACGCGATGGAATAGTACCGAACTTTGCCTTCACAGATCTCAACGGCAAAGCCACAACGTTTGATGCATTTAAAGGACAGATAACATTCGTCAATTTCTGGGCAACATGGTGCGGTCCGTGTAAAATCGAACTCCCCGACTTAATCACGCTCAGTAAAGAATACGAAGCGAAGAATGTAAAATTCATCGGCATTTCCACCGACCGCGGCGGAGATGTTATTGCAGATGTTCGCTCCTTCATTCAAAAAGCAGGCATTCCTTATCAGATCGTTATCTCGAACGAAGATATCGAAGAAGCATTCGGAAACATTCATTCAATTCCGACCTCATTTATCATTGATGCAAACGGAAAAATTCTCAAATCAATCATCGGCGTTCGTTCTAAACAAGTGTTAGGCGAAGAGATCGAAAAAGCACTTAGCGTCGTCAGCTAATTTTAAAGAGGAATTTAATAATATTTTTTTGTAGCCGCAGGCTTTACGCCTGCGGACTTTTTTTCGTCAGGTTGTTATTAGGCTTCCACATAATCAATAATACAAAAACAACCTCTCCCTTTCTTGTAACGAACGACAATCATCCTCCATTCAGAATCGGTTACCACATTGAGTACAATTACTCCCCTCTCACAAATCGGTGAAGTCGAACTTATTGAGCGACTGCACAACATCATTACCATTCAAGCGAGCGATCCATCACTCACTACAAATCTTCTCAAAGGAATATCGGACGATACGGCTGTGTATAAACCCCGCGAAGGATTTGTCCAGCTTGTTACAACCGATGCGTTCGTTGAAGGAGTTCATTTCGATCTCACATACACATCCCCAAAACATCTCGGCTGGAAAACAATGGTGGCGAACCTCAGCGATATTGCGGCAATGTGTGGTACACCCCGATATGCAGTTATTTCATTAGCATTACCGAATAAAATATCAGTCGAGTTTATGGAACAACTCTATCAGGGAATCGCTCACGCATGCCGCGAATATTCCTGCTTGCTCGTTGGCGGCGATACGGTTGGTTCATCGGCGAATATGTTTGTTTCGGTGACGCTAATGGGTGAAGCAAAAGAAGAAAAAATCCCATACCGCAACAAGGCAAAGGTGGGCGATGTAATTTGTGTAACGGGGCATCTCGGCGCATCACACGCAGGATTAAAAATTCTCCAAAAAGAAAAGGCACGCTACGCACAGGCAACAGAACCCGATACATTCAAACCCGATCTTGATAAGTACACGCCCGTCCTTGAAAAACATCTCATGCCACGACCACGGTTAGATATAGCACAATTACTTTCCGAACAGTGTACAGTTCACGCAATGATTGATGTGAGCGACGGATTGGCTTCCGAAATTCATAGAATATGTAAGGCAAGCGAAACGGGAGCAAGTATTCTTGAACGGAATATTCCTCTCCATGATAACACAAAAAATGTTGCCGCAGAACTGTATGAGAGTCCGGTTGATTATGCTCTATTCGGTGGAGAAGATTATGAACTTCTCTTCACAGTCGATGAAGAAGAATTCCAACGCCTGCAAACATTAACAATGGATATTTCCATGATTGGAAAAATCACATCTCGCAACAAAGGCATCGAGCTTGTCAAGCAAGATGGCGAAGCGGTATTACTCCCCTTCGGCGGTTGGGATCATTTCAGGAGATAAATTACTTTGCTCACCAGCTACGCACCTCTGAGGTGCGTAGCTGGTACAGAAATTTCTTACTGGGAGGGAGTTCCACTCCCGACCTTCTCCGGGATATCACAGACTATTTCGTGACAGGGGAAATAATCGAACGGTAAACGTTTAATCTTCCATGAATGTCATTGACGACAAATACTTGAGAGGAGATAGTACCACCCACTCAACTTACTTCCTATTCTCGTTTCCCAATTAACGCACATGCCTTGTTATTAACATAGCCAACGGTAATAACAAGTTTTCCCCGAGTTTTAGTATCACCATACGATCCATTTATCGCTGTATAACCTTCTCTAAAACTTTTCCACGATACGCCATTGAAGTGTAGACATTCACCAAAAGAACCTACAATGAAGACATCATTTATATCATTACCTGTGATTTTTGTTGTATAATAGTTACTGATGTCAAACCCATTATCCTTCCAACTCGTATCAGATAATATGTGTTTTTCAAATATACCTTCACCTACCACATAGTAATGACGGTTAGGTATAAACCATAACCCTGTCAACTCACGTGTAATAGGATTATCCGAAATTGTAGTTACAGATGTTCCATTGATCGATAAAATTTTTCGTTCTCTTGTGGTTGTCAAATTCGTAGCTACGGCAAGTATTTCGTGACCTGCTTTCTTGCTATTATATGCACCCCATATATCATATATATTCAGTGTAGTGCCACTTTGTAATTTTTGCCAAGTAGAACCGTTATAATGTGTTATACGTCCATTGCTTCCCACAAAATATAAATTAGATGAACTTACACCCCATATTTTATTTGCCCCGCCAGGACCATCAAAAAGTGGAAACTCCATCATTACCCAATTTCCATCTTTATATCTGGTTACCCCACCTACATAGTGACAGAACCAAATATCATTTGGTGTAAATGCAAATATTGCACTTATAGTCGTGTAGGTATAAACTATGCTGGTTCCATAATCGAGCCGAAATTTTATTCTCATTAACTCCCATTTCGTTCCATTCCATTTTGCCGCATTATATGGTGTTGTTTCAAACTGCCCCGTGGAATCCTTTTTATAAATCTCACCAACAGCGTATGCAAGCGTATCATTAATTATTGCCACATCATATAATGCACTCGCGTCACCATCTCCAAGTGTGTCAATCTGCCATGTAAAATTATGGCTCGTTGTATCCATCGTTGTTATCGTCAGGGGTGTGTCTGTCTCGGCAAAATAGTTGTAGGTATGGTTAGGTAATAACCCTTCATCATGTATTATTGTATCAATCGGCGAGTGGAGATTTGCCGCGACCGTAATGCTATCGCGTGTAAGTGCAAACGTACCTTTGGCATCATTTGTTGTAACCTTAATCCATGCTTCGGTAACTCCAACGTCGTCAGTACTAAGCTGTATTACAACCGGCTTTTGCGGCGGCAGTATGTCATCATTACAGGAGCCTGTTGCAATCAGAAAATACAAACCTATTCCTATTACCAATAACCACGCGCCTATATTTCGCATCACATTTTTTTTCATTAACCTCTTACTCTCTTTATATATTTCACTGTTGCAATAGTAACGACCTAAAACAATCCACCCATCAAATGACTAATAACTAATAACCAATGACAACTGACTACTGACATACTGAGTACTGAATACTCAAAAACTGTTATTACCTCAACAACAATAATTTCTTTGTCTCACTATACGTATCCGTAGTTAGTTTGTATAAATAAATCCCGCTTGGCTGTTCCTTTGCATCCCACAATATAGTTTTATATCCTGCTTGTTGCTCCTCATCAATTAACGTTACCACTTCTCTCCCCAGAACATCATAGACTGTTATACGAACATTACTTTTAACGTCTAACGAATAACTAATAATCGTCACCGGATTAAATGGATTCGGATAATTTTGAAACAGCATCGTTCGTTCAGGCACAGGCACATCACCCTCAAATACTCCAACAGGAGCAAGAACAGGTCCCGACGCAATAATAGTCGCCCGCTGGATAAGTGAATCACTAATGACAATACTATCCGATAAGGTCATATCCACCAAGCCGCCGGAGTATTGAAACACAACACTTCCACTGTACAATGAATTCATCGCCTCTTTGTCCCAATGAAACGTTACCGGATAATGTCCGCGGAACGCGACCCTATAGGTATCCGTTTGAGCAGACGAACCGTACAGCCTCATATCAACCCACGAGCCCTCGCCAAACCATGCAGAGACGCCGGGCGGGGAGATAAATCGCGCATCAAAACTTTCAGGCAGAGGAGCCGGCAGTTCAGCCTCTCCTTCGGAAAAATCAACTGTTGTGGTATGAGCATCATTCCCCCATATTCCCAAACTTGCGCCCGGACGCACACCAAACGAAATTGTTTGTCTCCGTATTCCCGTCACATCATGATATACCATCGGAACTTTTACACGCGAGGGAATCTGATGAACGCCAAACACCACATTCGAAAAATGCTGGTCAACCCGATAAAACTGTAAATCATATCCCTGAACTAACCGAGGGGTAATTTTCTCCCAGCTTGCCGAGGGAACCACCATCACACTGCATGGCTCATTGAATAAACGGTCATAAACATATAAACCGTACATATCCGTCATCATCGTCGTATCAACATCTACGGAACGTAACCGGACTATCCAATCTTGTAACCCCGGTTCATCATAATCCTGAACTCCGTTTTCATTCATATCATGAAACACCGCTCCACTCACACTGTTCCAGGGGTAATATCTGCCATATTCAAGTCCCGAAACATGAGCATCATAACTCAACTGTACGCTGGTTTGTGTATTCGTCGTTGCAATCCACTCACCAAGCGCAGAGCCTTGAATAACATACGATCCTGAATCTAAACCGATAAATGCAAACCTGCCCTGAGCATCGGTTATGTTCCCCATCACAGCTTTTCCGGTACTTGTAATGGGAACATTACGAACACCTCTCTCACCCGGTGATCGTATCCCATCTTTATCTTCATCATCATAAACAATTCCTTCTATCACTCCTCCTGCCGTTGTAAATGAACGCGGCACAGACCATTGAGAATGTGTTCCATCTAAATATTCCACTGCTACACGCCAGTAGTATCTTGTTGCCGCAGAGAGGTTTGTAAAACTTGTTGAGTAAGTATTGTTCATATCATCATTGGTTAATACCGCTTGCTGTTGTACATCAGGTGATGCAAACAAAGAATCAGTTGATATCTGTGCAAGAGAATATGTGCGTAAAAAAGTTGTCGGTACAAACCAAGAAACTCGCGCCGAATACGGGCGATTCGGATTCTGTTCTAATACAAGTCGTTGGGTACCATCATCAGGAGAAGTGAGTTCATATCGAGGGGTTGAAACATTTTGCATTGAAATCAGGGTCTTTGTATGAGACTGATCATAAGCGATCACAAAGACTCCGCCTGACGGAGAAACAGTGAACTCATTAAGCTGTCCTGAAGATAATACTTGACTAAGATACAATAGTTGTGTCCATGTTTTTCCTTTATTGCGCGAAATGAGGATATCATTATATCCTGCAACCGAGAGAACAAGAGAACCATACCGGTAGAATTTTCCTACCCCCAATGAGCATGGTGTTTCTAACCATGTCATCCCGCCATTTGTTGTCATCCACGTATACTGCCCCACAGCGGGATATGATGAACCTACAGTAATCGTATCTTTATTAAAACTACAAACAGCAACAAGAGATGCATTTGATGGAAATGAACGATGAAGCCATGTACTCCCACCATCATTAGATATCATGACAACACCGGGCGTACCAACGGCAACAACATGGAGTGAATCTAAATATTCAATCTTATGAACAATAACATAATTGGGAAGAGAATCCTGAATCCAGTTCACTCCTCCGTTTGTTGTGCGAAGTAACTTACCATCGGCAGAAATAATACCTTTCTGACTATTAAAAAACGAGAGAGTGAAAAGTGATGTTTGCGCCGGATTTCCCAGGCTATCCCATGTAAGGCCACCATCAGTAGTTCTATACAGATGCGATTTATTACTGAAGAGGAATGTCGTATTCGAATCCGGCATAGAAAGCTCGCCTAAAAGCACCCCGGGATAAGTAACAGCTTTTGGGTTCCACGTCGTACCTCCATCGGAAGTAATAAATACTGTTCCACGACTTGCCGTAATCATGCCATGGCGTGAATCGGAAAACGCTATATTGCCTATCCCATATCCGGGAAACTGTTTTTTTTCAATGACACCTTGCGCTCCCAACGTGCCCAAACAACAAACCCACAGCAAAATCAGGGCTTTGATATTTATAAAATTATTCATCATTCTACTATCGTTTCTCCTACTTTAGTATATGGATTTACATAGCTTGATTTGCACTACTTCATTCTATAGTACAAAATTTCAAAGAGATTGTCAATTTAGGGAAACAAAAAAGCCGATTTTGTTTCCAAAATCGGCTTTTACATTAAAGTAAAGCGGGTTATTCTTTACTTTAACAACATCATTTTCTTCGTTTGCACAAACGTCTGCCCGCTGAAATCACTATCTTCATTGGCTAACACTGTTGCGCTCACACGATAGAAGTATACACCCGATGGTAAATTACTTGCCATTACTTCCATAGCCTGTTCACCTTCATCCATCGGTTGATTATCTGCTAACGCCATCACTTCTTTACCGAGAATATCATATATCTTCACAGTAACAGTTGATTGCGAAGGTAAATAGAACCCAATCGTCGTAGTCGGATTAAACGGATTCGGATAGTTCTGGTAAAGTTCAAATTGTTCCGGTACATCAGAATTGACAAAGTCGTCATTATCTCTACGAGCAACCGTTGCGGCAGTTACTCCGGGGTTCGGACGTAAGAACGGTATCGAAGAAACTGTTTTTACTCCGGTCAATCGTAATGAGAATGCAAACGATATCGTATCAATAGGACCGTAGAATGCTGAATTAATTTTCTGGATCGCAGTATCAAGAGCAATGAAGTACGATTCCGGTCTTCCTCTCCAATAGGTCATTGAAGTATCAGCTAATCCTGCAATAGATTTAATCATCATGCCGCTGAAGGGATTCAAACCATCATCATAAATCAATTCACCAAATCCGACAGGTGTTATACCAGCCATACTTGCACCAACGTTAAATTGCAGTGTTGCTAAATCAGCGAACAATTTATTGTTATGTTTGCGTGGCGGTAACTGTCGTAACAATCCTTTTAATTCGGGCGCCTTCGCAAGGTCACGTGTAAATCCTCGCGGACGACCGGTATGTACGCCTGTGTTATCTTCTAAGGAGACTAAGAAATCTCTGCTCTTCTTCATGATAACCCATGCATAGTTTTTCTTATCGCGTTGTACCGTAGCGCCAACTAACATACCGCCTTGAGTTTCGAATACTTGTTTGAATACTTCGTCGCGAACGTTTGCGGCATTAGGCATCGGTAAATATTTAATGATGCTATCCGGTTTCAACGGTCCTTCACTGTACTGTTTCGATATAGAAGAATCGTTAAATAACCACCACCATTTGTTCACTCGGATGACGCAAGGCTGTACTTCCGAATACCCTGCAAACTGAACTGCTTCACCGGTATCAATGTCAGCGCCATAGAATCTAAAGTCTTGAGCATTTTGTCCAAGGTCAGAGATCACTGTAAACGGAGCATAGGTAAACCAATTGGTAACGATATTATTGAATTCTACATATAACCCTGAAGCGACTCTTCCTGTATTATTGGTAAATGTGAAATTCCAGCGTAACATGTGGCAAACTTTCTTCACCGGTTTACCAACCATCAAACTTGCAGGGGTAAATGTTCTGTAGCTTCCGGTATCAACTGTTGAATCAGCATAGTTATAACCGAAGTTCAGGTTCGATACATTTGAACCGCAAGAAATGGATGTCGTTGCACTGCTTGTTCCGGGTGATGTTGCCGCCCAACCGGTTCCCGGTGTAACGGTAACTGTGTGCGATCCGGGATATAAGTTATCGAAGCGATACGATCCGCCGGGCAATGTTGTTGTTGTCTGATCATTTGCAGGATCAGGAGCCGAAAGTGTTACAGTCCAACCTGTAATACCGCGCTCTGTAGAACCCTTTGACCCATTGATATTGGCATCATAGTACACATAACCGGAGATGTTTGTTGTTGCACCATTCACCGTCAATGTTTTTGCAACTGACGTACCACCACCGGTTGGCGGTGTATAGACAGTAATCGAGTACGACCCCGCAGTCGGGAAACTTGCCGCAAGTATTGTACATGTTAAAGTCGAATCATTAACATACGTCGTGGTCTGATCAACGCCATTTAACCGAATGACTGAGTTTGAGAAGAAATTAACACCTTTCACAGTTAATGGAAGATCACCATCGCAAAGTAAACGTGTATTTGGTCCAAGACTGCTGATTGATGGCTTCGTATTAATCTTAAAGCCTAAACCTGAAGGACCAATTGTTGTTGAGTTACCTGCTGAATCGGTTGCTACTAACGTGACTGTATGTGAACCGTCAGTCAAGGTAGGTGTTGTAGCACACCAATTTCCTGAACCATCAGCATACACGGTATCAACCGCTCTATTGTCAATCTTCACAATAATTCTTGCGCCTGCTTCTGATGTACCGCAGATATCGGGTGAATTATCGTTTGTTGTATCTCCTGCTGCCGGTGATGTTAAAACGACTGCGGGAGGTGTTGTATCGACTGTAAAGTGATCGACAGGTGTTGTGGCTGTGTTACCTGCAGGATCTGTTGCAGTTGCTATTGCTGTGTGTGGACCATCTGCAAGCGCCGGGAATGGAATGTACGTCCATGTTCCACTTGAACCGACAACAAACGTATCAACAGGTATACCATCGATTGTAAGAATGACAGTTGCTCCCGGTGAAGCTGTTCCGGTAATTGGCGGTCGGTTATTTGAGGTAACTGAACTATCCACAGGTCCGGTGATAACAACTGCCGGAGGTACCGTATCAACGGTAAATGGATTTGTATCGGTTGCCGTATTACCATATGGATCTGTTTCAAATGCACTAACTGTATGAGGTCCATCCGTTAATGGTGTTATCGGCGTATGACTCCATGTACCTGTTGGGTCAACTACAAATGTGTCGACGGGCACGCCATCAATACTGAGAATGATCGTACTTCCCGGTTCACCTGTACCGGTGATTAACGGTGTATTATCATTGGTAATACTATTATCAGCCGGTGTAACAATTACAATCGCCGGTGGCGTAGCATCAACATAGAAAGTATGCGTTGCCGAAAGAACATTATTTCCTGCATCATCTATTGCACGACCTGAAGCTGTGTGTGTTCCTGTTGCTAACGCAGTTGGTTGTACAGTTGACCAGTTACCGCTTGCATCAGATTGCACTGTATCAATCGGTGTTCCATCAACATAGACAATGACTGTAATATTAGGTTCAGTCGTGCCTGTGATTGTTGGACGTGGCACTGTTGTATCTCCATTTGCAGGAAGAATGATTGCAATTGAAGGCGGTGTTCTATCAACAATATATGTTACTGTATCCAAGCTATGATTTCCACCCGGATCGAGTGCATCTGCAATAATCTCATGAGGTCCATCAGGTAAAGCTGCTGTATCTGCCTTGCACCAGTGTCCCGTGCCGTCTGAAACGACTGTACCAAGTAATACTCCATCAATCGTGATTGTCACTAACGAATTTGATTCGGCAGTTCCACAAATTGTTGGTCGTTGATCTGTTGTTACGGTACTATCTAATGGAGTGGTGATAATAACTACCGGTGGTACTGTATCTACCGTAAATGTATTTGCGTCCGTAGCTGTTCTACCGTAACCATCGATCGCAACTGCAGTTACTGTATGTTGACCATCTGAAAGTGGTGTTGGTTGAACTGTTGCCCAGTTACCGCTTCCATCTGCAACTACTGTATCAATGGGTACTCCATCCATCTTAACAATGACAGTAAGATTAGGTTCTGTTGTTCCGGAAAGTATCGGTGTATTATCATTTGTTACACTGCCGATTGCCGGGATGACAACATCAACAACAGGCGGTGTTGTATCTAAGATAAACGTATTGGTATCTGTTGCCGTATTGCCTGCCGGATCAGTTACGACTGCTGTTACCGAATGTATACCCTCTGCTAAAGCGGTCGGTTGATTTATGGTCCAAACACCTGCTCCATTCGATGTCACAGTTCCAATATATACACCATCAATCGTTACTCTGACCGGGAGATTAGGTTCCGTTGTTCCTGTATATGTAGGAGTCGTGGTGGTGATAAAGCTACCATCAGCAGGAGTTACAATTACGATAGCTGGAGGGGTAGTATCCACCGTGAAGTTATTCGTATCCGTTGCAGTATTCCCTGCTCGGTCTGTTGCTGTTGCCGAGACCGTATGTGGACCTGATGATAACGGGGTTGGTTGAACTGTTGACCAGCTACCATTGCCATCTGCCGTTACTGTATCAATTGGTGAACCATCCATGTACACGATCACCTGTAAATATGGCTCTGTTACACCATTGATTATTGGTGTTGGG
>ORJL010608796.1_pt1 | contig 16391 bp, 21 predicted proteins | sample 1779941 | NCBI WGS metagenome assembly ORJL01 (sample SAMEA104232317, study PRJEB22302) | groundwater metagenome | biome: forest; feature: aquifer; material: groundwater | place: USA | collected 2011-08-07 | depth 5.8 m | reverse complement strand
TGGGTTTTGAAGTTCAAGTCCATATCAGAAAACAACGTGGTGAACTAAAAAAGTTGGGTTTTGAAGTTCAAGTCGATATCAGAAAACAACGTGGTGAACTATATCATCAGAAGAAAATAGATGTCTCAGAGCGGCAGGCAGAGAAGCTGCGTCTGCAAACTGAGGTTAAGACCTTGTTAATCAGTTATGGAGATGAGAGTAGGCCGTTAAGGCAGATTCAAAACCGCGAGCTCAAGTCGTGGCGGGAAGAATTAAGGAACGATCTCGAGGGCTGGCAGAAGGCAGTCCAGTATATTCATAGAAAGTGCTAAAAGGGGGTAAGAAAGTTGCCGAGTCCCTTTATCGAAACTCCATACTTTAAAAACCTAACAAATCGTGCCTTAGCGTACTTGCATGCGGGATATGCTGTTCATTTTTGCGGACCGGCTGGGACTGGTAAGACTGCCATGGCTATGCACACTGCGGAACTCTTGAATCGGCCAATGGTTTTAGTCAGTGGAAACGATCAATATAAACCATCCGACTTAGTGGGTGGACACTCGGGAATGCGTCGCAAAAAGATAGTGGACAATTATATACACTCCGTCTGGAAAGCAGAGGAAAATATGGATAGTATCTGGTATGATGGACGACTAGCATATGCTTGCCGTAATGGATTTACTTTAGTCTATGATGATTTTACCCGTTCAAAACCAGAAACGAATAATGTACTCCTTTCCGTTCTGCAAGAGAAGACGATGGATTTGTCTACCTATCAAAAGGGTGAAACGAGATTAGCGGTTCATCCGGATTTCTCGGCGATTTTTACCAGTAACCCTGCTGAATACGCTGGGGTTCATGATTTACAGGATGCCTTGAGGGATCGTTTGATTACGCTAGAAATACCAGCTCTCGATCGCGAATCAGAGGTGGCCATTGTTGCGGGTAGGTCTGGGTTGCCTTGGCGTGAGGCTGCTAGGGTCGTGGATATAGTCCGAGGAATTAGGGGAGAGGAAATTGCTAAAACCAGTGTGAGGGCCGCAATTATGACGGCAACTATCTTAGCGACAAAAGCCTCGAAACCCGTTCGAGATAACCCATTTTTTGTTCAAGTTTTAACAGATGTATTGGGCTCAGAGTTCTCTCGTGAAGATACCAACCTCCGGGGTCAGTTCCTTGAGTCTCGTATTCTGAATGAACTGGAGAAATATGTTCAAGATAGGAAGTGATAAGATGGGGAAGCTACCACAGTTGAGACCAAATGTTATCAGGCCGCTTACCCGTGGCTCTAAGTCAAGATTTTTTCAGATGCATATCTATGACGTGGAATGTAAACGTCTAGATAGTGAAAGGTCGGAAATCCTCAAAAGGCTTTCTTTAGTTGAAGAAAGAGTTAAGTTTGTTAAGGGTGAATTACACTGGCTAAAGAAAAATATGAAATGAATTACATCCTAAAGCTTTACAAGTTTTCGCAGCTCAAAACTTAGCGACTTTTCCTTAATCATTAAGAAAACTTTATAAACAGGAAAGTAATAACAAAGGCCGTCGAGCACATGCAGAGAAAAAATTGTGGTCGACGGCCTTTTTACTTTAACAAATTCACACTTGTCCAAACCAGGACATAGATTATGGTAGAACCCTAAATAATTTGGAAAAGTGAAAGGGGGGGATTAAATGAAAAAGGATGTCGATTCTTCGAGCTTAGCCGAAGTTGTTGACCGAATTCTAGAAAAAGGGATTATTATTGACGCTTATGTAAGGGTATCCCTTGTTGGAATTGAATTATTGACAGTAGACTTACGTGTAGTAATCGCTGGTGTGTGCCCCTGGTTACGTTATGCAGCTGCAGTAGGCTTAACCGAGCTTCCGTACGATGATTTTTAGATTGTAAGGTAAAGGAGGGGGCTTCGAGCTCTCTTTTCATTTTTATTTAATAAATAATGAACAAACTGACATGATTTACGATCCTTGTCATATATTTGCTTTAGGTGAGTAAAGGGGGTTTGATCATGGGACTAACTAAAAGTGTAGATTCGACCAACTTAGCGGAAGTTATTGACCGCATTCTGGATAAAGGTATTGTGATTGATGCCTTTATCAGAGTTTCTTTGGTTGGGATTGAACTAATTACCATCGAGGCCCGAATTGTTATCGCTTCAGTTGAAACTTTCCTGAAATATGCTTCGGCTGTTGGTCTAACACTAAATACCTCATCATCAAGCCTATTGGACATTTAAGGGGGGGTTGCAATCAGTCATCAAGTCTTGGACTAACATCGGATGTTGATCCATCAGGCCTATTGGACATTTAAGGGGGGTTTGCAATGGCGATCCAGGACATTGTTAGTGAAGTAACGGATTTTTTTATTAACATCCTTAATAAAGATGCTCATGTCATCGGGGTGGAAAAACGGGAATCAGGCTGGTTGGTATTAGTCGAGACCATCGAAGAATCAGAATATATGAGAAAGCGGGCTTTGGATGACACAGTGGGACTTTATGAAGTGGAAATCAGCGATAAGATGGAAATTCTCAACTTTAAAAGAACAGCTATGCGTGAACGGGACGAAATTCACCAAGATAATGAAGAGTAAGTTCGAAGTTCGAAGTTCGAAGTCCGATGCACGAAGTTCGATATGTGAGATTTGGTGCGAAACCAAATCAGAGATCAGAAGTTAGAAAGCAGAGGTCAGAATGAGGTGCGTAGTGTAAAGTGTAAGGTGCGAATTTCGAGACAAGAGGCACAAGGTTTGAAGTGCGAAGGAATTAAACTCTTAGTCATGGTTGTAACATGACTTTCTTTTTTAGCCAATCAGAGCTGGCTTTTAAACTTAAAAATCGATCCAAGGTCTCTAACACCTAGCTTCCATTTCTAAACTTCAACTTCGGTATCGAGCATCGAATCTCGAGCCTCGAACATCGAGAAGGGGGGTGTTGTGTCTTTGTATTTCGGATATGGAATTGTGGGTCTTAAAACGTTAGCTTTAGAAAAACTTGAGGTTAAGGGGATGGAACAACAATTAAGGTTAATCGAGCAAGGAAACCTCGCTATGCTATGTTCTGAATCTGATGAAGAGTTATCCGCAACCCCAGAGAGTATGCGCAGTTATACAACGACACTTTGTGAAGTAATTAAAAGTGTAACCATTGTACCCTTGCGTTTTGGTACAGTTTTTCCCCAAGAGGAAGAAATACGTGCTGTTCTTAAAAGTAAGTCGAAGGAGTATTTGAAACTGTTGGCTAAACTCGATCAAAAGATTGAAGTCGAACTCAAAGTTTGGTGGAAAAAAGAAGTATTTATGCAAACTATGTTAAAGAACAAGCGCGTCGCACGTTGGAAGAAGGCGTTGGAGACTGGGAACGGTAAAGGTTATGATGTTGTAGAGTTCGGGAAGGCAATCGAAGAACTTGCTAACCAGGAACGAATGGAGCTATCCAAAGCTTTTGGGGTTGTATTAAATTCTATCGCTGTCGATTGGGTAGTTGTGGATTCTCGTGACGAATACCAAGTCTATGATGGAGTTTTTTTAGTGGAACGAACTCGAGAGGAAGAGTTTGATCAAGCTATGGGCCAACTTCATGATAAATATTCTGAAATTATGATCTTTAAGTATACAGGGCCTTGGGCGCCACACCATTTTATCAATGCATAATTCACAATGCATAATTCATAATTAAGCACCGCACAACGTAATTCATAATGCATAATTCACTTAACTAATTCATAATTCATAATTAAGCATCGCACAACGTAATTCATATTTCATAATTCTTAATTCATAATTAAGCACAGCTTAACGTAATTCACAATTCATAATTGTGCATTGTGCATTGTGCATTATGAATTGTGCATTAATCATCGCCATTGTGCATTAATCATCGTGCCTCGTACCTCGAATTTAGGTATAGTGGGAAAAGAAAAGGCGTGAAAAAATGGTTCTGAGTAGGTTTATTATATGGACTATTAAGGAAATCATTGAACGGGCCGAAGATGAATGGTATAGCCCAGAGTCTATTAGAAGGGAATTGAGTAGCTGGCAATATCTTTTAGAGATTAAAGAAGTGACGACTGAGGAGTATCGTAGACATGAAAAGATTTTGTTTCAACGTCTCATGGAGGGACAAGAAAGGGAAAGGGAAAGGGGAAGCGAGTAATGGCCTGGTCCCCTGAGCAATGGCGACAAGATGTAGAAGGTCTGATAGAAAAATGTGCTCAGAAAGTGCTTGCAGAAATTGAAGAGGAAGTTATGGGACGACTGAAGTCTTTGAGCAAGGATATTATAGAAAGAATTTGCTTACCTGACTCGGTTACACCGGTAGAGTTGGACTTAGAAGATAGAATTAGGTTACTAGGTTCACAGAACTCACCGGTAAACAAGGAAGCGACTAAGGAACTAGCCATGGAACAAGCTAAGGAATCGGCTAAGGAACCAGCCAAGGAATTGGGAGAGTTAAATATTCTCTGGTATGCATTCGGTATCATCCAAGAAGAGCAGATAGTCTGGCCCTTGGTCAACGGAATTGAGGATTCGCCTTGTCGGGTTATTTGGCAAGATAGTTCGTTCAATTCGGAGGAAAGTCAGCAAAACCTTAATTCGAAAGGGCACTTAGGCATACTGGTTTGTGCTGTTCCGGAAAGTGATTATAACGAAACAGCTTTGCATGAACACCTGCAGGATATATCTTGGGTAGAGAACAGGGTCAGGAAGCATGAACAAGTATTACTGGAAACCATGGAAATCACAACAATAATTCCTATGCCTTTCGGAACAATTTTCCGGGGTAAAGGTCAAATTGAAAGTCAATTAAGAAGTAATCGAGATTATTGGCAGCATGAACTGGCCAGATTAGCCGGACATTATGAAATGCAATTAAAATTATTAGTGGATCCGCGGAAGCTGCAACTGGTCCTTGAAGAAAAACTACCCTATTCCGGTGATCAGGGAGGTGGAGGTTATTTTCTGAGGCGCCAGTGGGAGAAGAAGTTAGAAGCCGAAAAAGAAGGATTAATAGATAATTATAGCGAGTCCCTTTTTCGAGACTTAAAGAGACTAACTGCTGAGGCTAAGCTCCTCGGGAAAGAAGAAACCCAACCTAGTGGGCTGAAACATATCTTTACGGCTCAATTTCTTTTAGCTCAAGAAAGTAGGCGAGCTTGGGAGGAGCTTCTACAGGCTTTTGATCAAGAAACTGATAGTTTAGGGTTTGTTTTGGATGTAGCCGGGCCATGGCCGACGTATCATTTTACGGGGTTGGATAAGTTTGACGGATTAAACGAGGAGGAGCGCAATAGTGGGTGAAATAAGCAATACGAAACAAGTCACTCTTTTGGAAGTTGTGGAGAAACTATTAGATAAAGGTGTGGTCATTTCTGGCGATCTCATTTTGAGTGTTGCTAATATTGACCTGGTTTATTTAGACTTGCGCATCGTCTTAACTTCCGTCCAAACCATGTTTGATGCAGCGAATAAGGACGTGGGTTAAATGTCTAAAAACCAGATTTATCTTTTGGGCATCATCCAAAATGACCAGCAGCTTCCCCCCCTCGGCAAAGTTGAGCTTAATCTGACGACTTCAGGTCAGCACAGTGCTATTTGGCTAACATCTCCTTTAAAAGTATTTGCAAATAAAGAGGAATTTCTTCGTGCAGTATTAGGTTTTTTGGAGGGTATTAGTGCTCGGAAAATTGCTATTTTGCCTGTGAAAATGGGTATGAGTGTCCCAATGGAAGAAAATTTAGTTGAGTTGCTCAAAAAATATAAGGAAGACCTGGAGAATTTTTTTAAACTAGTCACTGGGTGTTGTGAATACAACCTAAGTTTAGTTCCTCATAACAATAGGGCAGGAAATCTGGAGGGTCTTTTAACTACAAAATCTCCAGCTATTCATAGCGGAAAAGATTACATAGAGTTTATTAAGTTGCGAGAGCAACAACGGAAAGCTCAAAGTAAGGAATTAGAAATTGAACTAGCTACGATTTGTGCAGGAATGGCGCCCATGCTAAAGGATATACGGGTAGAAAAATCTCTTTCAGGTAGAGGAAATTTGGAAATAGCCCTTTTAATTTCTTATACGGACGAAGGGCGTTTTCAGGAACAAGCTGCGAACCTTACTACTCAGATAGGGAATAATTATAATGTACAATGGACTGGGCCTTGGCCGGCCTATCATTTTGTCAGCTTTAAATTCCAAGAAGATCGTTATTTGACGACGGAGTCCTTAAGCTGGTCTGTAGGGGGAGAGGAAAATGTCCAAAACGTTGCCACAACGTTTAAATACTGATCAAGATAAGGTAGATCAAGGTTTAGCTAAACTTGTCTTAACCATTGTTGACTTATTAAGAAGAATCATGGAACATGAGGCCTTACGACGCATAGAGGGAGACACTTTAACTGAAACTGAAATTGAGCAGATGGGACAAACATTTCAGAAATTAGAGGAGAAGATGACGGAAATGTGTGAGTATTTCGGGCTAAAACAAGAGGATTTAAATTTAGATCTTGGTCCTCTGGGGAATTTATTATAGGGAGGTGAAAAGGAATTGGCGATCCAGCATTCGAATCCAAGCAGTAGCCTGGCAGATATTCTGGAACGCGTCTTGGATAAGGGTATAGTTGTCGCCGGTGATATCAAAATTTCCATAGCAGATGTCGATCTCTTGAATATTAAAATTCGTTTACTTGTAGCTTCGGTTGATAAGGCTAAAGAGATGGGCATTGATTGGTGGCAACATGATCCTTATCTTACTTCGCGGGCCCAAGCGTCTCCGGCGATTGCAGCCCCGATTAGGGCAGTTAACCATGAAGTTCTTGATGATCAACCAAAATCGAAAGCTGTTGATACAGAAAATCTAACAAAAACAGAGGGATTTGTGGGTCATAATTTTAAAGCGGAACCTAATATTGCTAAGAAAGAATATACGAATATTGCTTATGAATCAAATTCCCAGGGGTCGACAAGCATTGATGCTGACCAAGGAATGTACAATCCTGAAGAAGTTATCGACCTTAGTACGAAAGAAAGTTTAAATGACTATTCATGGGCGGAAAAGCTAAACAATGAACTTAGACAAGGACGATCTTCAAGTTTGGGAAAGCCTAGCGTAGGTGGAAGTATAGAGAAAATACCCAAAAAGTAAGTCTAAACTAAAGAGAACTTGGGACACCTTCATTGAAGGTGTCTTTTTATTTCCTAGGGCTTATTATAGAAGTCTTAAATCATCAAACATAAACCATACTCTAATTCCGTTTTTTCAACCTTTGATCTGACCTCTGACTTCCGAACTGGAACCTCCTAGCATATTCTGTAAAGGGGTGAAAAAATGGCTCAATCGAGTTGTATGAAATGTGGGGGACAAAGCTTTGAAATGGTTCACGCCAATAATCTGGAAGGATCAAAACGAAGTGTTTTGTTTGTTCAGTGTGCAGAATGTGGATCAGTTATTGGAGTGCTGGATTTTCTAAATGTTGGGGTACAAGCTGCTCAGGTAAGGGATGATTTACAGAGGATGGTAGATAAGCTGCGTGCGCGCCTGGATATCTGAATAATGCATAATTCACAATGCATTAATGCATAATGCACAATTATGGATTATGCATTACGTTGAGTGGTGCTTAATTATGAATTGATTTAAATGCACAATGCACAATGCGCGAATTCGATGTTCGATGCGCAATACACGATAAACGAGCACATTGATTAATTATGAATAATGAATAGTTAGGTAGGGAGAACTATGTATTTGGCAGTTCTATTAGGAATAATTATTTTAAGCTGCATTTTGATCTTGGCAAAATATGCCAAAAGATATCGTAAGATAGATCAGCAATATGGAAAACCTTATAAGGCCCGGTTAGTGAAATTGGTAGGAGCACATCCGGAATTAAGAAGTGGCATCTACTCTATTGCCTTTCATCCTGATGGGGCAATTTCTCTTAACCATAAAGTTATTATGTATTCGGAAATCAAGGCTTTAGAGATTATCGAACGCACGGAAAAAGACGAACACAGCAGAAATTATTTAGTGTTGTTGGTTCAAGATGATCATGGAGAAAATAAATTATATCTAACTTCAAAAACGGAATTTGTTGAGATTACTAACGAATTACAGAGAGGCTGGCTTAGAAGCAAGATTTGCTAAGTCAGGATTAAGTGCATGGGTAGGCAGTAATGCTTTACTCGTTTTTTCCTTATAGAGCTATTGGGATTAGTGTAATTGCATTACCAAGATTTTGTCGAACAATTGCGAACGTATGTTCTAATTATGAACCATCCCTTATAATATAGAAGACGGAAAACGAAGGATATTGACAGAAAGAATAGCAACCCTGTTTAAGTCAACTATGTAGGTAGGAGGGAAAAAGGATGAGTGAGGAAAAAGTAACCTATGGCGGGTGGAAGGTCCGTGAAGCAAGACTGCATGCTGGTATTGGAACGCAGAAAGAGTTAGCATTGCGTACAGGGTTAGCACCTAACATCATCAGTGATCTGGAAAGGGGTCGGCGAAGTATGAGCCCTACTTGGGCCATGCGTATTGCTGAAGCAGTCGGGGTTGAATCCGAGAGTTTATTGGATAACGATGAGAACAAAAAAGAGAAGCCTTAGTTGCACTTATACTAACTAAAAGTTATACTCAGATTGGAATAGATGGAGTTGCTTCACCTTAATTTGTCTGATAGAACTAATAACTTCCGGGAAAGACAAGCAGTGAATAAGTGTAGATTGGAGGCTGGAGAACATAAAGTTACAGGATAAATTGGATTTCTTAAGAACAAGGATTGAAGAAATGGGTAGTTTGGCGATAGGTTTTTCAGGAGGTGTTGACAGCACTTTTCTTTTAAAAGTAGCTCACGACATTTTAAAGGATAAGGCCTTAGCTGTAATTGCCAGGTCGTCAACCTACCCCGAGAGGGAGTTTAGGCAAGCAGAGGATTTTGTTAACAAAATGGGTATTAAGCATGTAGTCATTGTTTCGGAGGAACTAGATATTGAAGGTTTTTCCGGTAACCCTGTGAATAGATGTTATTTCTGCAAAAAGGAACTTTTCACTAAGGTTTCGGAAGTAGCCAGGGAAAATGGTATTCAATATATGGCCGATGGGGCAAATTTTGATGATCTTAGCGATTATAGACCAGGGATGTTAGCAACAACGGAACTGCAAGTTGTTAGCCCTTTGAAAGAATCTGGTTTAACCAAGGATAATATAAGGTTACTATCCAAGGAAATGGGGTTACCAACTTGGGATAAGCCTGCTTTTGCTTGTTTGGCTTCAAGATTTCCATACGGTCAGGAAATCACTGTTGAGAAACTCGGAATGGTGGATAAAGCAGAACAATATCTATTAGACACAGGATTTAGGCAAGTTAGAGTACGTCACCATGGTGAAGTGGCTAGAATTGAGGTCTCAGTTAATGAGCGAAACAAGTTCTTTTCTGAGGAAATAATGGATAAAGTACATGCTAAATTAAATGAAATTGGATTTGCTTACATAGCCCTTGATTTGAAGGGTTATAGAACTGGCAGTATGAATGAAGCAGTAATATAGCGAGCCTAAATTCACTAATTACCAACTGCAAATCTAACTGAAACAGTGGTTCCTCTTGAATTTGTTTCAAAATTCATAACTGCTTTATGGCGGATAACTATACTCTGGCAGATTGCCAGACCTAATCCAGTCCCCCGTTCTTTGGTTGTCAAGAACGGAGTGCCAAGTTTTTCGAGTATCACAGGGTCAAAGCCCCCACCTTGGTCACAAACCCTAAGTAGCACATGGTTTTCCATTATTAAAGTTTGAATTATAAGAGTTGTACAGCGAGGCATTGCTTCAAGGCCATTTCTTGCCAGGTTCAGGATTAACTGTCGAAGTTCGTTTTCATTTCCCAGAATATCGCTAACCTCCTCAAGCTCAAGACATATTTCTTTGTCTTGATTAAGTGCATCCGCTGCTAAAAGAGGAAATAAAGAATTCACTATCTTTGAAATGTTGGTTAATCTAAAATCGGAGGGCTTGTCTCTAGCTAGGCTTAAGAAATCAGTAATGATGGAATTTGCCCTGTCGAGTTCCTCGATCATCAATTCATAGAATTCAAGATATTTCCTTGTATCATCCTTAGAGGCGAGCATTTGTAGAAAACCGCGTACAGTAGTCATCGGATTCCTCACCTCGTGGGCAATCCCCGCAGCCATTTCTCCCACTATATTAAGCCTATCTAAACGGGCAAATTCCCGTTCGGCATTCTTTTTCTCGGTTATATCAATGAGTACTTTGACCACAAGTCTCGAGCCATCAGCATCCGTAAATGGCTGAATATATACTTCGTAAATTCGATTATCAAAAAGTTTTTCTTCTCTTAGAGAGGTATCCGTCCGGAAAACAGTTGAGGTTACGCAATTTTGGCATGGGATGTTCAAACCAGCCATGACCTTAAAGCATGGTTTTCCTTGGTATGGGCCAAACTTAGCTTGAAAACTGCTGTTAGCAAAACGTATCTTATGATCTTCCTCTTGTACAAGAATTAGTCCAGGAAAGCTATCAAATAACGAATATAGACGATTATGCTCTTCTTCTATCGCTTTTTCGATTTTCTTTCTCTCGTCTATGTAGCGAGAAAAAATTGAGATTCCGCTTGCTGAAGGATAAATACTAATTTCTACCCAATGCCCCTGTAGTGGTGCGTAAGTCTCAAATCTTGTTGGTTGCCTATCTTCCATCACTTTTAGACAAGAATCATTAATCATCTTATTACCATACTTAAAAGTTTCCCGAAAATCAGATCCTACTAAATTGACATTAATGCCGTTCGCTTTGCGAGTTTCAACCATGGTTTTATTTTCATAGGTTATTACCCATTGACGATTTACGGCTGTAAAACCATCGTTAATACTTTCAAGTAGATTAACCATCTCATGATTCGCTTTTAAGAGTTTGTTTTCAGCAGCTTCTCTTTGCAAAATCTCTCTTCGAAGTTGCTTATTAATTCTTCGCAGTTCTTTCGTACGGAATTTGACCAATTCCTCTAAATCTTCCTGATATTGACTTAATTCTTTTTCTTTGAGCTCACTCTCGGTAATGTCCCATACGGCGACAGCCCATAAGCGCCTTTCGTTGACAATTACTTCATAAGTGTCAACGTGAACAGGGAAACGACTTCCATCCTTTCTAATATGTAAAGAATTATAAGCATAATGGCCACTTTCATGAATTATACGCAAGATTTCACTAAGGTCTTCATGACACTCAGGAGCATATATATCATACATTGATTTACCGACTAACTCCAGGATACTATATCCATGCATAGCTGCAAAATGTGGATTCATTTTTAGCAATTTACCGCTGAGAGCATCGGAAAGCACCATACCCCAATAGTTCTCAGCAAAAATCCGTTCCCAAATCCCGTTTTCTTCTTGAACACGCTCTAAAGTCGCTTCCAGGGAAGCAACTTTTTGTTTTAATTTAGTTATCTCTTTGTTCGTTGACATTTGTCTAACCACTCTTCTTTATATAAGAATAAGATCTGTGTTTTTGAAGATTCTACATATTTCTTCCAAATCCTCTTTGTCATTCCACATTTTCACAAGACCAAAAATTATTTCTCTAAGTTCAACTCTGTAGGGATGCTACCATCGACAAAAGTGTATTCAAGGATAAAATTGACTAACTGGCGTTTCTGACGCAGTTAGTCAATTTTAATAGGTTTACGACCCCAGTATATTATAGATGGAATATTGCTGATTGGGTTCGCCATTTCAGATTACAGCCCTGTGCGCGTGTAGCGAACGGCCTTTTGCCAAGCATTTAACTGGTTTTGGTTTTCTTTAATCCATAACTTAAGCTCACGTGTCTGAACATTCTGGTTTTCCTTTAATATTTGCCTTAATCTATTTTCTTCCTGACTAAAGCTATCCAATAACGACTTGACATAAGCTTGAAGCTGGAGTTTGGCCCCCCGCCGCTCAGAGGCATCAACTGTTTCTTGTTGGCGAAGGTTTTCAAGCTGATTTTTTATATTCTGATGGTTTTCTATGCCTAATTTTTTGAGTATATTTCTCCTGTCATCGAATTCTGTACACAATTCTTGCCCTAATACTGTAAGTTCTTTACTCATTAAGGAAAATTCCCTCCTAAAAAATAACGGGGAGGAGTCATACCCCTCCCTATTTTGCTCATCTTACCTTAAAACTCATTATCATGGTGACCTTCTGTTAAGCCAACAGCGCAGGCATACTTTAACCAGGTATGAACACTGGCGATTACAATCCTGGTGTCAACTGCTAGCAATTCGATACCGAGTAGCGACACCCTTACATAAGCATCGATAACAATACCTTTGTCTAAAATACGATCAATAACTTCTGCCAAGCTTGAGGAATCGATGTCCTTCTTCATTTAATTCCCCCCTTTTTTATAATATCCATTATCTGGTTCGTGATATAATATATGAAAGAATGTGGACGGGGGTTAATGGTTTTATACGTTAACAGTGTTGACGTATAAAAAAACTTGGCTTACGCCAAGCACAACGAGTTTACTTATCCAAAATCGTCTGATATGCCGCTAGGGTCATAGCTGCGACCTTGGACCATGGATAATGTTCCCGGATATGTTCGGTAAGTGGAAGTGGCTGCATGTCTAAAGCCCTCTCCAATCCCAAACGTAAGCTACTATCATCCAGTGGCTGTACATAAGCTGCCATATCTTTAAAGTATTCATAAGTACTACCTTGATTGGTTGATAAAACGGTTGTTCCACAGGCTCCGGCTTCAAGACTGGAGAGCCCGGGGGTTTCGAACCAACTTGGCAAGGCGTGTACTTGGGCTGCGGCATAAGCTGAGGACAAGAGTTCACCTTGTTGGGTGCCCAGGTAAGTAACGTTGGGAAAAGAGAGGGTCAATTCGAAATATTTACGGTCATTGACCGGTCCAATAAGTACTAAAGGAAGGCCTGACGCATGACAGACCCGAGCTAACCAATGCTGGTTTTTCCGGGGAGAAATGCGGGCAACGCTAAGAATAAAGTTCTCAGGTAAATTAGGGAAACGTTGGCGAAATAAGCTGGGTCCAATGTCAGGAAAAGAATCTGGGAAGCCATTGGGTATGACAATGTACGGGGCGTTCTTTGAAAAATCTTGTTTAAGGTTGTCCATCTCCCTCTCGCCGTTAGGCAATAAAAGCTGGCTTTCCCGTACTAGCCTTGCCCGCATGGGTTGGGCAATTTTCCAGGCTGCCAGGAGATTAGGGCTTGCCTTATCCCTTTGCAAAAATTTGCTTGGGTTCCAGTAGACAGGGGATATGATGATTTTTTTTTGCTGTTTTTGGGCATTTAGGAAGAAAAGATAGCTTTCTTTAATACGGGTAATGTTGAAAATATGAACCAAGTCAAAAGAAGAAAGTAACTGGTTTGGATCAGTAGAAATCGATATTTCCAGACCTAAGTTTTTTAAACCCTGCCCTGTGGAGATCATTTGGACAGTATCGCCGGCCGGATTTTTGAGATAATCTGGCCTTATTTGTAAGAGTACCTTCACAAGGTTTCCTCCTTAAATATCTAATAAATGACTGCGAACTGATTGGACCCGTTGAACGTAGGTATGTAGGCGGTATACCTCCGCCTGGCCTTGAAGGGCAATTTTTTGACGCAACTCTTCACGGGTGAGATAAAAACGTACAAGTTCTGCTGTTTCATCTGGATGACGGCTCCAGACTAAATGGACATGGTTATGGAACAAGTTTTCCAGAGCAGGTGTCCAATGGGAAAGGAAAAAGGCCCCACACCCTAAAGCTTCAAAGGTGCGCATGCTCATCATGGTTGGAGAATCGACCACTGAGTTAAGGCCCAGGACAATCTTGGCTGAAGAATAGGCCATAGGCAGGTCGGAATATGCTAAATACCCTGCGTAGGTTCCTGGAGGCAAAGTATAATTATCGGTGTTTGCCAGCCAATGCTCGTTACCATAAACCCGAAGGCTGTAGGGAGTATTCAACAAAGGTGTCAGGATTGTTTCAATCCCAATTTTGCGTTGGGGATAAGAAGTATAGTAGTTGGCTACTAGGAGTAAGTCAGTAGCTAACTGTGTAGAGGGTTCAAGATGGCGGTGAAAAGCCGGATTACAGGCAAAGTTAAAATATAAGGCTTTAATTCCTGATTGCCGGTAACGACTGACATAGTCTTCGGCCGGGGTAAGGACAAGTGTGGCGCCTCGGGCTAGAGGTAAGGACATACGGCGCCAGTCAGGAGGATCATCAATAGCCCAATACACTAAAGGAAGCTTCAGGTTACGCAAGAGCGGAAACAATTTACCGGCTACTGTGGAAATAGATACTCCCTCGGCTAAGGCGAAATTTGGTTTCCAAGTGCGAAGTAACAGTTTTAGCTCGTTAACCCAATTACTTTGTTGGACAGGAAGGTAGCGAACTTCATCCTGAGCTGGGAAACCGGAAAACAAACCATGAGTTAACAAGTTAGACTCGTTTAAAAGTAATACTTTCATAGGCTATCTCCGTTGCTGGGCTTGGATAATTACCATTTGGATCGATTGTACTAGGGAAGCAGTATTGACATGGTATCGTTGAGCAACCTGCTCAACGCTCATATTGAGTAAGATCTTGGAGCCTCAACCAGAACAGGGGATACCGAATTTCTGCAGTGTAGATTTAAGCTGTGGATATAAAGATAAGATTTCACCGACGTTAGTTTTGTTGCTTATTTGAACCATCTTGTCCAGAATCCTTTCTCTTTTTCTGCTTTTTCGAGTTGCAAGGTAGAGATAAGCTGCTCGATTTTTTGCCAGGCACTATCTTTTTCATTTTGTAATTGGCTAACTTGACTTTCCAGATCAACGATAGTTTTCAGGAAAGGATCAAGTGTTTTAGTAATCATTGGAGTAATAACTTGGTTTAGGTTTTCAGTGTCCATTTTATGGTTCAGTAAGGAAACGCTCTGATGAGCGAAAACTGGTAAAGAGTCGGACATAGTGGTTGAACCTGTGTTCAAGTCTGGTGAGGGGGACAAATTCTTATGGTTTTTCTTTGGTCTCAGAGTCCGCGATTTGCTTCTCTTGTTGTTAGGATTAGATTCCAACTGTAATGGATTAATGATTGATGGTTTTTCTATTAGAGTTTCGAGGATAGCCCCTGATCCATTGGGCATTGTGATGGTGCTGGATTCGTGATGAAAATTGTTCAAAGGTGCTCTTGGTTCTGTTTCAAAGGTCGTTTGGGTTTCCTGTTCGGGATGGGGTTTGGGGGATTCTTGCTGAAGGCTATTTCTCTCAGGGATATTGTCTTCAAGGGTTGAATCCGATAAGGTTGGGGTGCTGATAATAACTTCTTCTTCGGTAAGCGGGGGTAGAGACATTATTGGTTCGGGTTGTATATTGGTGGATGGCTGAGTGGCAAAAACAGGTTGGTCAATGTGAGCCGGTCGATGACTAAAATTTGTTGCGTAAGATAATTCGGGGGCAGGTGGTATTAAATCATCGGGATAGTCATTATAAGCAAATTGCAGGATATAGTCCATTGGCGGTGGAATCTCGGATTCAACCTGTGAAGTGTTTTGGGATGTCTGTTGAGAATTCTGGTCAGAAAGGTTTTGGTTCTGGATCTCTGGTGCAATTGTTTGAGTCTGACTAGCTTGTGGTGACTGTATCAGGGGTAGGATGTTGTTTGTAGGAGGTTGAGCGATAACAGGGGGAGCAGAGATCGACATAGCAATGGGTGACTGAACGGTGTTATAGGCCGATTGCTTAATGGGTTGGGGACTTATAGGCGGATCAGACTGTGGTAAGGTTTGAGTAGCAGACTGAATATAAGTGGGTGGAGATTGATTATATGTGTGAGTCTGAGTATATGCGGGTTGAGTTTGAGTATATGTGGGAGCTGGCGGAGAATATGTGGGTGGAATCTGAGTATATGCGGGAGCCGGCTGAGTATATGTGAGAGGAGATTGAATATATGTGGGAGGAGTTGGAGGGGGAACATTGGAAGACTGATTGATTTGTGCAGGCCTAGAGGTATAATTTAGGCCAAGCTGCTGGTTGAAGGCGGGTGTTCGTGAATCGCGACTTTCTTCTAGCCAGTAGGCATTGTAGTAGCTTGAATTGTTTTTTCTTACATAACGTAAATGACGATGGGTTGGGTGATTACTTAAGATCTGTTTCCAACCATCTCCTTTATAGAAAAGTAAAGTTTCAACTTCAGCATTTACCAATAGCCACAGGCTGCCATTGATTTCCATAGCACCCAAGCCCCTAACGGGTCCATTAAGTGTTTGGAGGGCAGCCGGCGCTTTTAGCCAGTTACCGGATAATTCCTGGGCACCAGCTCGATAGGCCCAGCCCAGATCAAGCTTGCCGCTAGGTGTTTTGGAGAGCCAAAAAAGGTGATGAATATTATCTGGTGTCATTATTGAAGTTA
>ORJL010496955.1_pt1 | contig 16394 bp, 15 predicted proteins | sample 1779941 | NCBI WGS metagenome assembly ORJL01 (sample SAMEA104232317, study PRJEB22302) | groundwater metagenome | biome: forest; feature: aquifer; material: groundwater | place: USA | collected 2011-08-07 | depth 5.8 m | reverse complement strand
CGATGGCCTCGTCGAGGTTCGCGTGGATTCGACCGACGGCGCAGAGATTCAGGCCACCGTCGTCGAAGGCGGCGAGATTGGCGAGCTGAAAGGCATCAACGCGCCGGGTGTGCCGCTGCCTGCATCGGCAATCACACCGAAGGACATCGAGGATCTGAGGTTCGGCCTCTCGCTCGGTGTGGACCTGGTGGCGCTCAGTTTCGTCCAGAACGCCGGGGACCTGGTGCAGGCGCGCCGGCTGATGACCGATGCGCACCGCGCCGACGTGCCGCTGGTCGCCAAGCTGGAGCGCCCGCAGGCGCTGGAACAGCTCGACGAGATCCTCGAGGTCTGCGAAGGCGTGATGGTAGCGCGCGGCGATCTGGGGCTCGAGATGCCGCTCGAGCGCGTCCCGCGGGCGCAGAAGGACATCACGCTTGCCGCCCGCCGACACGGCATTCCGGTGATTGTGGCCACCCAGGTGCTGGAGTCGATGACGAGCGAAGCGCGGCCCACGCGCGCGGAGGTCAGCGACGCCGCGAACGCCGTCGACGATCGGGTGGATGCGATTATGCTGGCGGGCGAAACGGCGGTCGGCGTCTCGCCGGCGCACGTGGTTCAAACGCTCGACGCGATCATCCGAGACGCCGAGTCCAGGCCGCCCGATGAAGTGGCATTCGCGCATCGACGGGGTGCCGACGGCCACGATCACGCGGAGGCGCTGTGCGCGGCGGCGATCACGCTCGCCGATCGCGGTGACGCGCAGGCGATTGTCGCGGTCACGCGCGGGGGCCGCACCGCGCGCCGGCTGTCGGCGCTGAGGCCGCGGGCGCCCATCCTGGCAACGACCAGCCGCGTCGAAACGGCACGGCGGCTGGCGCTGCACTGGGGCGTCCGGGCGGTTCACATCGATCTTGGCGATCACATCGATCTGGCCGGCCCGCTCATCGGGCGACAGATCGTCGCGCACGGGCTGGTGCCCGCCGGCGCGGCGGTGGTGCTCATCAACATCAACCCGGATCTGACGCGCAGCGACGCGAACTACCTTCGCATTCAGCGGTTGTGATGGACGTTCGGCTGACGACAATCGGCGTCATCCTCCTTGCGTTTCTGACCGCCGGCGTTCTCGGCGGCGGCGTGCGCGTGCTGGGGCCGATCGAGATTCTGGGCGTCCAGTCGATCGACTACGGATTGGTGACGTTGCGCGTGAGGCTGAAGACCCTTCCCCTTCAACAGGGCCCGGTCGCGAACGAGTTGCGCCGGCGGATTCTGGCCGCCTTCCTGCATCAGGGCATCAAGCCGTACGCCTGAAAGTCCCGTTCGATTAGACTTTCACTCCGCCACCATGACCACAGAAACACACTCCCAGCTCGCCGGCTTCATCTGGAGCATCTGCAATCTGCTCCGCGGACCGTACAAGCGGAACGAGTACCGCAAGGTCATCCTGCCGCTCACGGTTTTGCGGCGCTTCGATTGCCTGCTGGCGCCCACGAAGGCGCAGGTGCTCAAAGAGCACGCGAAGATCAAGAGCAAACAGGAGACCGTCGTCCGCAACCTTCTCGAGAAGATCACCGGCCGGCCGTTTTACAACCTGTCGAGGCTCGACGTGCCGAAGCTGCTCGACGACCCGAACCAGCTCGCGCCGAACCTGAACGCCTACATCAACGGCTTTTCGAAAAACGTCCGCGACATCGTGGACCGGTTCGCGTTCGACCAGCAGATCGCGCGGATGGCCGAGAAAAACCTGCTCTACGAGGTTATCAAGGCGTTCGCGAGGGTCGATCTCTCGACCGAGCATGTGGAAAACGTGCAGATGGGGTACGTGTTCGAGGAGCTGATCCGGATTGGCGCCGAGCAGTCGAACGAGGAGGCGGGCGAGCACTTCACGCCGCGCGAGGTGATCAAGCTGATGGTCAACCTCCTGCTGTCTCCGGAAAAAGACCTTCGCAAGAGCCACGTCGTCAAGACGATTTACGACCCGGCGTGCGGCACCGGCGGCATGCTGTCGGTGTCGGAGAAGTACATTCGCGCGCTGAACAAGGATGCCAAGCCGCTGCTGTTCGGTCAGGACTGGAACGACGAGGCGTACGCCGTCTGCAAGTCCGACATGCTGATCAAGGGAGAAGAGGCCGACAACGTCCGTCCGGACGACACGTTCACGAAGGATGCTTTCGATCGGGACCGGGACGGCAAGAAGATCACGTTCGACTACATGCTGGCCAATCCGCCGTTCGGCGTCGAGTGGAAGCAGCAGCAGCGCTTCATCGAGAAGGAGCGGGACACCCTTGGTTACGGTGGGCGGTTCGGAGCTGGCACACCGCGCATCAACGACGGGTCCCTGCTCTTCCTTCAGCACATGCTCTCGAAGATGCGCGCGCCCAAGGAGGGCGGCACCCGCATCGGCATTGTCTTCAACGGGTCTGCGCTCTTCACGGGCGATGCGGGCAGCGGCGAGAGCAACATCCGGCAGTGGATCATCGAGAACGACTGGCTCGAAGCGGTGGTCGCGCTGCCCGATCAGCTGTTCTACAACACCGGCATCTTCACCAACATCTGGGTGCTGACCAACCGCAAGGAGCGCCAGCGCAAGGGGAAGATTCAGCTCGTCGACGCGCGCAATTTCTTCGTGAAGATGCGGAAGAGCCTGGGAAACAAGCGCAACAAGATCGGCGACAAGGACGAAGGCGAGCCGGATCAGATCGGCGACATCACACGGTTGTTCGGGAATTTCCAGGACGGCGAGAAACACGCTTTCGCGATCGACGGCCGGCAGAAGACGCTGGTTGTGAGCAAGGTGTTCGACAACGCCGATTTCGGGTTTCACAAGATCACCGTCGAGCGTCCTCTGAGGCTCAATTTCCAGGCGAGTCCCGAGCGCATCGCGCGACTGGAGAACGAGGCCGGTTTCAGGAACCTCGCCAACAGCAGCAAGAAGAACGAGAAGGCGCGCCTGGCAGAAATCGAGGCGGGCCGGAAGCGGCAGGAGGAGATCCGCGCCTTGCTGCAGGCGTTCGTTGAGGCGCACGGCGAGAAACTCTACAAAGACCGCAAGGACTTTCTTGCGGACCTGCGCGACATCGATCGAAAGGCGGGTGTACGTCTGAGCGCGGCGGAGATCAAGGCGGTGCTGAGCGCCTTTGGTGAGCGCGATGACACGGCGGCGATCTGCCGCGACAAGGACGGCAACCCAGAACCTGATGCTGAGCTGCGCGACACCGAGAGCGTGCCGCTCAAGGAGAGCGTCGAGGGGTACTTCAAACGCGAAGTGCTGCCGCACGTGCCTGACGCGTGGATCGACGAGAGCAAGACGAAAGTGGGCTACGAGATCCCGCTCAATCGGCATTTCTACGTCTACGAGCCGCCGCGACCGCTTGAGGCGATCGAGGCGGACATCAAGACGCTCGAAAGCGAGATTCTCGCGCTGCTCAAGGACGTGACGGCGTGAAAGTTCCGACCTATTCGAAATACAAGCCCAGCAGAGTCGCGTGGCTCGGTGACATTCCTGAGGATTGGTACGTAAAGCGCGGCCGGTTTTGCATGGAAATCAATCCACAGCCTGTTCGCCTTCGCGAACTCAACCCAGACGACGAGGTGTCCTTCGTACCGATGGAGGCAGTTGGCGAGCACGGTGGCCTGAATCTCGAGCAGACGCGGGCAATCACTGACATCAGCTCTGGGTACACCGAGTTTGAAGATGGAGACGTCATCGTCGCAAAGATCACACCATGCTTCGAGAATGGGAAGGGCGCTCGGGCTGCTGGCCTGACTAACGGAGTTGGATTCGGGACCACTGAACTGCATGTCTTGCGTGCGCGAAGCGTCGATCGTCAGTTCCTGTTCTACCTCACGATCTCGATGCCATTTCGCAGCAACGGCAGGGGTGAGATGTACGGAGCCGGCGGGCAGAAACGCGTGCCGCCGGAGTTTTGCAAGGACTTCCGTGTCCCGTTACCAAGGATTGAGCACCAACGTACGATCGCGAACTTTCTTGACCGCGAGACAACGAAGATAGACGCGCTGGTGGCCAAGAAGCGAGCGTTGATCGAGAAGCTGAAAGAGAAAAGGACCGCGCTCATCTCGCGCACCGTGACTCGCGGCCTTCCGCCAGACGCGGCCCGCGCGGCCGGCCTCGAGCGTCACCCGAAGATGAAACCCTCAGGTGTTGCATGGCTGGGCGATGTGCCTGAGCACTGGCGGGTGCCACCGCTGTACACGCGATACTCGATCAAACTCGGGAAGATGCTGGATGAGCGTCGCATCACGGGCAACCACTTGGTGCACTATCTTCGGAATGTGGACGTTCAATGGGATCGCGTCGAGATCGACGACCTGCCCGAGATGGACATTTCAAAGGCAGAAAGAGATCGCTACACGGTAAAAAGCGGGGACCTACTTGTGTGCGAGGGCGGCGAAGTTGGCCGCGCAGGGACGGTTTCGGATCGCGCAGCAGGCCTCGGTTTTCAGAAGGCTCTTCACAGGATGCGACCGCTGAATTCGAGCGAGATTTCGCGGTTCATGTTTTACACGCTTTTGTGGGCATCGCAAACGGGTATTTTCTTCGCCGAGGGCAATCCAAATACCATTGATCACCTCACTGGTGAGAAACTTCGGCGTTATCGGTTTTCGGCTCCCCCTCGTTTCGAACAACTTGCACTCGCTGACTTCCTCGACCGGGAAACCACGAAGATCGACCAGATGGTCACCAAGGTGGAGGCCGCCATCGAGCGGCTGCGGGAGTACCGCGCCGCCCTTATCACCGCCGCGGTCACCGGCAAGATCGACGTGCGTGGAGCGGCGGCGTAGGCTGCGGGATTGGCGCGCTCGTGTGAATCCGAAGCGCGAGGTCGGGCGGCTCAACGACCGAGCACGACGTCGATCCCGGTGAAGACCAGATCCAACTTGCCCGCCGGGATCTTGCCGGCTCGCTCGGACAACGCACGCTTGTCGAGCGTGACGACCTGGGAGACGTTCGCGACGGACTCTTTCGGCAGGCCCGTGTCCTTCTCGGACAGCGCCACGTTGCCGGGAGCGCTCGCCCAGCGGAGATTGCTGGTGAGAGGCACGCACACGACTGTTGCGATCCGGCTGCGGTTGAGAGCGTCACCCTGCACGACCAGGACAGGACGACGAAACCCTGGGGCCGACCCCGCAGGCTCTCCCAGGTCGGCCCACCAGATCTCACCCTGGCCGAGCGCTACCATTTCTCGCGCCTCAGCAGTCGTCGCGACGCAGCCACGGCGAAATCGTCGCGTTGGTCGCCAAGCTGGGCGCAGACCTCGTTCATCGTCTCGGTGATCGCGTCGGGCACATGACGAGCCAGGTACTCGGCAACAGCCTCGCTGTAGACCTGACTCCGCGACTTCCTGGCGCGTCGTGCGTACTGCTCGGCCTTGCGAAACACCCGATCGGGCACCGAGATGGCCGTCTTCATACCCAGAGTATAACCCAAGTATTGCCTGCCAGGATGACGAGCGGCGCCGCGCGTCCGCTCAGCCCGTGGTGAACGACGCCGAGTCAGCAAGAGCGCACGCGATGAGCCAACACTCGTCGGTGACGCCAAGCGCCACGACGCCGATGCGTTCCACCGCCTGCGCTCGGTCCCGGGCATCGGCAAGATCCTGGCGCTAACGATCCTGGACAAGATTCACGACATCAGCCGCTTTGATCGGCACGAGGCACCGTGTTTTCGACGGAGAAGTTCCTCCAAGCGTAGCGGGGACCGGGACCACATTCACTGATCGAGCGGTGACGCCGATCGGATGAAGAAGATCCATCTCTTGATTCGGGGAGGCCTGACAGGGGTTCGGCGGCTGCTTAGAGTTCTGTGGGAAAGCTCTTGGATGAGTGATGGACCGTCAGCACGTGAAGCTCGTCGGGTCCCACGAGCCGGTAGACGATCCGGTATGGCGGGTGCACGACCTCGCGGACCAGCGGATTCTCGAATTCCGGAACCGCTCGACCAGACGCAGGGAATGAAACCAATCGTTCTGTTGCCGCTATGAGGCGGGAGACGACAACCGACGCGTAGTGAGGAGAGTCTTGATTGATGAACGCGCGAATCGCGGCCAGGTCAGCACGAGCCTGCTCGGTCCAGAGGACGACCCTCACGACAAGAACTGGTTCCTGACCTCGTCGTGAGACACGAGCTGGCGCGCGTCCGATTGGCGAAGACCTTCTTCGATCTTCGCGATGAGGCACAGTCGCTCGATGGCGTCCTCGATCGTGGCGTGTTCGGGCAAACCCCGAAGCGCCTCGATGGCTCGCTGCTTCTCGGTGGTTTCCATGTCTACGATTCTACCATCGTCAAGATGAGTTTCTCACCCGCAGCCGCTCACGATCCACCGGCGGCCGCCTGAATAGGTGTTCAGGCCGCTCGACTCAATCTCACACCCGTGATACCGATTTGAAGTCATCCTCTATCGATGCCATCTGCTGCAAGTGCCGCCGCGCATGCTGTGCCAGGAAGTACAGCCACTGATAGAGATCGATCCGCCCGAGGGCGTTGACCGACATGCGCAGCTGGCACAAGGCGCCTTCACCATGGTTCAGCCGTTCCAGGAGCGCCAGGCACTCCTCATGCTGCCGCCGCAAGACTGCACGGACCTCGACTGGGGTGGCACGACCGCTCGGCTCCATGTGTTCAGGACGCGTCCAGGGGAAGCTGCCTCGCTGGCCGATTGCCTCCAACCGCTGCAAGTCGCTGCCGCCCGCCGGAATCGGTTGCCCCAGGGCGGCGCGACGGACCGCCTTCTCGACTGACTTCCGCAAGGTCAACATCAAGAAATGGTTCGTCAGGCTGATGTGCTCCAGCACCTGATCAATCGTCCATCCTTGCGACGCGGGCCGGAACGCGCGCTCGTCAACCGGCCGCTCGAACCAGCGGTCAACGTCCGCGAACACCTCGATCAAGCTCGCTCGCACAATCGCAACAGTTTTCGCGTGCGTCATCAACTCGAGCCGCGCAGTTGCCGTGAGCCCGCCCTTCGCCGCAACGACTGACGCCGCTGGGTCATATAGGAACGAAGCACGGCGTTGCGAAGAGAGATCGGCTGTTTCGTCGCCGGTTCCGCAACCGTCGCGTCATTCCAGAAATCGTCCGGCAGTCCTGACAACTCTGCTGGCGGGTCAACGCGTCCGCATCAGCCGCGTCGCCTCATGATCGCGCCAGGCGCCGTCGGCTGCAAGCGCTCTCAGGCGGCCCGGATCGATGTTGGCGTTGCCGAGCGGCGCCGCCCTACCTGCCCCGCGGTGGGTAGAGCCGCGTGGCTATGAGGCCATACAGGCTGAATTCAACCAGTCCACCCAAGAACCACTGCCCAGCCACAACGGCAGGAATGGGAAAGAGCACGTATTGATTGAGGTCAACGAGGAGACCCGCGACAAGCGCGAAGAAGAGACCGTAGCCCAATCCCTCGCGCAACGAACCGTTCCGCGCAAAGCGGCTATAGCCCCACACAAAGACCGTGACGATGCCGGCCGTGAGCAACAGGGAGAGCCAGACTTTTTCGGCCAAGTCGGGTCGGCGTAGGTGTTCAACCGACGCGTTGGCCGCCCGGAGCACGACGAGGTGGACGAACGCGTTCCACGCAATCGCAACAAGGAATAGAACGCCACATGTGAGAAGGAAGCGCTTTGTTCGCATGGAACATCCTTCGGTCGACCGCCTAGCCCTCAGCCCCCAGCCCCCAGCCCTCAGCCCTCAGCCCTCAGCCCTCAGCCCTCAGCCCTTTATCCGACCCGCCCTTCCAGCACTCCCTCTCCCGCCGAGGCTGTCTCGGAAGGTGACGCGAGCGTGTCGGCGGCAGCTTCCTTCCATCGCGACTGGATGATCAGCCAGAGCACGCCGGGCACGCAGAACATCAGGCCGAGCGCGAAGGCCAGCGTCCGCGGCGACCAGCCGGCCTGATCGAGCTGATAGCCGGTCCAGTAGCTCGACGCCGAGGACATCAGCGTGACGAGGGCCAGTTCCGTCGCGAAGACGCGGCCGCGGAAGCGGTCTGGCACTTCCATCTGGAGCAGCACGGTGCTGAACACCCACAGGATCGATCCACCGAAATGCGCGAGGAGCACGCAGAGCGCCGCGAGCCACAGCGTCGGCGCCCCCGCGAGCGCGACGTAGAACACGCCGACCATGAAGTACGCCGGTCCAATCGTGCGGCGCAGGCGGCGCGGCTGCTGACCGAGAATCCAGCGCAGCGCAATCGGTCCCAGGCCGGCGCCGACGCCGCGCGCGCCGTACAGCACGCCGATGCCCGCCGCCGAGCCGTCACCGACCGGAAACACGCGCTGGCCGAAAATCGTCAGCAGGAGCAGCACGCCGCCGGCGAGCCCCCAGCCCGCCTTGACGAACATCAGCGCGGCCACGTGCGACCGCTGACGTACGTACCGGACCCCCTCGATGAGATCGGTGATGCCGGTGAAGGCCAGGAATCCAGCGGGCCGCGGCACGGCGGCCGGCGTCGCGTCGTACCGCGTCCGGCCGATGAAGAACGCCGACGCGAAAAACGACAGCGCGTTGACGACAAACGCGATGTTGCGGCCGGCGACGGCCGTCACCAGACCCCCGATCGAGGCGCCGATCGCGAGCATCGCCGACCACGTCGCGCTCGACAGCGCGTTGGCGGGCAGCAGCTCCTCAGCCGACGTGATGTTGGGAATCGTCGCCGTGCGCGCCGGCTCGAAGAACCCCTGCGCCCCGACGGTGAACGCCATCACGACGTACGCGATCCACACCTGGTCCGGTCGGCGGATGACCAGCAGCACCAGGACGAGACACCCGCGTACCACGTCGGTCACGATCATCAGGCGCCGCCGGTTCACGCGGTCGACGACCACGCCGGCGATCGGGCCGACGATGGCCACCGGCAGCAGCTGGACGATCATCATCCAGGCCACCGCGGTCGCCGACCCGGTCAGGTCGAGCAGCAGCGCGTAGATCGCGATGGCGTTGAACCAGTCGCCCAGCTGGGAGACGGTCTGCCCGATGTATAGCAGCCGGAAGTTGCGGTTGTTCCGCAGGAGTGAGAAGTAGCTCACGGTACTGTAGTGTCCGGCTTCAGCCGGACCAGTCAGTATAATCGTCGCGTTCCATGTTCGACACCCTCGGGCACTACAAGATCCTCGAGCGCATCGGCGCGGGCGGGATGGGCGAGGTCTTCCGCGCGCGCGACACGCGCCTCGGCCGGACCGTCGCCCTCAAGGTGCTCTCCGCCGGCGTCGCGGGCGATCCGGCGCGCCGGGAGCGGTTCCTCCGCGAGGCGCGCGCCACCTCGGCCCTGTCACACCCGAACATCGCGGCGTTGTACGAGATCGGAGAGGACCAGGGCGAGCTGTTTCTCGTGTTCGAGTTCGTGCCCGGCGAGACGCTCGGGACGGCCATCGCCGGCCGGCCGCTCAACCCGCGCCGCGCGATCGATCTCGCGGTCCAGCTCGCCGATGCGCTCGCCGACGCGCACGCGGAAGACATCGTCCACCGCGACATCAAACCCGACAACATCATCGTCACGCCCAAGGGCAACGCGAAGATCCTCGACTTCGGCCTCGCGACGTGGACCGGCGGCGGCGCCGAGCGCGATCGGGCGGCAACCATGGCGGCGAAGGGCGCCGGAGCGACGCTGGGGACGGTCGCCTACATGTCGCCCGAGCAGGCCCTCGGCGAGCGGGTCGATCACCGCACGGACATCTTCTCGCTCGGGATCGTGTTGTTCGAGATGCTGACCGGGAAGCCGCCGTTCAGCGGAACGACGTCGACGGCCCTCGCGCTGCAGATCGTGCAGGCGCCCGCGCCGGCGCCCTCCTCGGTGAACACGTCGCTGCCTCGCGAGCTGGACGCGATTGTGGCCAGGGCGCTCGCCAAGAGCCTGGATCAGCGGTACGAGTCGGCGGCGACGCTCGGGGCGGAATTGCGCACGGTGGCCGCGATTCTCGATGTGCGCAGCGACGCGCATGCGGCCTCTGGTGTCTCGACGGCGATCATGCCACCTCGCCGATCGTGGGCGGGCTGGATCGTGCTGCTGCTCGTGCTGGCCGCGCTCGCCGCCGCGGCGTGGTACGAACGCGACTCGCTCGAGCGCATCTGGCGCCGGACCCTGGGCCCCGCCCCTCCTCCGGTCGTCGCCGTGATGCCGCTCGAGCTCCTCGGCCCGGATCCATCGCAAACGTATTTCGCGGACGGGTTGACGGAGGATCTCATCTCGCGCCTCGGCCAGACGCAGGGATTGCGTGTGCTCGGCCGTTCGGCAACGCGCGACTATCGCGGCCGCCCGCCTCGAGACGTCGCGAAGGATCTGGGCGCCGGAGTAGTGCTGACCGGATCGGTTCGTCCGGCCGCGGACACCGTCACAGTGTCGCTCGAACTGATCGACTCCTCCGACGGCCGGGCGATCTGGGCGAGCCAGTACACGCGCGACGTCAAGGACATCTTCGCGGTGCAGGAGCAGGTGGCCCAGCAGGTGGCCCTGGCACTTCGATTGAAGCCGCAGCCGACCGCCGCCAGCGCGCGTGCGTCAGCGCGCCTCGTTGAGCCGCGGGCGTATGACGCGTACCTCCGGGGCCGGCACGCGGCCTCCGAGCGGCGTCTGCCCGAGGCGCAGCGGTTGTATGAGGAGGCGGTCCGCCTCGATGACGGGCTCGCGGAGGCGCACGCGGGTCTGGCCGAGCTCCTCCACCGCTGGCCAGGCTTCGGCGCACCCGATGATCCCGCGCGGGACGGGCGGCTGCGGCGGGCCGCCGAGCGCGCGTTGGAACTGGATCCGGATTCACCCCAGGCGAACCTGGCCGCCGGGCTCGCGTCCGAGCGGCTGACCGACGCGCTCGGGTACTTGAAGCGCGCGATCACGCTCGACCCGTCCTACGCCGAGGGCTATCAGCAGATTGGCGATCGGATTGCCGACTTCGATCCCGCGCGGGCGATGGCGTTCTATCGGCGGGTGCTGGCGCTCGATCCGCTGATGTCCGTCACGCGAAGCGACCTCGTGGACATCCAGTCCGCGCTCGGCCGTTTTGACGAGGCGCAGCGTGAGCTGGACGCGGCGCCGGGCCAGGGCGAGTGGAAAGCGGCGAGCCGTGTGACCGTGTTACTGGGTCGGCGTCAGTGGGACGCGGCGCTGGCGCTCTTCGAACAGAATGCGTTGCCGCGACACGTGCCGATCTTCCAGCTCGAGTACGCGAACACGTTGCGGATGGCGGGCCGCACCGACGACGCGTATCGCGAAGCCACGAGCCTCGTGGCCGCGAACCCGGGCAACTGCGCCGCGAACGCCACGCTCGCGGCGTTGAAGCAGGAGCGCGGGTTGTCGAATGCCGCGCGTCAACTCGTCGGCGCCGCGCTCGCGGCCGCCGCGTCAGAGGACGTCGGGCCGGTGTCGATGCGGTGCGGCGTGCTCTCCTTCGCCGCGATGGGCAACGCGCAGGGCGTCGCGGCCCAGCTGCGCCGGGTGGCAGGCAGCGAACGCCTGCTGCACGCCTGGGCGCTCGACATCATGGGGATGAGCGGCGGTGCACTCCTGAACGCCGCGATTTTCCCGGTCAGCCGCGTGATCGCGCAGCCCTCCGTCGTTGACGCCCGGCGCGAACTGGACCGGGCCTACGCGGTCACCCGCGAGCAGATTGCGACGACGCTCGCCGACATCACACCGCGCTGAGGAGCCTGGCCAGCCGCGCGCGGTCGATGTTCGCTCCCGACACGATCGCCGCGACACGGCGTCCGGAGAGCGCCACGCGCTTGCCGACGAGCGCCGCGGTGGCTGCGGCGCCCGCACCCTCCGCCACGAGATGCTCCGCTTCGACGAGGCCGACGATCGCAGCGGCGAGGTCGTCCTCGCTCACGGTGACGATGCGATCGACGAGCCGCTGGATGAAGGCGAACGTGATCGTGTCCGGATCCGGGTTGCCGCCGAGGCCGTCGGCGAGCGTCGCGCCGGGCACGATCTCCACCAGACGCCCCGCGCGCACGCTCGTCTGAAACGCGCACGACGCCTCCACCTCGACCCCCACCACCTCGCACGCTGGGTTGATGGCCTTGGCGACCTGCGCCATGCCGCTGATCAGCCCGCCGCCTCCGATCGGCACAACGAGGACGTCGGTGTTCGGCACGTCCTCGAAAATCTCCAGTGCGACCGTCGCGGCCCCGGCGATGACGTCGGCATCGTTGTACGGCGAGATGAACTCGGCACCGGTGTCCTTCGCGAACCCTTTCGCCAGCCGCTCCGCATCGTCGTAGTCGCGGCAGGCGGCGCGCAGCTCGGCGCCGTGACGGCGAATGGCCGCGAGCTTCGTCGTCGGCGCGTCGGCGGGGGTGAACACGACGAGGGGAAGGTGAAACGCCTCAGCGGCCGCGGCCAGCGCGCGGCCGTGATTGCCGGCCGACGCGGTGACCAGTTGCGCGGGCGCGCGGCCCGGACGTTCGAGCCGCGCGATCACCGCGTTGAACGCGCCGCGTGACTTGAAGGAGCTCGAGCGCTGCAGCGATTCGAGCTTCAGCGACACGCGCGCGGCGGCCAGATCCGAGAGCCAGGCCGACGGCACGAGCGGCGTGCGACGGACGTAGGGCGCGATGCGCTTTCGTGCGCGCAGGACGTCAACGAGCTGCATCGGACCGGAGAATCTCGCCAAGCTGCTGCGTGAACGCCGACCGCGCGAGCACGTCGCCGACGCCCGCGCGCCGCGCCGCCTCGATGACGTCGGTCTGCACGTGCGACGCATAGCCAAGCGTGGGAATCGACGCGAGCGCCGGATCCGCCGCCATCGCCGAGACGATGCCAAGCGGGTTGATGCGCGCGTTGTTGAGGTCGAAGATCACCAGCGACGGCGCGGTGTTGCGCATCTCGCCGAGCGCCGCTTCCGCGGAACGCGCGAATGTGACCGCCACGCCGAGCTGGCCGGCCGCGGTCTTGATTTTCGACGTGAACATCAGATCGTCGAGTACGGCTAAGATCATGCACGACCATGATAATTGAGAGTCAGGCTGTCGGTCCGTTCTTCAAGAACGGCTTCGTCGTCGGCTGCGAAGCGACCCGGGAGGCGGTGCTCATCGATCCGGGCGATGAAGTCGCGAGCCTGCTGGCCTTCGCGGAGCGCAACGGGCTGGCGATTCGCGACATCCTGCTGACCCACGCGCACGTGGATCACGTCACGGGTGTGGCGGCCGCCAAACGCGTCCTCGGCGTGCCCATCCACCTGCATCGGGACGATCTGTTTCTCTACGAGCGCGCTGTTGAGACGGGGGCCCTGTTCGGCTTGAAGGTCGAGCCGCAGCCGCCGATCGACGTGTATTACACGCCGAACGACGTCATCGTGTTTGGCACCTACGAAGCGCGGCCGCACCACACGCCCGGTCATTGTCCGGGCGGGGTCTGTCTGCAGATCGGCAGGAAGGGCGAGCCGGGCAAGGAGCTGTTCGTCGGCGACACGCTGTTTGCTGGGGCAATCGGCCGCACTGATCTGCCGGGCGCCGACTATCAGACGCTGATCAATTCCATCCGCAACGTCCTGTTCGCCTTTGGCGACGATGCGATCGTGCATCCGGGACACGGGCCCGACACAACGATTGGTCAGGAGCGCCGCACCAACCCGTTTCTGACAGGGCAGGCCTGAAGGCCTGCACTACATCCGGTTTTCTTCGTGCTTTCGTGCCTTCGTGGCTGTGTTTGCTCCGCGGGCTTTGCGAGCTCTGCGTTGATCGTCGTGACGGGTCCGGCTGAAGCCGGACACTACCGAAGCGATGGCAGGCTGTGTTTGCTCTCCGGGCCTTCAGGCCTGCCGTTCGACCGTCAACTCCACGCGACCCACGCGCAAACGATCGCCGCTGGTCAGTCGCGCTTTGTCAATGCGCTTGTCGTTGACGAAGGTGCCGTTGGTGCTCGCCAGGTCCACAACCTCCAGTTTGTCGTCCGTGGCGGTGAGCCGGCAATGCAGGCGGGACACGAGGGCGGCATCGACGATGAAATCGGCGCGCGGCGCACGGCCGACGGTCTTGACGGCGCCCGATCGCAGGCGAAACGTCGTCTCGGCACTCTGAAGAATCCACATCCGCGTATCTTATCGCTCTCAGCCTTCAGCCTTCAGCCTTCAGCTTTCAGCCTTTGACTGACAGCCGAGAGCTGATCGCCGAGGGCTGCGGTGTTTGAACTTCAGCCGCCCCGATCTCGTCACAGTGCTGTATGAGCGCTGTCGCGGGAAAATCACGGAAACGCCTGTACATCGGAGCTGCGGTCGGGTTGCTGGTCGTCGGCGGCGCGGCTGGTCTGGCGACGCTCAGGGGCGCATCGGCGGACGTCGACGCGTCGCGGCTGGCGACGGTCGAACGCGGCACGATGGTCAAGTCGGTGGTCGCCACCGGCAAGGTCGAGCCCATCACGAAAGTCGAGATCAAGTCCAAGGCGAACGGCATCATCCAGGCGCTGCACGCTGACATCGATCGCGCCGTGAAGGAAGGCGATGTCCTCGTCGAGCTCGACAAGGAACTGCTCGCTGCGACGCTGCGCGGCGCTCGAGCGAACCTGCTCGCGGCGCACGCGTCGCTCGAAGGCGCCGAAGCCCAGCTGAAGAAGAACATCGTCGAGGCGGAAGGGCCTGACGCGGAGTTCGCGAGACGGGCCTACGAGCGCGCGAAGACGCTGTTCGCGCAGAACCTGATCGCCCAGTCGGCGTTGGACGACGCGCACAACCTCGTGGACATGGCGGACAACCGGAAGCGCGCGGCCGAGTCACAGCTCGCGATCGCCCGGGCCAAGGTCGCCGAAGCGCGCGCGCAGGTGGCGCAGGCGAAAGCCACGGCGGATCGCGCGGCCGAAGACGTCGCGAACGCGACCATCCGCGCGCCGATCCGCGGCACCGTGCTCTCCCGCGACGTCGAGGTCGGCAGCCCGGTATCGTCGATCCTGAACCTGGGCGCCAATGCAACGCTGGTGATGACGCTCGGCGACATCGAGCAGGTGTTCGTGCGCGGCAAGGTGGACGAGGCCGACATCGGCCGCGTGCGGCTCGGTCAGCAGGCGCGCATCCGCGTGGAAACGTTCAAGGACAAGACCTTCAACGGCCGCGTCACGCAGATCTCGCCGATGGGCGTCGAGAAGGACAACGTCACCAACTTCGAGGTGCGCGTCTCGATCGACAATCCGGGCAAAGAGCTCAAGGCGAACATGACCGCCAACGCCGAGATCGTCCTCGAAGAGCATGCGAACGCGCTCATCGTGCCGGAAGCGGCGGTCACCTACGACGCGCAGAAGAACGCGTTCGTCGAAGTCGTCGCGCCGGGCACCAAGACCGGCCGCAAGAAGATGGCTGTGAAGCTCGGGGTCGGGAACGGCACGAAGATTCAGATCCTCGAAGGCGTCAAGCAGGGCGACAGGGTGATCCTGCCCTCCTGACGGGAGTCGGGAGTCGGGAGTCGGGATTCGGGATTCGGGAGTCGGGATTGGGGAGTCGGGATTGGGGATTCGAATCCCGTCCGAATCCCGAGTCCCGAACCCCAAATCCCGTCAGGTGTCACGAATGCGCGAAGCCATCCTTCAATCCATCCAGAACCTGCGCGCCAACAAGCTCCGCAGCTTCCTCACGATGTTCGGCATCCTGTGGGGGATGATCTCGGTCGTCGTGCTGTCGGCGACCGGCGAGGGCTTCCGGCGCGGCAACGACAAGGTGCTGCTCGAGCTCGGCAAGAACATCGGCATCGTCTGGGGCGGCCGCACGAGCCTGCAGGCCGGCGGCGAGCGTGCCGGCCGCCAGATTCAGCTCACGCTGGACGACGCGCGCGCCCTCGCCGCCGAGTCGTCGATGATTGCGATCGTCAGCCCCGAGATCGAGCGCAGCGCCGTCAAGGTGAAAAGCAGCTACAACGCAGCGACCACGCGCGTGACGGGTATCGAACCCCAGTACCAGGCGATCCGCACCATCGAGCTGGAGTACGGCCGCAACTTCGCCTGGCAGGACGAAGAGCAGGTGGCGCGCATCGCCATCGTGGGCTTCGACATGGCCGAACAGCTCTTCGCCAAGCGCAACATCCTCGGGGAAGGCATCACCCTGAACGGCATGCCGTACACGGTGGTGGGGAAGATCCGGAAGAAGAACCAGGACAGCAACTACAGCGGACCGGACAACAACAAGATCTTCGTGCCGTTCGCCGCGATGGCGCGCGACCTTCCGCGCCGCGACGCGGAGCCGAATACGCTGTCGGACATCATCGTCGCGCCGAAGGACTGGGTGGTCGATCGGCTGCCGCAGGTCCTCGACGATCGCGCGGGACGCATCGAGGACGTCGACTGGCCGCTCGAGCAGAACGTTCGCGCAATCCTGGCGCGGCGCCATGGGTTCGATCCCGCCGACAAGCAGGCGATCGCGATGTGGGACACCTCGCTCCAGACGCTGATGTTCGGACGGATGATCGATCACATGAAGCAGTTCTTCACGATCGTCGG
>ORJL011205455.1_pt1 | contig 16396 bp, 14 predicted proteins | sample 1779941 | NCBI WGS metagenome assembly ORJL01 (sample SAMEA104232317, study PRJEB22302) | groundwater metagenome | biome: forest; feature: aquifer; material: groundwater | place: USA | collected 2011-08-07 | depth 5.8 m | reverse complement strand
CTGCCGCTGGACAAACCCAAGCTCCTCCAAGCCGTCTTCCGTGGCCAGGTCGTGCCCCACGACTCTGCCCAAGCCTTGCCATTCCTTTCCTCGCGCGAATACGGCACCAGCCACACCCTCCTCCCCTGAAGTGAAGCGCCTCGTGGAACAGGCCAAGTAATCAGGCTCTTTGGCATCAGAAATTGGACCGGAAAGGAAAGGGCTCACCGTTTTCACTTTCTACCGGTCTCGGCGTTCTTGCTTGCGTTCTTCCTCTGCACGTACAGCGCTTTTCAGGCATACCCACCTGCCCATCTGCGGTCGCACCGCGATATGCCGGACGGTCAGGGTAGTCTCTCACCGCAACGGCGCCGCTATGACCATCTGGCCGTGAAGAGAATCTGGAAGTCAACTCAGCAAGGGAGGAGGAATCAGGGTCTTCTGCGCCTCCTGATGTCTTGGTCGCGAAGCGCGAGCGGTTTCATGCCTTCAGTCCGCCAGCAATTCGGGCGGGGCGACCTCGAGCTTCTCGGCTACCTGGGCCGGGATCGGGACAGAAACCATGACGCCATTCGGACCGCGCGTCACACACACCATCGTCATCACTCCTCGCGCCACCTCGACGACCGGCTCGGCGCTCAGGTTGCGGAAACGGAACTCGCAAGTGACCACTTTCGCCCGTTTTTCCCGCACCAGGAGGTGGATCTCCACAACGTCCTCAAACCGCAGCGGAGCCTTGTAGTCACACTCGGCGTGCACGCGAGGGAACCCCACGGGCGGATCCAGGTGCTCCATAACGACCGAAAAACCCAGAGACCGAAGGAATGCCTGCTCGGCGCTCTCCATAAAACGGAAGTAGTTGGAGAAGTGAACAATCCCGGCCATGTCCGTCTCGTAGAACTCGATCCGGCGCTGATGTTTGAATTCGTAAGCCATACCTTGATGTTGGCGATTCAGCCCCGATTTGGAAAGCGAAGAGCCTGCTCGAACGCCTCGGCCATTTGCTCGGCCATTCGCGTGTCAGTGAAGCGCCGTTCCACCGCCGCCCGGCCTGCGGCGGCCAAGGAGGCCCGCATGGCTGGATCGAGAAGGAGAATCTCGACCGCGTCAGCTAGACTCTCCGGACTCCCCGGCTCGCAGAGGAGGCCTCCTCCGGTGGCGTCAATCAGTTCAGGAAACGCGGCATGGCGCGGTTGAACCACGGGCACACCCGCCGCCCAGGCCTCCAGCAGGTAGAGGCCGAACGCCTCTCCGTAGAGCGCCGGCACAGAAAACACACTTAGCGATCGAAGGAATTCGATCTTGGCGGCTCGGTCCAGGTTGGGATGGAACTCGGAGTCGCCCTCCACTCCGTTGGCTCGAAGCTTTGTGCGGAGGGTCCCCACAAATGCCTCATCTCCGGGTCCGCAACCCCCACCGACTCGGAGCCTGAGGTTTTTCGCAGAATCGCGTTTCTTGAGCAGAAGGAACGCATCGACCAACGTGGCAAGTCCTTTCTCGGGACACATTCGGGCGAAATAACCCAGCACCGGCCCAGTCGGCGAGGCCTCCGCGCGTGGACGCGGTATCGTCCCCTCATATCCAGCCAGGCTGATACCGTTATTCACCACTCGCAGTCGCTCGGCGGACAAGCTCAGTCGTTGGCGCATCCGTTCCGCGAAGTAGTGGGTGGGCGCCACCAGCAAGTCCGCCTCCCTCGCCCGCTCACCGACCGTCTCCCAAGCCGTGTCTCTCTCCCGAGCGGGAAGGGCATCCAGGAAGGAGTCCTCCCCTTGAAGCATGCAGACGACCGCGGCGCCAAGATCCGCCTTGAGGCGGCGCACCAAGCCGATCAAGAGGCAGTTCGAGAGGCAAATGACGTCCGGCTTCGGCTGTGTCCGAAGCCAGGCGATCAACTCGTCCAACTCACGCGCCTGGTTGCCCTCCTCGCCTCGCAGCATCGAGACCGTCAGTTCGCCCAGATCCTGCGGCCTTGTCTTCGAGGCGAACCTGGCGGTCCAACGCAACACGCGGTCGGAGGCCAGCAAGTTGTGCAGCCACTTGGGAGCGGAGCGGAAGAGGGCGAACTTCTGCTCCAGGTACACACTCAGCCCACCAAAAAACACCGGCGTGCCCGCACTGCGGTCCTCGTCCTCGAGCGTCAGCGGCAAGTAGAGCGGCACCATCAGGGTCGAGTGCCCACTCCGCCGCAACGCCGCCACAAGCATGTTGTCGCGGAAGCAGTTTCCGCAATACATGCCCCCGGCTCCGGGTGTGATCTGGACGATGTTCATTGGCCAGAAGAGGCAGCCTCGGACCGCCGACGCCGCGACCGGCGTCAGGCTCCAGCCAAGCCGCCCGCGGGCTGCGGCACGATGGAACCAGCGCCCACCGGCAAACCCAAAGGCAAAGGCTCCGGCACAGGCACAAACTCGGCGACTGCGGCGTAGAGACGCGTGAAGTCCTTGTTAACATCCCCGGAGAGGCAATCGGTGATGTCGCCGGCGAGATCCGGATACTTATTCGTCAACGTCCGAAAGCTGAAATCGGGATGGTAAAACGCATAAACCAGTTTGCGCATGTTCTCGATCCCCTCTCGCAAAAACGTCCCATAGGCGAGAAAGCGGCTCGGCGCGTAATCCCCGGCAAGGATGGCCTCGTGAACGGCGTCGGCCGCCAAGACTCCGCTCTTGAGCGCCAGCATCACACCGGAGGAAAAAACGGGATCGAGAAAGGCAAAGGCATCTCCCACCAAGAGTAGTCCTTCCGAAGCGCAATGCCGGGAATGAAAGGAATACTCGCTGGTCAAATGGTAAGCTCCAGTCTGAGTCCCGACAGCGAGATGGTCCTTGATCCAAAGGTTTTGCCCGATCTCGCGCTTGAAAATCTCCTCGGGCGATTTCATGCCGCCGCGTGAGAGGTACTTCCCCTCCGCCACCACACCCACGCTCACGATGTCGTTGTGCTGGGGGATGTACCAGAACCACCCCTTCTCCGGGACATACGCCACGGTGGTGGCCCCGCCATCGACCCCCTCGTCCCGCAGCGCCCCGCGGTAGTAGGTCCAAACCGCCACTTTGTTCAGCCCCGGGTCCTTCATCCGCCACAGGTTTCGGACTGCGGCAAAGGATTCGCGTCCGGAGCAGTCCAGCGTGATCGGCGCGTGGTAATCCACCTGTTTTCCGCTGGCATCCCTCGTTCGAACCCCAATCACTCGATCCCCCTCTCGGAGCAACTCGATGACTGTAGTCTCCTCCAGAACCGAGGCCCCCTTTTCGCGGGCATTGTTCAGGAGCAGCAAATCAAATTCCGAGCGAAGCACCTGCCAGGTCTGGGCCACGTCCTGCTCATAACGGTTGAAAAAGTAAAACGGCTGGCTGGCCTTGCCGGAGGGCGAGACGAACTGCACGCTGTATTTCTTCACAAAAGCGGACTTCCGCATCTGATCAATCAATCCCAGCCGTACTAGCGGCTGGAAGGTAAAGGGCAGGAGCGACTCGCCAATGTGGTACCGGGGGAATTTCTCCCGTTCGATCACGAGCACACGATGGCCTTGCGCCGCAAGCAGGGCCGAAGTGGTGGCGCCGGCCGGCCCGCCGCCAATAATCAGCACATCGTAACTGTCATTCATTTTCATAATATTCCACGGAGGGGGGCAGGATTTCGACAACTTCCGAAAGCGGGCGACCCTGTGGGTCACGGATGGTGTTTCGGCGCCCATAGAGGCAAGCCGGCTTCTCGAGACGGAACGCCCGGCACATCCGCTCGTCGGCTGCCACACGGAGGAATCCCTGCGGGCGGCTCGTATGGGGCACCCTGAACACTTTGAGAAGGTGTCCCAGCGGAATCCGGTTTTCGAGAATCAACCGGCGAACGTCCGGAGGAAACAAATTGATGCTGATCTTGTTCGCGCCAAACTCCACCGGCAGTTCGTCAAAATCCAAACGCAGCACCACCTCCCGATAATAAAACTGGTCCCTCTCCTCACACCGCAGGATCTCGAGATGAATATCGCACCCGTAGAACTCCTCCAGCGTGGGCGTCATGTCGAGATTATGAACCAGGAGCGTCTTGTGCGGTTCGGGAACCTCATGGCCGGCGATGAACTCGATCCGGGGCAACGGCAGCCCGGCTCGCGTGTAGAACGCGTCCAGCGGGTGGAGATCCGGAGCGAGGGGCGAGACGTCAGGCGGAGTGTTCATTGCACGAGTGCATCTGCATGTATGAATCAGAACGGATTCTGAGGCGCAAGGTCATCGGGCGAGGGAGCGGCCACTAGGCGTATCTCGTATGGCGGTATTGCGGTTGGAAAAACTCGTGCAGCAAACGGTCCACCTGGAGCAGACCCTGCCGGCTCAAGCTGAGTCGATCACCTTCGACCCTTGCGAATCCACCGTTGCTAAGGGTCCGGAGCGGCGTGGCAAAATGGGCGCGGACATCGACTCCGAACTTGTCTCGGAAATAGGCGCAACTGACGCTGCCAAGCTTCATCTGGAGAATGAACTCACGGATAAGCCCTTCCTCGGCTGTGGGCGTGAAGGCCCGATAGACAGGCGATTGACCTGATTGGATGGCGCTCAAGTAAGGCGCAAAGTCGTGTTGGTTCTGGTAGTGCGTGCCGCCGATGTGGCCGAATGAGGCGACGCCCAACGAGAGCAAGTCGGCTCCCGCCCACAACTGTTCGCGATAGATGAAGCGGGTCCTCGCGGGATCGCGCACCACCGTGTACGCGCTGTTCACGGTATAGCCGGCGCGCTCGAACTCGCCAAAAGCGTAATCGACCCATCCCCGCTTGGTCTCCCAATCCGCAACGGGCGCCACGAGTTTGCCGGACGCCTTCATCTCCCGGTAGATCGTGGTGTTGTAGGGTATCTCCATCTGGTAGATCGTAACGCTGTCAGGCGCGAGCTCGATGGCCTTGCGCACACACTCCTTCCACTTCTCCCCGGTCTCCTCCACCATCCCGGCGATCAGATCGATGTTGATCTGTGGAAAACCGACTTCGCGGGCGAAGGCATAGGCGCGCGCGATCTCTTTGCTGTGGTGCGCCCGGCCGTTGATCTCCAGAATGTGATCGTCAAAATGCTCCACACCCAGGCTCAGCCGGGTTATCCCGATATCGCGGATGGCCTTGAGCTTCTGGTCTGTCAGCGTGCCCGGTTCGCACTCGAAGGTGACCTCCTCGACCTCGTCCCAAGCGAGAAGACTCTTCATGCCATCGGTCAGGTGCTTGAGCTGGTCCACGGAAAGAAACGAAGGCGTCCCTCCGCCAAAATAAACGAATTGCGGCTTTCGCCCGCCGACAAAAGGTCGTGAGGCATAGGACGCCATTTCCTGAAGTGCCGCATCGATGTAACCACGGATCGCGGTGGAATCCTTGTCCGTATAGACCTTGAAATAGCAGAAATGGCATCGTTTCCGACAAAACGGGATGTGGAGGTACACGCCCAAGCCGGTGCCCTGCTTCGGGGCGCGATCGAGCGCGGCTTCAAAATCAGGGATAGCCTCCGGGCGCCAGAACGAGAACGGAGGATAGTTCGAAACGAAGTAGTTGCCCGCGGTTGTTTCCTTCTGGATCGGCACCCGCTCGAGAGCGGGTGGTGTGCTGACTAAAGTGCTCATGAAGAAGAATTGGAAATAAATCCGGGAGCTTACCGCGCCTTCGGCCCAAAGGCATAGACGCTCCCGTCCTCGGACCCGACCACGATGCGCCCGTCGGCCACGGCGGGAGAACTGCTGACGGGCTGGCCAATTTCATAATTCCAGAGTTCCTTCCCGTCAGAAAGAGAGACGATGTAGAGACGCCCGTCATCCGAGCCAACAACGACCCTATCGCGGGCGATCACCGGCGAGCTATCCACCTTCCCTTGCGTGGCGAAGGACCAGACCGATTGCCCATCCTTGCGACGAACACAGTGCAAACGCTTGTCGCGCCCTCCGAAAACCACCAAATCCGCAGTCACTGCCGGCGAGGAGTAATAGGGGAAATTCTTGTCGTGGAATGTCCAGGCCTTCTTCCCGGCGGCAAGGTCCACGGATTGAAACTCGTTCTCATAGTGGCCAAAGTAGGCGCAGTTGCCCGCCAAAGCGACCGACCCCGCGATGTAGGCGCCCGCCTCGACCTCCTTCACCTTCTGACCGTCCGCAAGCGAAATGACGTGCAGGATCGCATCGCACCCGCCGAAGACGGTCTGTCCCTCTGCGACGGCGGGGGAACCGTTGATGTAGTTGCCCGTCTCATAAACCCAGTTGGTCTTCCCTGTGGCGGCATCGACACAATGCAGCTTGAAATCGTAACTCCCCGCAAGGATCCAGTTAGCCTCACCCTTCGGGGATTTCACCCAGTTGGGCGCTCCAAGAATCTTGTCACCGGTCTCGTATTTCCAGCGCAGTTGACCCGTCGCCGCATCCACCGCATACAACCAGGCGTCGCTCGATCCAAAATAGACCAGTCCGCCCAGAACCAGCGGCGAGGACTCCACGGGGCCACCGGTCTTGAACATCCATGCCTTCTTCCCGGTCTCAAGCGCCAGGCAATAAAGGTTTCCATCGTCCGAGCCGACAAAGACCCGCCCGGCCACGACCGCGGGCGAGGACTTGACGGGACCCTCCGTCTTAAACGTCCAGAGCAGCGCCGGTTTCCCGGGGAGAGCGCACTGAGTCACACCCAACAAGGCGGGACCGCCGCGGAACATGGGCCACGCGGCGCTCGCGGAAACGCTCGCGCCACCGGGCTCACCGCCCGAAAGCGGCAGCCCTCCGATCATCCCCGCAAGCGCGGCGATGAGCGAGAAACGGTCCCAATTCCGGCGCGAGGGCATGGAACGGGCCTGAAGGCGGTTTGCCAGGCAGTCAATCCTGTTCATTAACTACGCCAATATGTATCCTCACCAACGCTTTGGCAAATGAGTTTTCAAACCGACCCTCACACTTTCCGGGACAACGCTTTCGCGCGCCGGACCCAGATTCGGTCCCGCTTGCGCTGAAATTCAGGCGCGTGGGCGTCGTCTGAAATAACTTCCTCAAGTTCTTTCCCCGCCGCCTCAGTATCGCCTTTGGCCAGGAGAAGTTCCGCCAGTTGAACCCGAGCCCGAGCGAACGAATTGTCCTGGAGCACCGCCTGCAACGTGGCCATGGCACGGTCTGGCTGGCCGCTGGCGGCATACGTCTCAGCCAGTGCCATTAATGAATGGCCGTAATCATGCCGCGGGTTCTCCGCGCAGACCTTCTCCAGCAGCGGCAACGCGTCGGACGGCCTCCTCTGGCGCAGCAGGCATTGTCCAAAATGCGCGCGAGTATCCAAGTCGTCCGGGTCGCGTTCGAGCGAGGACCGGTAGCAGGCCTCGGCCTTGTCCAGCTTGCCCTGCTGGAAGTAGATATCGCCCAGTTGGGAGTGGTGATGCGCCTTGTCCAGATGGTGGATTTTGTCCTGCAGCTCCTTGATCGCCCGGCGGTCATGCGCGCCCGGCAACTCGAACCCGCGCGTGGCGGACGGCGCGGCACGATACACAAGAAAATAATAGAGGACGGCATTGAGGACGGGAAAAATGAAAATGAAGACCGCCCACATCCACTCCTCGCGCCGAACCGCGTCCACGAGCATCCAGAGCTGAAACGCGCCGAGCAGGAGCAGCCAAGGGTTGCTCAGCCAAGTTTCCACGTTCAACAGGTCGAGTATCCAGATAGCGATCATTAAAGCGATTTGTCAGTCAGCGCCGATGTCCACACGGTTGAACGGAAACGAACCGTTCCCAGCTCGCGTTCAAGCCGGGACCAGGGGTCTCGGCCCTACACAAAGCTCTCCACCGGCTCCACTTCAGACGCGGACGGGGCCGTTTCCGCAGTCAACGGAACCTCGGGGTTCTTGAAATCCACGCCCGCCAGTGCGACGTAGTTATGAAAAACATCTGTATTCGGGAGGAACCCCCGAAATTGACCCGACCCCGGACCGCGCGCCAGCAACGGCACGTAGTCCGCCGTATGCGAGCCGCTGGCCCAGCCGACGCCCAAATGGTTGGCTAGAAGCTGGCCGAGCTGAGCGGTGACCGAGTTCATGGCGTCATAGACAGGCTTGCCCTTCTTCATCAGGAACTCAGCCAGGGCTGCGGCCTTGGCCTCGGGGACCCTGTATCCCGCCGCTTCAGACACCACACGTTTGACCCCTGCCGATGTGGGGTTCCTCTCGATCTGCCGGATCATTTCCGGAAACGAGCGGTTCACTTGGAGCGTGTTGGCGAATAACGGACTGCTCTCCTTGTATGCCGACCCCGTGCCGTTGAGGCCCGGGTTGCCGGTGCCGTGGTCAGTCGTCACAATCAGCAGCGTGTCCGGAACCCGGCGCTGGAACTCCACGCAAACCTCCAAGGCCTCATCGAATGCCACTTGGTCGCGGAGGGCGGCCACTATGTCGCAGTTGTGGGCGCCGTGGTCCACCCGTCCGCCCTCGACTTGCAGAATGAAACGGTCTTCCCGTTCCAGCTTCGCCAAAGCGGCCTGCGTCATCCTGGCCAGGGTGGGCACGCTGGCCATCAATTCCGGGTCGGCAATGTGGTCGAGTGTAAAAGGAAGGTGACTGCTGGCAAACGTCCCAAGCCACCGCTGACTCAACGGCGCGGCGGCGAGATCGGAGGCCCGGTCCATGACGCAGTAGCCGTGGGCCCGGAAATCCCCGCGCAAGTCCCGCTTGTCCTTGCGCCAGGCGGGATCGAAAAACTTCCGTCCCCCCCCCAGCAACACATCGACCTTCCGGACCAGGTATTGAGCGGAGATGACCTCCGCCGTGTCCCGGCTTGAGGCGTTCGCAACGAAACCCGCCGGAGTGGCATGCGTGATCTCGGTGGTTGTGACCAAACCGCGTTTCCAGCCCGCCTCGTCGAGCACGGAGTAGAGCGGACGCAAATCACGTCCGTCTGGCAGCCGGTTGACGACTCCGTTGACCACCCGGGAACCGCTGCCCCAACTGGAGGAAGCCGCCGAGGAGTCTGTCACCAATGAGTTGAGCGAACGCATATTCACCCACCCGAAAACCGTCTCAGGCCGCTGGCACAACTCCATCCACCGCAACCCGCGCTGCCGAAGCAGCCACGAGAAGTGATCCGAGAGAGTCAGGGTGCCCATGCTCATTCCGTCCGCGACCATGTGGATGATATGCCGAGGCTTGGCCCCAGGCTGGGTGGCACCCGGCTCCCCGGAGCGGCTCAAACTAGGAAACCCCAGCGCGGTCGCGGCGACGAGGCTGGTCTGGCTCAAAAAACGGCGGCGACTGCTGGACATACGTTACCAAGGTAAAGGGATCAGGTTGCCTTGCCAACTGACTTTTCAGGGGGAGGCGCGAGTGGTTTTGGCTGGGCCAGAGGACCCCGGTACACCGCCAGATACCGCTCGGCGGTCAGTTCCCAAGGGAAGGTCGCAGCCATGCCGTTGTGCCGAAAGCGCAGCAGCAGCTCCGGCTCCTGGTAGAGGGCAAGAGCCTTGCGAATGGCCTTCGCCAACGCGCTCGCCGAATAGTCGTGAAACTTGATCCCATTCGCCAATCCGGGGTCCTCGCGAGGATCGATGATCGAGTCGTCCAGGCCCCCGGTGGCCCGGACAATGGGGATTGCTCCGTAACGTAAGCTGTACATCTGGTTCAGCCCGCACGGTTCATAGAGCGAAGGCATCAAGAAAAAATCCGCGCCCGCCTCTATCCGATGCGAGAGACCCAGGTCATAACCGATGCGGACCGCCACTTTGGAGGGGTACCGGATCGACAACAACCGGGCGGACTCCTCAAATTCCTTTTGGCCGGACCCGAGCAGCGCGAACTGGATATCCCCGTCCAACACCTCCTCGAGGGCTTCCAGTTCGATGTCAATCCCCTTCTGATGCGCCAGCCGGGATACCGCCCCAAACAGAGGCGCCCCTGCGCGCACTGGCAACCCCAGCTCGGTCTGGAGGACCGCCTTGTTCCTTGCCTTCCCGCCCAAAGCACGCGCGCTGTAAGGGTACGAGAGGAACGGGTTCTTCGTGGTGCGCCATTCGTCATAGTCGGCTCCGTTGAGGATTCCCACCAGCGCGCCGGCGCGCGCCCGCAGGATGCCGTCCAGTCCATACCCCTCGCCGGGGAGGATAATCTCGGCGGCGTAACGGCGGCTCACCGCAGTGATGGTGTCGGCGTACGCGATCCCGGCCTTGAGGAAATTGACCCCTCCGTAAAACTCGACTCCCGAGGGGTTGAAGTAGTCAAGAGGCAGGTTGGTCAGGGCATAGTTGGCACCCGCGTAATTACCCTGATAGGCGATATTGTGGATGGTCAGACAGGTGCGCGGCGGGTTGAACCAGCCGTCGTGCCTGGCTTGGTGTCGCACGAAAAGAGGCGCCAGACCCACATGCCAGTCGTGGGCGTGCACCACCTCCGGCTGCCACGCCAGGTAGCGGGCCAGGTGAGCCACGCACTTGGACAGGAACGTAAATCGCTCCGGATTGTCGGGATACTCATCCCCGCCCTCGCCATAAAGCTGCGGCCGCTGATAGAAGTCCGGTTGGTCAATGAAATAGATCGTGAGCCCTGGACGGGGTTTGAGCGTCCAAACCGTGGCTTTGACCCAGCGCCCTCCCAGGGGGAGATCGATCCGCCAATCGAACGGCTTGAGCGCCGGGAAACGCTCGCGTACGGAGTGATACAAGGGGGTCACCACCCCGACCTGATGCCCCATCCGGGCGAGGGACTTGCCCAACGCGGAGACCATGTCCGCCAGACCTCCGGTCTTCGAATAGGGATGGACCTCAGCGCTCGCCAGGAGAATTCTCATGGGGCGATGCGATCGATTCCAACGTAGGGCTGCAGGGGCGCCGGAACAAGGACGCTCCCATCGGCCTGCTGGCAAGTCTCGACCAACGCCACGAACAACCGGGCCAGAGCGGTCCCGCTCCCGTTTAGAATATGCGGGAAGCGGTTCTCACCGGTGCCGGTCTTGTAGCGCAGATTCATGCGTCGGGCCTGAAAATCCTCACAGTTCGAACAACTGGACACCTCCAGATACTGCCCCTGACCGGGCGCCCACACCTCGATGTCGTAGGTCTTCGCGCTGGCGAACCCCATGTCACCCGTGCAGAGCAAAATCACCTTGTAGTGTAGCCCGAGCAATTGGAGGACCCGCTCCGCGCTGGCGACCATCTTCTCCAGTTCCTCGTAGCCATCCTCAGGCCTGACGATTTTGATCAACTCGACCTTGTCGAACTGGTGCACGCGAATCATCCCCCGTGTACCCACGCCCGCCGCTCCCGCCTCCGCCCGGAAACAGGGGCTATAGGCCACATACCGGACCGGGAGCTGGCTTTCCTTCAGGATCTCCTCCCGATGGATGTTCGCCACCGGGGCCTCCGCCGTGGGCAACAGGTAGAGCTTCCCCATGGTGCGGGCATCCAGCCCTTCCTGGACGGCGTAGGCCTGGTCCTCAAATTTCGGGAATTGCCCCACGCCCTCCATGCATTCGCGCCCAATGATGTAGGGCGGTGAAACTTCCGTGAAGCCGTGCTCGCAAACGTGGAGGTCCAAGAGAAACTGGATCAGCGCCCGCTCAAGTTTGGCGCCCCACCCGGTGTAGAGAAGGAAACCGCTTCCGGAGAGCTTGGCGCCGCGGGCAAAGTCCACCAATTTGAGAGTGTCGCAAACCGCCACGTGGTCCTTCGGCGTGAAAGCGAACCTGGGCTTTTCACCCCACTGGCGAACAAGCGGGTTGTCCTCCGCGCTCTTGCCCGTCACCACGCTGCGGTGTGGAAGGTTCGGCAGGCGCAGGAGGACTTGACGGAGTGTCTCCTCGATGGTCTCGACGCTCCTATCCAGCCCGCTAATGCGGTCGCCAATATCACGGGTTTCGGCCTTCTTAGCGTTCGCCTCGTCAACCTTCTTCTGTCCCATCAACGCGCCGATTTCCTTGGAAACGCGGTTGCGCAAGGCCTTGAGAGCCTCCACCTCCGCGAGCAACTTGCGCCGCTGTTCGTCCAGGGAGAGGGCTTCGTCGATACGCACCTCGTCCCCTGCCCCGCGCGTCGCCAGGCGTTGACGCACCGCTTCGGGTTGTTCTCGAATCGCTTTAATGTCAAGCATCGGCGCATTATAGGAACGTGCCCTCGCGGAGCAAGGCGGAAGCGGCGGCTCATCGCACTTGGCTTGCCTTCCGCCCAGAACAAGGCCATAAAGAAAGGGTCATGAAGAACTCCACATTCGGGAAACCCACATCCGGTCAGCCTTGCGGACTTGTTGCCTCACTGCATCTCCATCCCCAGGCGTCCGGCGCTGCGTTAACCACCGTCGATTCCATCGAGATTGTCGCCAACCAAGGCATCCGCGGCGAGCCGCGTTACTTTGGCCGCAAGAGTTCGCGCACTGGCGAGCCCAGCCGACGGCAGGTAACTCTCATGGAGCGGGAGCAAATCACCCAACACGCCATCGCCCTCGGCCTCGAGGGCATCGCTCCGGGTGTGGTTCGGGCGAATGTCGAAACCACGGGGGTCACACTGGGGGAGTTACTCGGGCGGCAGGTCAGGGTCGGCGAGGCGATCCTCCATTTCTACGAGCCCCGCACACCCTGTGCGCAGATGGATGCCATACGCCCCGGATTGCGCGCTCTAATGAAAGGTGGCCGCCAGGGGATGCTGGCGGAGGCCGTTAAATCGGGGCGCATTCGCGTGGGTGACGCCATCACCGTCGTGGATTAGGAAGAGGAGCCCCCAAAACTCACAAGCTAGCGACAAGGAAAAGGACACCCATGAGAATCCTGACCATCACCAATCTCTACCCGCCGCACCACGCGGGGAGCTTCGACCTGCGCTGCGAGTCCGTAGTGGACTCCTTACGCAAGCGCGGACACACCATCCGGGTCCTGACCTCGAACCATGGCGCGGGCACTGAGCAACGCGATGAGGAAATCGAGCGCCGCTTGGTCTTGAACGGGGTCTTTGACCACGCCGAAGTCTCGGGCTACATGAACCTGCGCAGTCTCGAAACCCGCAATCACGCCTTGCTGCGCGAGACCGTGGCGGACTTCAAGCCCGAGTTGGTCCACGTCTGGAGCCTGCACGGGCTGTCCAAGTCCCTTATCTTCACCTTGAGCCAACTGGCGTTGCCCACAGTGTTCGATGTCGCCGACGACTGGATGGCCACCGGCATTCGTCTCGACCCGTGGCTAAGCTGGTGGAATTGTCCATCCGCCCCTTTCCTGAGCCATCTCTGGCGGCGCTGCTCAGAACTTACAGGCCAGCGGAACAAGATTGATACCGTCACCCCCACCCGCATGATGCGAGGCTACGACCGCATCCCGGACGTTTACGGCCCTCCCGAGACCCTGGCGACCGTAGCCCCCAACTCCGTCCTGGCGTTCCGCTTCGACCACATCTATTTCTGCAGCCAGTCGCTCAAAGAAAAGACCGAGCGCGCGGGTTTCCAAGTCCAGCACGCCGGCGTCATTTATCCTGGCGTGCGGGCCGAACTCTTCGCTGGAGTGCTCAGACCACAATCCGCCCCTGTCCACAAGCTCCTCATCGTGACCGCACTCACATCCAAGAGTGGCGTCAAAACTGCCTTTGAAGCCCTGCGCCTGGTCCGCGAAAGCAAGGTCCCCGTAACCCTGAGCGTGTATGGGCGCGGCGAGTCCGACTACATCGCCCAGCTCCGATCGTTCGTTGTGACGCACCAATTGCCAGTCGAGTTCCTCACCGTTTCCAACCTGAACCGGGACCTCGCGGCGATCTACCGCCAGCACGACGTTTTTCTGTACACCTCAGAAGGAGATGAACCCTTCGCCCCCACCCTCCTGGAAGCCATGGCCAGCGGAATGCCTGTCATCGGCGCCAGGTCAGGCGGTGCCAGCGAGTTACTGCGCCACGGCGAGAACTCCTTCACCTACAAACCCGGCGACGCCTCCGACCTGGCCACCCGCATAGTCGAACTCCGGATCCAGCCCATTCTCCGCTGTCAGGTCGCCGAGAATGCCCAGGAGGAGGTGCTCTCGAAGTTCACGGAAAACAACATGGCCGACCAAATCGAGGCCTTCCTCGAGGAGTCGCGGCAAGGCTGAAGTGCGCGAACCAGAACAAGGGTGCCCTGAGAGCCGACCACAAACGCAAGGGAAGATGGATTCCCTGATTTCTTTGCGTCCTTGCGTTGAGCAGGAACGCGCCATCACCGGTAGAATAGTCTTGCTGGGACATGGAGCCTCGTGTCGTTGAGGCGAGATGCGCGGCGGTGCTCGGCCAGCGGCTCATGAAGTCGGGCGTGTTCTGGGCCGGGAGCGGCCATTCAAGCTTGTTGACCGTACGTTGCGCCCTGGAGGGAAACCGCCTGGATGAGGGGCTGGGATCGCCCAGACAATCCCGATTATCCCGGAATCGGTTCCGCTGCCTGATTTCAAGGTTACTTTGGCGTCACACACCCCGCTCAAAAATCCCGTGTGAAAATCGCTTGCTATCGAACGGGGTTCCAGCAAAAATCAAAACCTCTTGCGCATCCAGGCGCATCTGACAGCCGGCAAGAGGATTGCGGTTGCCTCGGTAGCTCAATGGTAGAGCAGTTGACTCTTAATCAATTGGTTCTAGGTTCAAGTCCTAGCCGAGGCACCACTTAATGATCAGAGGATCAAGCACTTAGGGACCTCCCCCACCCGAGCACAGCCAGAGCAAAATCCTTGCTGTACTCCGTTTATACTCCGCTGTTGACAGCGTTGGCAGATCAATTGATACTGTACACCGCATGCCAACTCCGCATCAGTGGAAGAATGTTGAGCGCGGTCTCTACCGCGACAAAGTCACCGGCCAGTATTACCAGCGCATCCGCCGGACGAAGAAACAAGGAGGCGACACCTGGCAGTGCCTGTTCACTGACATGATAACGGAGGCACGGTCACGGCTTGAGGCCAGACGCCTTGCAAAGCACGCCGCCGCCCTCGGACTGAAGGTCAACACCCGCGAGACGCCCGAAGTTACCGTAAGCGCCATCCTTGACGAGTTCGAGAGAGCCGGAATGCCGAATATCACCGGCCACGAGCGGATGCGGGTCGAGCACTGTGTGCGCGCTTTGCCCTGCCTTCGAGAAAAGCTGGGGGGGTATCGCATCTCGAAGCTCAAGCAGGCGGTCTTCGACGACTACCACGACTGGCGGATCAAGAAGGTCAAGAAGGGAATGGGCCACCGAACAACGGACCTGGATATCCTGACCCTCAGCGCCGCGCTAACCTGGGGCGTCCGAAAAGGCCTCTGCGAGACGAATCCTGCCGAAAAGGCTAAGCGCTACGTGGATCCGCGGAAGGTGAGGCACGCGAAGGACGTGGCATTCACTTCAATGGACGAAGCTCATGCTTACGCCGGGGAGTTGATGACGAACCCACGAGGGGAATCCGCAGCCTGGCAACTGCTCTTCGCGACTACCACCGGCCAGCGGTCCGAGGAGCTCCTGCAAATGCGGGTTGACGCGGATCCGGGTGAACCTGGCAGCGTCGTGGGCGATCGTCTCTTCGTCCACCGTGCCAAGAACCCCAAGATCGTCAACCCCAGTTGCTATATCCACGATGGACTGAAAGAGGTGATCGAAAAGCACGGAGCGTGGCTGAAGCGCCGTTATCCCGGTTGCCCTTGGTATTTTCCCGGGAGAGGCGGAAATGGACCGCTATCCGAAACCGCGTTGTGCCAGGTGATGCGTAAAACGTGGAAACGCAGGGCGAAGAAGAACCCGAACGCCGCTCAACGGACCCCACAGGGTTGCCGGGCATCTTATGTCACCATCCGACGGAGCCAGCACGAGCCGGACAACCGGATCAGGTGGGAGATTAACCACAACAGCCCAGGCACGTTAGAGGCGGTCTATGGGGGAATTCCCTCCACATGGGCGGATGGCAAAGGCCAGTCCCTGAGCTGGAAACCGACCACCGTAAGGGCCGCTTGGGAGAGCATTGGCGCCCTCAAAGCCGCGAAAGAGGCTCACTGCTGAGAAAGATCCAGACCCATCTTTGGCTGTCTCGGAGGCGTCGGTTCCTCAAGCAGAGCCTCCACGTCGTCCTCCAGGAACCGCTTCTCCGGCTCGCCGTCGGGATCCATACGAAGCCCCTTCCAGCGGAGTTTATAGGGGATACGCTCCTCCAGGTTATGCCCATATTCCCCTTCCGGCGGCCATGCGACGCCTCGTCGATTGACGGTGTCCACCGAGCGGCTTATCTTCTTCGCCGCCTCTTTCGCGCTCAACCAAATTGTAATTTTCTTTAGCATTGTTCATTATAGGAAGTTGCGTGCTTGCGTGTGTGGGTTTTTTCTGCGCGAGAAATATCAATATTTGTGTCGATAACTGGTTTGCCTAGCGGGACTTTACAAGTTACGAGAGTGTTTTTTTGGTGAAGTGGTCTGACGTGTAGCCGTTCGCGGGTCGGCAGTTGCATTTCGACCCGTATTATCAGGCTTCCCGCCTCCTTCT
>ORJL011230056.1_pt1 | contig 16407 bp, 17 predicted proteins | sample 1779941 | NCBI WGS metagenome assembly ORJL01 (sample SAMEA104232317, study PRJEB22302) | groundwater metagenome | biome: forest; feature: aquifer; material: groundwater | place: USA | collected 2011-08-07 | depth 5.8 m | reverse complement strand
CCATGCGGTCGTCGACGTTGCCGGTCGGCTCGTCCGCGATCAGGAGGCTCGGGCGGGTGATGACGGCGCGGGCGATGGCCACCCGCTGCTGCTCGCCGCCGGAGAGCTCGTTGGGCCGGTGGTGGAGCCGGCCCGAGAGCCCGAGGCGCGTGAGCGCCGCCTCGGCACGCCCTCGCCGGTCCTCGGCGCTGGCATAGATCAAGGGCAGCTCCACGTTGGCCAGCGCCGACGTCCGCCTCAGCAGATTGAAGCTCTGGAAGACGAAGCCGATGCGCCGGTTGCGGATCTCGGCCAGCTCGTCGTCCTCCAGTCCGCCCACCTCGACGCCGTCCAGCCGGTACTGGCCCGAGGTCGGCCGGTCCAGACAGCCAAGCAGATTCATGAGGGTGCTCTTGCCCGAACCCGAGGGGCCCATGATGGCCACCATCTCCCCGCGCCGTATGGTGATGTCGACGCCGCGCAGTGCAGCGACCGTTACCTCGCCGATCTGGTAGGTCCGGCAGAGCTGCTCGGTGACGATGACGGCCGGCTGCACGCTAGCGGATCAGGAACCCTGGTCCACCGGGGCCGGCGGGGCCGCCACCGGTCAGCCCGGGAACCCGCTGAGCCCCGGCTGTGGTGCTGCGCACCACCACCATGTCCCCCTCCTGGAGTCCATCCAGGACCTCAGTGAACTGGTCGTCGGCCAGGCCCACCCGCACGCGTCGTTGCTCCCGCCCCTCCGGCGACAGCGCCACCTCGACCGCCCGCTGATTCCCCTGGGTCCGCACCGCGCGGTTGGGCACGAGCAACACGTTCGTGCGGCGGTCCACCACCACCGTTGCTACGGCCGTCATGCCGTGCCGCAGCTCCTCCGGCGGGCTGTCCACCTGGATACGCACTTTGAAGGAGACGACGCCCTGGGCGACCGTCCCCACCGGCGAGATGTGCTTGATCGTCCCCCGCAGAGCCAGATTGGGCAGCGATTCCAGCCGCAGCCGCGCCACCTGGCCCACCTTCAACCGTCCCACATCCACCTCGTCCACGGAGGCCTCCACTTCCACGGCGCCAGGATCTATCAAACTCACCAGGACGCTGCCCCCGGCCCCCTGGCCCCCTGGCCGCACGTTCACCGCCGACACGACGCCCGCAAAGGGCGCCCGCACGAAGGCGTTCTCGCGGCTCGCCATCGCGTCCTCCACCGTCAGGCGCGCCCGCTCCACCTCGTTGCGCCGCAATTGAACGTCGTCGGTGTTGGCGCCCGCCAGCCTGGTCTCCAGATCCGCCCGCGCCCTCCGCAGGGCCTCCTCTGCCCGATCCACCTCCGACTGGCTCCGGCTCAGGGTCAGATCCACCTGGGACTGGGCCCGGGCCAAACGATCCTTGGCAGTGTAGAGGTCGTTGAGCGCCTTCTTGTACTCGTCGTTATTGGTGTTGCCGTCGGCCTCCTTCAGCACGGCCCCGGCCCTCACCTCGTAATAGTTATGCTCGTACCAGGCTTGGCGCATGGCCGCTCCTGCCGAGTCACTCTTCTCCGTGATGGCCTTGTTCATCCGCGCCTCCTCCAGGGTGGCCACGGCCGCGGCCACGGCGGCCTCGGCGGCCCGGATATCCTCACTGGTGAAGGGACTCTGGGTCCGGCGCAGATTCAGCTCGGCTGTACTCAGCCCGAGGCGCGCCGACTGCGCGTTGCGATCCAGCAGCTTGGTGTCGAGCTGCACCAGCAGTGTGCCCGCCTCCACGTAGGCTCCCGGCTCTACCATCACGTCCTGGACCATGACACGGCCTCCGGTCACGTCCACGGTCAGATTCGCCTGGCGGGTCAGGAGCAGGCTCCCCGTCGCCGTCGAGGCCGCTTCGAGGTTGCCTCGCCGCACGGCCACGAGTTGCTCGTTGGGAGAAACGTCAGCAGCCCGGGCCGGGAAGGCCTGCTGATAGCCGAAATACCCCGCTACGGCGGAGGTCAGGCCGGCTACGGCCAGAGATACCAAGCGGGAACGCTTCATCAGATCAGCTCCACAAGGACCGGGTCATTCGCCCACCGACGGAGAGGACAGGGGGGTCAGACTCCACGACTCCCCGGTGCCGAAGCGAGTGGTCAGCAAGGCCCCGAAGCCCAGGGCCGCGGCCAGCCCCGTGGTCACCCAGCCAACGTAGGGCACGACGCTCAACGGAAAGAACACCAGCAGCCCCGCCAGGAGGTCGTAGACGGGGGAATGGGGACGCCAGCCGGCCGCGCGGCCAATGGCAACCCCCAGGCTCAGGCTGACCGCCACCAGCCCCACCAGCGTCAGGAGCAGCAGCCCAGCCAGCAGCAGGAGCGCCAGTGGGAGTCCCACGAAGTGTCCCGCCAGCAGGAGGGCCCAGGCCCCGCAGAAGAGATAGCCGAGCACACCGACGGCCGTGGCTCGGGCGAGGCTCCCGGGGCCGCGCAGGAGGGGCGCGCGCAGCCTCGCCAGCAGGCCGGGCCCCAGGAACGCCAGCGCCGTGGAGGCCGAGAGCAGGGCAGCGAAGGAACTCAGAGAGAAGGCGATCCCTGCCAGGCCGGTGGGGTGAACGCCAAAGGGCCGGACGAACACCGACCGACCAGGGCCACTCCGCTCGCGCGGAGCAGAGGCCTGACCCGGGTCCCCTCCCTCCTGCCGGCCGCGCTCGGCGAGCCGCTGCTGGCGAAACCGCTCAAACCGTTCGCTCGCCGCTGTGGCATCGAGAGGCCGGGGCGCCAGGAACGGGGTGGCAGGCAACAGTTGCCAGGCCCGCTCGAGGCCGGTAGGCGGCAGCAGCAGGGCAGCGGCGGCCACCACGGCCAGCCCGAGGAGGCTCAGCCCCAGCGTCAGGGGCACCGGCGACCGGCCGCTGCCCGTCATTCGTCCTCCGCATCCTCGACGTCGTCGGGGTCAGGTATCCCCGGCGGGGGGGGGGGGTTCAGCAGGTAGTAATGGCGCCGCCAATCGGCGTCACCGGGCAGCCGGCCGTAGAGCTGCAGGAAGCGCAGGCTCCAGCCGCGATCCAGACAGTCCCGATCGTCGGGCGGGCGGCCCTGGACGGCGCGAAACTCCTCGCGCCAGCCAGCGTGGCACGGGCCGCCAGGTTGCCGGTAAGCGTTCAGGAGCAGATCTACCTCGGTCGGCTCGCCGGCCCGCACCGGAGCGATCGCCAAGAGGAGAGCCAGCACGGCTGTGGCGGCGCCGGCAGCAGCCGTGGCCGCGTTCATCCGTGAGCAGGCCGAGCCCCTGGCGTGGCAGATCGAAGGACGATGAAGAGGGCCCATCCGGCTCCCAGCAGCAGGAGCGAGAGTCCACCCAGGAGGTGATAGGGGCTGTCCAGGGAGGCCCCGACATATCCCTGCCAAATCTCGACACCCCAGTCGAGCAGCAGCTCCGGGTCCTCGGCCAGCTCGTCCGATGGCCACAGCATGGGCAGCACGGCCAGCAAGAGGCCGAGGAGGGCCGCAGCCCCTGCCGTCAAGCAGCCCAACGCGAGGGCCGCGCCGGGCACCCAGGAGGCTTGGGGGGCAGCGCGACGCGGCAGCGCGCCCGTGACGCGGCTGCTAAAGCCCGGGGAGGGTGAGCGCACCGGCAACTGGCTCAGCAGTCGCCACAAGTCCCGATGCCGCTCGGCCGAGCTGCGACAGGCGCCGCAGATGGCCATGTGGCCTTGGAGAAGGGCTGATTCGTTGGGCGTCAGCGCCCCATCCAGCCAGGGTTGCAACTGCTGCTGCAGCCGAGCACAGAACGTGAAATCGTGGAGCGTCATGGCGTAACGACCTCAGCCTTCAGCCGCTCGATCAGTGTCTGGCGGGCACGAAAAAGCCACGTCTTCACCGTTCCCAGCGGGACCTCGAGGGCCGCCGCGATCTCCTGGTAGGAGAGGTCTTCCACGTGACGCAGGAGCAGAGCTGCCCTGAGCCGGGGCGGGAGCGACTGAATCGCTCCGCCCAGGGCGGCCTCTTGCTCGCGCCGCTGTTGCTCCACCTCAGGGTGCCCCTCGGGCGCGGGCACCAGGTCTGCATCCAGCAGAGGCTCCGCCAAGGTACGGCGAGCCTTCAGGTGGGTGAGGCAAAGGTTGGTCGCGATGCGGTAGAGATACGGATACACGGGCGCGCCGGCCTGAAAGCGATCCAGGGAGCGGTAGAAGCGCCAGAACACCTCCAGGGCCAAGTCCTCGGCATCCTGGGGATTGCCCACCATGCGATAGATCAGGTTGTAGATACGCACCTGATAGCGCTCGACCAGGGCCCTGTACTCCTGGGGCCCCTGGCGGGCCTGGGCGATCAGGTCGTCGTCGGACGCATTCATAGGTCAGCAACTCTCACCGTCAGCCTCATTATGGCCCACGGCACGTCGCCTTGCTCACGCGCTGGCCTGTCGGGGTGTCCATGATCTATTCCGTATTCAGATACCCGTGCGCTCACATAAAGGTTTCGAGTGGAGGCCGGCGGGCCACCACGCCCGAGACATCGCTGGCCTCGGGGTCGTCCTCCAGCCACAGGACATCAAAGTCGTCGAACCAGGCGGCCAGCTCTCCCAACTCGAGCAGATGGGCCGGATTCGCGGGCTGCTCCCGCAGGAGCGCCGACTGGTTCATCGTCTGGAGGAGGACGATCCCGCCCGGGCGGACGGCTTTCTTCAGCACCCCCACGAGGGCCCGATCGAGGTAGAAACAATCGACGACGACATCATAGCGGTCCTGGGGCAGGAGGACGCGAGTGAGGTCGGCTACGCGGGCCCGCACCAGCAGGCCCTGCTCGCGGGCCGCCCGGAGCAGCCCTCCAATGGCGATAGGGCTAACGTCAAGGGCGTCCACGACGTAGCCCTTCCCGGCCAGCCAGAGGGCGTTGCGGCCCAGGCCACACGCCACGTCCAGGGCCACCCCACCGGTGAGCACGGCTTCGAACCGGGCCAGGAGGGCGCTCGGGCCCCGCGGACCGCCTGTCGCCCCTTCCCGGTAGCGCCGGTCCCAACGCTGGCGGTCGGTCTCCACGGCAAAACGATAGCATGCAGTCCGGCCCGGCGCGCGCACGGCGACCGGCAGCAGGCGCACCCAGCCTCCCCGCCGGTCCTTGCCCGCGCTAGAGAACGACGGTAGAGTACCCCACAGGAGGTATGAGCATGGTGCAGGTGCTCATGGGCGCCTCCGCCGCGGTGAGTCGGTAGCCGCCGCGCCGGATTCAGGGCAGGGAGGCTGACATGTATTTCAAGCAGTTTCTCCACGATGATCTCGGGTGCTCCTCCTACTTGATCGCCTCACGCCAGTCACGCGAGGCGGCAGTCGTGGATCCCCAGCTCGACATCCAACCGTACCTGGAGCTGGCCGCCGACCGCGACTACCGGATTACCCACGTGCTCGACACGCACATCCACGCCGACCACATCTCGGGCAATCGTGCCCTGGCGGCGGCCACCGGGGCGGGCATCTACCTCCACGAGGCCAGCGACCTCCTCTTCCCCTTCAACCCGCTACGGGACGGGGACGTGCTCCAGATCGGCCAGCTCAACCTGCAGGTCGTGCATACGCCGGGCCATCGGCCGGAGGCGATCTGCTTGCTGGTGACCAACCCGCCGCGCAGCCCGGAGCCCTCGATGCTCTTGAGCGGCGACACCCTCTTCGTCGGCGACGTCGGACGCCCCGACTTCGGTGGGCCCGAGGGGGCCACGCAGCAGTACACGAGCACCCACCGGCTGCTCGACCTGCCGGACTACGTCGAAGTCTTCCCGGCCCACTTCGAGGGTTCCTGCGGCAAGGGCATGTGCGGGCGGCCGAGCAGCACCATCGGCTTCGAGCGCCGCTTCAACCCGCTGCTACAGCTCGATCGCAGCTCCTTCATCAGCTTGGCGTCGGAGGCGCCGGCCCGCCCGCTCAACATGAGCGCCATCATCTCCACCAACCGGGGCGAGGCGGACTACTCGTGGGTCATGGCCCAGGATGGGCCGGCGGTGGTGCCCGCCATCACGCCCCAGGAGGCGCCGGGCTGGATCGCGGCGAGCCGAGCGCTGATCCTCGACGTGCGGGAGCCCGGCGAATACCGGGAGGCGCACATCCCTGACGCCAAGTCGCTGCCCCAGGCGGACTTGGCGCTGCGGCTATCGGAGGTGCCGAAAGACCGGGATGTGCTGGTAGTCTGCCAGAGCGGCACCCGTTCGTTGCGCTCCGCCCAGTTCCTGGTCTCCCTCGGCTATGAGCGAGTGACGAACCTGGTCGGCGGCACCCAGGGCTGGATCGACGCCGGTCACCCTTCGGCCAGGGCAGGTCCCGCCGAGTAGCCTGCGCCCGGGCCAGCCCGTCGCCAAGGCCTCCGCAAGGGAGTATGGATCAACCCTTGGCCTGCCTCTGAAACCAAGAAGCGCCGGTGATACAATGCCGGTGGGTCAACGAAGGCGCCGGGTGTACGATGGCCACGAAGGTAGAGTTGCTGACGGCCGAAGACCTGCTCCGGTTCCCCCGTCACCGCCGGGGCGAGTTGGTCAACGGCATCTTCATCGAGATGGTGCCGCCAGCCCCTGAGCACGGCGGGGTAGCGGCCGAGACCGCGCGGGCCCTCGGCAACCACGTGCGGCCTGGGCGCCTGGGGCGGGTGCTCGTCGAGGGCGGGTTCATCCTTCGACGCCATCCCGATACCGTGCGCTTTCCCGACGTGGCCTTCGTTCGGGCGGAGCGCATCCCCGCCGAGGGCCTTCCCCGGCGCTACTGGCATCTGACGCCTGACCTGGTCGTGGAGGTCATCTCTCCTAACGACACGCCCGCCGAGATCGAGGCCAGGTTGCAGGAGTGGCTGGAGGCCGGCGCGCCCCTCGTGTGGCTCCTCTATCCCGAGTCTCGCAGCGTCCAGGCCGCGCGCTCTCTGCTGGATCGGGTGATCCTGGGGCCGGATCAGACCCTCGATGGGGGCGACGTGCTCCCCGCTTTCACCATCCGGGTCGCCGACCTGTTCGAGTAACCTCCTCCAACCCCCGCCGGAAGGCCGGCTGGAGCCGGCTGGTGGTATCCTCTGGCATCCCATGCCAGCCGTCGCCCTCGCTGGCGTCCGCTTCGTCTACCGCACGACCACCGGTGTGCTGCGCCGGCATCGCAAGGAGGTGGTGGCCCTGGACAGCGTCTCTCTCGCCGTCGAGGAGGGCGAGTTGTTCGGCCTCCTGGGGCCCAATGGAGCGGGCAAGACGACGGCGGTCAAGATTCTGTGTACCCTCCTTATCCCAACGGCTGGCCGAGCGACGGTGCTCGGCCTCGACGTCGTTCGGGACGCCGCCGCCCTCCGCCATCACATCGGCTTCGTCTTCGGCGGCGAGCGCGGCCTCTACTACCGCCTCTCGGGGCGCGATAACCTCCGCTATTTCGCCGAGCTCTACGGGGTAGAGGCGCGGCGCATTCGCTCCCGCGTCGACGAGCTCCTGGAGCTGGTGGCCCTGGACGACCGGGCCGACGAGCGGGTCATGGGTTACTCCCGCGGCATGAAGCAGCGCCTCCACCTGGCCCGGACCCTGATCCACGATCCGCAGATTCTCTTCCTCGATGAGCCGACGCTGGGGCTCGATCCCGTAGGAGCCCGCGAGCTGCGGGAGATGATCCGGGTGCTGCGAGGCGAGGGGAAGACGATCCTGCTGACGACTCACTACATGTTCGAGGCCGATGCCCTCTGCGACCGCATCGCCATCCTGGACCAGGGGCGCGTCGTCGCCCAGGGGACGCCAGGTGACCTCAAGGGGCTGGTCGGCGACCTGAGCGTGGTCGAGCTGGAGGTGTTCGGCGCCGAGCCGTCCCACGTCGATCGCCTGCGCTCCCTGGACGGCGTGGACTCCGTGGTCGTCGAGCAGCAGGAGCTGCGCCAGCTTCTGCGCGTGCAGACCCGGCTGGGCTCCAGCGCCCTGCCGCGCCTGCTGGCCGGCCTGGACGGCCTCGAGGTGGGACGCGTCGCCGTGCGGGAGGCCACCCTCGAGGACGCCTACGTCCGTCTCGTGGGCCGCGTCGAGTGAGCCGCTGCCTCCGCCCCTTTCTCTTCAGCGCCCGCGTCCAAGTGCTGCGGGCGCTTGGCGACGAGTTCCTCTTCGTCATTGCTCTGGTCCAGCCCTTCGCTATCGGCCTGGCCGCCATCTTCATGCTGCGCCACCGGGCCGACTTCGAGGCCGTCTACGCGGTGGTGGGCGCCGGGCTCACTGCCCTCTTCTCCCTCATCCTCTTCGGAGGGACCGGCACCATCACCAACCTGCGCTTTAGTGGCAATCTGGAGCACCTGGTAGCAGCGCCGGTCCCCCTCATCGTCGTGGTCGGCGGCCAGATCATGGGCAGCGTTGCCCTCGTCCTCGTCCCCATGCTCGTGAGCTACGGCCTGGGCGCCTGGCTCTTCGGCTATCCCATCGCGATCCGCGATCCCGCCGGCTTTACGGTCTCCGTCCTGCTGGCGCTCCTCTCTCTTTGGGCCATGGGCCTCCTCTTCGCCCCGCTCGCCATCCTCTGGCCCGCCGTCAACAGCGTCCTCGGCGCCCTCGAGTACCCTGTCTACGTCCTCTGCGGCTTCCTCTTCCCGGTCCTTCTCCTGCCAGGCTGGCTCCAGCCCCTCGGCCAGCTCCTGGCCCCCTACTGGGCCGCCTACGCCCTCCACGGCACCAGTTCGGGCAGCCTCACAGCCCCGGAGCTGGCCCTCGCCTGGCTTCTCCTACTGGCCCTGACTGCCGCTACCCTCGTCCTCGCTGCCTGGCTGTTCGACCTCTTCCTGGCCCGGGCCCAGCGCGACGGCAGCCTCGCGGCCCTGTGACATGGGTCTTCGCATGAACGACCTATCCCCTGCCCCCTTCCCGGCGCGGGAAGGGGAACTCGGCACGCTCCATCGTCTCTGATGCGGCTGTTCCTCGCCACGGCCTACTACACGTACCGGGGGCTCTTCGTCTGGATGACTCCCTCCATGTACGTGGCCCAGCTTATCCTCCTGCCCCTGGCCCAGGTGGCCTTCTTCAGCCTCATCGGCTCCTACGGCGGCGGCCAGCCCCTCGACTTCTACCTCATCGGCAACGCCATGGTGATCGCCGGCACCAGCGGCTTCTTCATCGGCATGTCGATCAACGAGGAGCGCGCCCTGGGCACCCTCACCTACCTCATCGCCAGCCCGGCCAACCGCCTGGCCCTCTTCTTCGGGCGCACCGTCAGCCGCATTCTGGAGGCCATCCTCCACGTCGTGGTCGCCTTCGCCTGGGTCGGCCTGGCCTTTGGTCTGGTCATCCCCATTGGCCACTGGCCGGCCATCCTCCTGGCCGTGCTCACGGCAGCCCTTTCGGCGGCCGGCCTGGGGCTCCTCTTGGGCGTCGCGGCCTACCTGGCTCTGGACGCCGGCCTGCTGGGCAACCTGATGATCTTCACCCTCCTCCTGCTGAGCGGCGCCAACATTCCCCTGGACGAGCTGCCGCCGGCGCTGGCCCTCCTCGGCCAGGCCCTCCCTCTGACGCACAGCATCGAGGCCGCCCGGGCCCTGGCCGCCGGCGCTGGCGTCCCGGCCGTAGCGCCTCTCTTGCTTCGGGACCTGGCGACGGGGCTCGTCTACGGCGTCTGCTCCTTCCTCCTCTTCGGCCGCGTCGAAGACTTCGCCCGCCGCCGCGGCACCCTCGAAGGTGTGTGAGCTCCTGACCTGGCGCCGATGGTACAATCCCGCTGGTGAGAGCCAGAGGAGGACGGGTTGGCGACAAAAGTCGATCTCCTGACGGCCGAGGACCTGTACTCTTCCCCCTCGGACCGGCGCGGCGAGCTGGTGAACGGGGTCTTCATAGACATGGCGCCGCCCGGTGTGGAACACGGGGGCGTGGTGGGGAACGTGGCTTGGCTTCTTGGCGCCTACGTCCGCCCCCGCCGCCTGGGCCGGGTATTGGTCGGGCCCGGTTGCGTCCTGCGACGGAACCCCGACACCGTTCGCGCCCCGGACGTCTCCTTCATCCGGGCCGACCGTATCCCGCCGGGTGGTCTCTCCCGCCGTTTCCGCGAGGGGGCCCCCGACCTCGTCGTAGAGGTGATCGCGCCCCCCGACACGCGGGTCGAGGTGGAGACGAAGCTCCGCGAATGGATCGAGGCGGAGGCCCGCCTCGTCTGGCTCCTCTATCCCGAGACGCGCCGCGTCCAGGCCGCGCGGTCCCTGCTTGACCGGGTACTCCTGACCACAGACCAGATTCTCGACGGCGGCGACGTCCTCCCCGGCTTCTCCATCCGCGTCGCCGAGCTGTTCGAGTAAACTATCCCAGGCTGCGCAGGAACATCTCGATGGCGGCGCTGACCTCGGCCGGCTTTTCGCGCGGCAGGCCATGTGTGGCCCCTTCGAAGATCAGGGGCGGGCCGGCGTTGGGCAGCTTGGCCGCCAGGTAGCGGGAGTACCGAGGCGGCGTGTTCACGTCCTCGGCGCCGCACATGACGAGGGCCGGGAGCTGAATCTCCTGCACCCGGTCCATGACGTCGAACACGTCGCAGCAGGTCAGGTCGTTCAGGTGGACGGCCGGTCCGATGGCCCGCTGCTTGGCCCGCAGAGCCTCGCGCTCCGGCTCCGTCAGCTCCGGATACTCGACCGTCCCGGGCGGCTGCCACAAGGAGGGATCCTTCGTCGCCAGCTTGAGACCATCGAGGGCGGCCGGCAGCACGCGCAACCGGGCGCCGGTGCCCGTCAGGATGATCGCCTTCAGGTCACCGGGGTGCTTGAGGGCGTAGTTGAGGGTGATGGCCCCGCCCAGGGCCCAGCCGGCCAGCACCACGTCATGATAGCCGCGCCCGGCGATGAAGCCGCGCACCCACTCGGTGTAGGCGTCCACGCTGGAGCAGGGCCGCCCCTCGGGGTGGCCCGGCAGGTCGATGGCCTCGGCATCGGGAAAGTGGCGTGCCTGGTAAAACCAGCTCTCTTTCATGCCGCCGGAGCCGTGGATCAGGATGAGTTTCATCTGCCTGCCTTGTGGGAAGCGATGCGACAGGACCGGGCGCGGTGGCTATTATAGGCGCGCATGCAAAGCTCAAGCTTCGAGCGCTTCGCCGGGACCCTGTCGCTGTTGGCCGGTGTCGCGACCTTCCTGTACGCCGTCGCCTTCATCCTCTTCCCGCTGCTGTTGAACCGGCAGGATGCCTTGCTGGCAGCGCTCTTTCTGCTGTTGATAGGGCTTCTGGCGACGGCGCCGCTGGTGGCCATCTATCGCCGTCTCATGGAACGAGACGGGGCCTTCGCCCTGTGGGCGCTCCTGCTCGGCGTCGTCAGCGCTACCGGCACCGCCATCCATGGCGGCTATGACCTGGCCAACGCCATCAACCCCCCGGCGGCGGCCTACCTGAACCTGCCCAGCCAGATCGATCCTCGGGGCATCCTCACGTTCGGCTTCATGAGCATGGCTCTGTTTACGATCGGGTGGATCATCGGCCGGGGAGGCCGGTTCCCCCGTGGTCTCGGCTACCTGGGCATCGTCTCGGCCACGCTGCTCCTGCTCCTCTACCTGGGACGACTGACCTTCCTGGAGGCGACCAGCCCGTACATCCTGGTGCCGGCTGTGCTCGAGGGGTTCATCGTCGGCCCGGCCTGGTGGGTGTGGCTCGGCGTAGCATTGCTGCGCAGCCCGAACGGCGGATCGGGGTCTTGACAGGATCCGCCCTTACGTGAAAGATGGCCAGATCGTTAGCAAAGGAGGAGGAACATGACGATCCAGATCGAGCTCGACTACCCGGAGCCGCAGCCGGTCCAACTCGACCCCGCTCGCACCCTTCTGGTCATCGTCGACATCTGCAATGAGACGTGCAACCCGAAGGGACACCGGTATGGAGGCGAGATCGTGTCCCGGATCATCCCCCCGAACGTGGAGCTGCGCCGCCGGGTCCGGGAGGCCGGAGGGCAGGTGATCCACACCCAGTCGGTGCGGGCGCCCGACGCCCTCGAGTTCAAGATGGGGAATTCCGTCCACCACCTCGAGGGGTCCTGGGGAGCTGACTTCGTGGACGAGCTCCGGCCCGCGCCCGACGAGCACGTCGTCGTGAAGCGCTCCCACGACTGCTTCAACAACACGGAGATGGAGTCGCTCCTGCAGAGGCTGGGGGCGCAGCCAGGCGAGACCCAGGTGATCGTGACCGGCACGGCCACCCGAGGGTGTGTGGAGTGTGCCGTCAAGGGCTTCAGCGTCCGCGACTATTACGTCTACGTGCCGATGGACTGCACCGCTCAGAGGGATGAGCGGGAGATCCTGCTGGCCTTCGACCACTTCACGGGCTGGGGCTACCGCTACAACACCACCATGACCAAGTCCGACCTGATCAGCTTCGCGCCCGCCCGCGTCGCCGTGGAGAGAGTCCGCGCATCCTAAGGAGGAGGAGATGATGATTGAACGCGTCTGGGACCGCTTTCTCACCGAGCAGGACAAGGCCGCCGTAGCCGTGAAAGCCCATCGCGGAGTGGGCCCCGGCAGCCGGCCGGCCCTGCTCCTGATCGACCTCTACCGCTGGGTCTTCGGCGACAAGCCCCAGCCGCTGCTGGAGCAGGTCAAGGATTGGCCCAGCGGCTGTGGCCTGGCGGCTTGGGACGCGCTGCCCCACATCCAGAGGCTGCTCGCCGTGGCCCGTGAGGTCGGCATCCCCATCGTGCACATGACCTGGCTCAATGCCGATGGCCTGCACGGCTGGAGCGAGGCCGCTCACCAGGCCACTCCACCCCAGCCGGAGCCCGACCCCGCCGCCGCCGACCGCAAGCGGCGCGCTTGGGATATCGTGGACGAGGTAGCGCCGAAGCCGGGTGAGCTGGTGCTGCGCAAGTCCTCGCCCAGCTTCTTCTGGGGCACGCCCCTGGTCGGGCACCTGCGGTTCCACGACATCGATACGCTGGTCGTGGCCGGCGAGAGCACCAGCGGCTGCGTCCGCGCCTCGGTGGTGGACGGGTGCACCAACCGTTTCCGCATGATGGTGGCCGAGGAGGGCGTCTTCGACCGCCATGAGGCGCCCCACGCCATCAACCTGTTCGACATGAACCAGAAGTACGCCGACGTGGTCTCGGTGGACGATGCCATCGCCTACCTGCGCCGCATCCAGGCCGAGCGAGAGGCGGCGAAGGAGCTGGTCCGGGCGCGGTAGCCTCTGTCCGCTGATGCCCTACAGGGTACCCTGCCCGCATGAAGAAGACGAGCGTCTACCTGGAGGAAGCACACCTGGAGCGGTTGAAGAGGTGCGCCGAGCGCGAGGGACGGTCCCAGGCCGAAGTCCTAAGGGAAGCCATTCTCCGCTACACCCAGGAGGCAGATCACCCGCGCCGCTTCGCCCTCGATAGCATCGCCGAAGGGCCGGGCGGTTCCGTGGCCGATAGCTCCGAGGAGGGTCTCCTCGCCGGCTTCGGCCGGTGACGCTGCTCCTCGACGTGGGTCTCCTGGTCACCTTGGCCGACCGGCGCCGGTAGACCCGTCACCCACGCGCCTGGGGCCGGCACGGCGGCTGGCCCCTACGGTCGTAGGCACCGTTCCGTAGGGGCGGGCGACCCTGCCCGCCCAGCGTGGTCGGGTGGGCACGGGAGGACGAACCAGCATCGTGCCCCGTCCGCAGGAGCAGCACCATTCCCGGGTCCTCCGTCTCAGGACGGGTCAATCGCAGCCCACATCGCCTCCAACCGGGCCCGGGACCCGGCAGCCAGGGCTGCCGGGTCCCCCGGCGACTCCTCGCTGCCGGGGCTGACGAAGACGTAGGTCACGCGCGCCACCGGCCGGCCGGTGGCGGCCTCGAGGCCCAGCGCGTAGAGGCCGGCCTGAAGCTCGTACTCCTTCAGGCGAGCGGGCACCTCCGATGAGGAGATGTGGTCGGTCTTCCAGTCCACGATCTCGAGCCCCTCCTCGGTCTCGATCACCAGGTCGATGAAGCCCTCCAGCACCGTGTCGTTCAGGGTCACGCCGAAGGGCACCTCGCGCAGGGCACGCCGGGCGCCACGGGCCCGGCCGGCAGCCTCCGATGCCAGGGCTCGGCGCACGAGGCGCGCCACGTCGCTGGAGCGCTCGGGGATCGCCTCCGCCACGGCCTGGGCCCGGGCGAAGGCAGCGATAGCCCCTTCGCCGGCGTCCCAGGGCAGGCTCTGGAGGGCAGCGTGGACGGCCCGGCCCAGGTGGGTGCTGCCGCGGCCGCGCGCCCAGGGCTCGGTCTCGTCGGTCTGCTCCGCCTCGAGTTGGGGGGCGCCAGCGGCACCGCCCGCCGCGCCCGGCTGGCGCAGAGAGGTGGCACTGGAGTAGCGCTGGGTCGTGGCCCGCGCTACCAGGGCCTCTCGGGCCGCCGAGAACGCCTCAGCCGTGGCGTGCTCGGGCAAGTCAACCGGCAGGTCTGCGAAGGGGGCAGCGACGACGCGCCTCGCCGGCGCCGGGTCGAGCCTGACCTGAGCCCCACTTGTGGCGCCCGCCTGGATCAGGCGCCTGGCCGGGCACGAGTCGGCCCGTGCGGTGTGATAGAGGAAGAGGATGAGGTGGTCGCGCGCCCGTGTGGCCGCGACGTAGAGGAGCCGATTGGCCTCGGCCTCCTGGTGTCGCCCCTCAATCTCCTTGAGCTCTTCCACCGGACCCAGAGAGAACCGGGCGTGGCGGGTGGCGGCTCCAACGGTCACAGCGACACGCTCCCGGGCGTGATCGACGAGCCAGGAGGGCGTCTGCTGGTTCGGGCTGCTGGCGAGCCCGGCGACGAAGACGACGGGGAACTCCAGCCCCTTGGCGCCGTGGATCGTGAACACCCGGACGGCATCCTCGTCGTCGTCAAGGCCGGCGCTCGCCCTGTCGAGGACCGCCTCTCCGGCCCGCGTCTCCAGCCACTCGACGAAGGCACGCAGGCTCTCGGGGCCGCCGGCCTCGAAGCGACGGGCCTGCTCGACGACGAAGCGCAGCCGCCGGAAGCCGTCGCGGCTGCCCCGGTCGAGGATGCCGATCTCGGCCAGGCCGCGCCCAGCGATGAAGCGCTCGACCAGGGCAGCGAGGGGCACCTGGTGGCGTGTGTCGTGCAGCTCGCGGAGATGGCGAAGGGCCTCTACCACGGGCCCTTCGCCCGACCGCTCTGCCCCCTGATGATCGAAACGGCCGCCGCCGAGGCGGTGGCGGGCGATCTCGACATCTGAGCAGGCGAAGGCCGGACTGCGCAGTGCCCCCACGATGGCCACTTCGTCCGTCGGGTCGTCGATGGCCGTCAGACAGTTGATCAGGTCACGTACCTCCTGGGTCTGGTAGATGAGGCTGCCGCCCTCGACGCGGTGAGGGACCCCGGCCCCGGGCAAGGCCCGCTCCAGCGGGGAGAGGAGGCTGCGAGTCGGTATCAGGATGGCGATATCCCGGAAGGTGGCGGGCCGGGGGGCTCCGTCGGGACCAGCCACCTCCCAGCCCTCGTCCAGCACGGCCCGGCACTGGGCGGCGATGGCCTCGGCCTCGTGCCGCCGAGCCTCCCGCGCCGAGAGATCAAGTTCCCCGCCCAGCCACGCGACGCCCGGACCCCGGAGAGCCACCTCCCGCGCCGAGTGGATGTCGTGGTAAGGAGGTTGGATGCCGGGATCCTCGCCAGACCCGATCAGCCCGGCGAAGACTCGGTTCACCCAGGCAATGATGGCGCCCCGCGAGCGCCGGTTCAGACTCAGGGATGCGATGGTGGCACCATCTCTCTCCATGAGGCTCCGCGTCCGGGCGTAGATGGCCATGTCGGCGCGGCGGAAGCGATAGATCGACTGCTTGGGGTCCCCCACCAGGAAGAGCCGCCCCGGCTCCAGGCGCTCCGCTGCGGGGTCCGTGGCGAAGGCGCGGGCGATCTCCACCTGCAACGGGTCGGTGTCCTGGAACTCGTCGATGAGGAGGGTGGCGTACCGGCGTCGCAGGGCTCGCGTGGTCTCAAGTTGGCCGTGGAGCAGGTCGCGGACCCGCAGGATCAGGTCGTCGAAGAGGAGGGTACCCTCCCGGCCCCGTTTGGTGGCGTCGTCGAGGACAAAGCGGACGGCAAAAGGCAAGAGGCCCGCCAGGGCCTCCTGCCGCAGGGCGTCGAGGGCATTCCGGAGGTCATCTCGGCTGACGCTGGCGGTTTCGCGCACGATGGGGAGGACGTGGCCCCAGACGCGGGCGCTGCTCACGTTGAAGGAAGCTGCGAGGACCCCGGCACCGGACGCCAGCACCGCCTCCCGGTCGGCGGCCAGCGTTTGGACCAGGAGGTCCACGAGAGATCCCAGGGCCTCGACTCTCCGCCGCAGGCGGTCGTCCGAGGGCGCGGTGGCCAGGGGCAGGCCGAGCAGTTGCTGCTGCATCTGCGCCAGGTCTGGCCAGACGGCCTGGGGTGCCGTAAGCGGCTTGCCTGCGAGGCGGGGCGCCAGGTCGGGCCGCTGGTAGAGGTCGCGGGCCAGGGTCTGCAGGTCGCGCGCCGTCAGCCCCAGTCCCAGGGCCCGGTCGACGGCGGCGGCCGCCGCCGGCTCCGCTGCCAGGGACTCCACGTACTCGCGCCAACACTGCT
>ORJL010996420.1_pt1 | contig 16408 bp, 16 predicted proteins | sample 1779941 | NCBI WGS metagenome assembly ORJL01 (sample SAMEA104232317, study PRJEB22302) | groundwater metagenome | biome: forest; feature: aquifer; material: groundwater | place: USA | collected 2011-08-07 | depth 5.8 m | reverse complement strand
ACACCGCAAGCCTGTTGAAGGTCTTTTCCGGTTGGCTCTCGGACCGACTTGGCAAACGCAAACAGCTCATCCTTGCAGGATACGGCTTTTCATCCATTGTCAAACCATTTTTTGCCATCGCCACCAGCGCGTGGCAGGTATTGGGGTTTCGCTTCCTTGACAGGCTCGGCAAGGGGATCCGCGGCGCCCCGCGGGACGCGATGATCGCGGATGCCACAGAGGCAAGTGAGCGCGGCCGGGCGTTCGGTTTTCACCGGGCAATGGATACGGTCGGGGCGATCCTCGGGCCGGGCGTGACATTTGTGCTGCTCGCCGTTTTTAACGAAAGCTACCGGCCGATCTTTTTGATCTCGGCCATTCCGGCGTTCATCGCCGTGGCGGTGATAATATTCATGGTCAGGGAGAATGTGCAGCCAAATCCCCCCCGCCCCCCTTTGTCAAAGGGGGGAGACACCGTTGTCCCCCCTTTTGTAAAGGGGGGAGCGGGGGGATTTGGTTTCAAACAACTCCCGCGTAATTTCATAATCCTTCTCATCATCATCGGCATCTTCACACTTGGAAATTCCAGCGACGCGTTCCTGCTGTTGCGCGCGCAAGGCGTGGGCATCAGCGCCGGCCTCATTCCCCTTCTGTGGCTCTTTTTCAATCTTACCTATACACTGATATCCATCCCTGCCGGCTCGCTTTCAGACAAGATCGGCCGCAAGGCGGTCATCATCGGCGGATTTGCGGTCTATGCCTTGAGCTACGCGGGGTTCGCGTTCGCCAAAAGCCCGTGGCACGCATGGACGTTGTTCGGAATATATGGCCTCTATTACGGCATGACAGAGGGGGTACTCCGGGCGTACATCGCGGACATCGTCCCCACGGCGATCCGCGCAACTTCGTTCGGTATTTATAGTTTTGTGACCGGCGTCCTGCTCTTTCCGGCGAACCTATTGACCGGATGGATATGGAAGGCCTATGGCGCAACGGCAGCGTTTGGCCTTGGAGCGGCACTGGCGATCATTGCGGCGGCTGGTTTTGCTGTTTTTTCTTCTCTTTATAATCGTTCCACTTCACCCAAACTGTAACTGCAATGACAATGATTATGCCTGCGATAAATATATAGCCCAACGTGTTCATATGATCCTCCGTCTATTCACTTACATAAATGGCACTTGTATAACAAAATATCGCAAATGTGGCCCCAATAACAGCAACCCAAGGACTGAAGGATGGTTGCAATGCAAAATAACCGATCACCAACCCAGTGAATGAGTATTTACCACTCTCGACCAATATTGTCACTAACGTTTTTCTCTTTTCATGCGTTAACACCATAATCATTCCCCTTTCGTTATATCTTCACTCCCCGCTGACGGCGATGTATTAATGACAAAATCTGCCGCATTGTCATTTGTATCCTCCGCTCCGGGCTGGCGCGATATGCTGCTGCCGGCCGAGGCGTCGGGGGCAACAGCTCCTTCACACATCGCAAGTTTGTTCTCGGCCACAGTGGCGCTCGTAGCACCATAACAGACCGCATCGACCAAGACACCCTTGCTATCGACAAGCTGAACGGAGTCCGGCCCGTTCTGCGGATCGAAATTCGCAATAAGATCGTAGCCCGCTACATTCGTGGCCTTGGGATCGTTCGTCTTCGCGTCGGCAACAACATAGAAGCCCTCTGCAGATATTGCGGCACCTGCGGGGATGGTCACCGTTGCTGTGGCCTTGCCGTCGTCGCCATTCACCATGACGATCTTATAACCTGCAATATTCCCCTCGGGCGTCCCCTTTAGCTCGATGAAGAGATTGCCGTCGGTATCGGAAGTGTCGGCGTCATAATAGACCTCGTTTAAAACGACCGTTGGGGGCGTTTCTTCCTCTTGTTGAGTTGAAGCATCATCACCTGTTGAAGTATCACCTGAAACATCGCCTGAAGCATCACTTGTGGTTTCGCTAGCATCTCCTTGATCTTCCGATGTATTTAGGTTTGCCTCATCACATGCGGCTTCGCTCTCAACCGTTTGACCGCCGGGTTCGGCCACGGACGCTTCCGCTTCGCTGTCGGATCCAACTCCCGCCTCGCTATCGCCTGAAACAGCGAATTGGCTGACGAATATCCTCGTCAGTGGAAAATTCTCCTTTGTCTTAATCTCGGGCGTAAGGATAACGCCATAGGTCGTTGATGCCTTTAGGCCATCTTGAGGGATGAACGTGATACACGTGGAGTCCGCATTGACATGATATGTCCCCTCAATGCCCATGATCTTTGCGTCTTTCAGCTCGTCTTTTATAATGTCCGGAGGCTGTTCTGTGTAATTTTCTACGACAAGGAACGAATACTTCCCCACCGTCTCTTTATCTATGTCCCGTGAGAGGACCACAGATACGGCAGCATTTGCCTTGGTGGTCGCCTTGTCCTTTGGCAGGACACTGATCACCTTTGGCTGCTGCGCGGCGAGGGACGGAACGGTGATGAGATACGGCGAACCGCAGGCTGTAAGAAATGTAACGCAGACAAAAATTGTTATGTGTTTTATCATGCAACTTGGACAAAGCAAGAAGCGTGCCATGACATAAGTGCTTATTTTTTAGATGATTAGAAAAAACGGGCCTTTAAAAACTGTCCAAATTTCGTCAGGGCTTCATGACACCAACATATGGAAGCGAACGATATAGGCCCATCGAGTCGAGGCCGTAGCCTATAACATATTTATTTGGGACGGTGAAACCGATGTAGTCGACCAGCTCCTTTGCCTTGCCGACATCTTTATAGAGGAGACTCGCGACCTTCAGCTTGTTCGGCTTCTTGGCGTGCAGATGCTCCAACAGATACCTGAGCGTCTTTCCAGAATCAACGATATCCTCCATCAGCAGGACATCTGCATTCGTGATCGGCTGGGTCAGGTCGAATTCCATCCGGACGACGCCTGTATCCACATCGTTGTGATAGGAGGCAACGCGCAGGAAATCGCACCGGACAGGGACCGTGAGATGCCTCACAATGTCCGACATGAACATGAACGCCCCTTTAAGGACGCCCACGACCGTCAGTTCCTGGCTGCCCTTGAACTCGAGGTCGATCTCTTTTGCGAGCTCGACAACGCGTTTTTGGATGTCTTGCGAAGATATTAGTGTTTCTATATTCATAAGGGCATCTCTAAAAACCTCCGTTCATGGTGAGCTCATCGTGAGCCTGTCGAACGACGAACCATGAAAATTGCAACACGTTGACTTATAATGGTTCATCCTTCGACAGGCTCAGGACGAACGGACAATTTATTATCTGAACTTGTCTTCCATCGCCGTCACGAGCTTATTTCCAACCTCCTTGCACGCCTTCTCCAGCGCCTGATTGCCGCCGGTGACCGGGTCGATGTGCGGCGCCGCAGCAGATGCGGTGGCGTTGGCAACGCGGGAGTTGTTCTTCACGTTCACCGCTTTGCAGCTGACGTTGGCCATGACGGCGGTCATGAACGCGCTCGTCTTTCCCTGGCTCTTTGCCAGCGCGCTGCAGGTTACGACCAGTTCAACGTCATTATCCACGACTTTGGCCAGCTTTGCCGCGCTGTCGTTCGGCATATTGAAGATATTCTCGTCATAGCGGTCAAAGACGGGCTTGTATTGATACGCCTTCTTTGTCTCGGTCGGGTCCATGGTCATGTCGATGACGGGAAAGCCGGCGCCATTGAAGGCGTTGATAACGGCCCCTTCGCAGATATTGAAGTTGGCCTCGCTGAACGCGGCATTGGCGGATTGGGCATAAATAGAGCCATAGAACGAATGTGCCCAGCTGCCGTCAACGTTCTGCTCGGAGGCAAGCACTGCCACACGTGGCTTGCCGCCGACGCCCGGCTGGATGCCAAGGGCGGTTAGCTGCCCGTTGATCTTTGCATCGTCAATATCGACCCGCGCGTTCACATAGTGGAACTGTGCGTCGTCGCGTTCGGAGACGAGTTCATATTTCGTTATAAAGTCCTTATAGGTGGAATATATCGCCGGATCGAGCTTTGCATAGTTGGCATCGGCCGTGGGCTTTGTCACCTTTTCCGCCACAAAGGACTCAACCGCCTTGCGAAGGGTCGCATCGAGCGCCTTCTCCTTTGTCTTTTCGGCCTTGCCAGGGATCATCACCGACTTGCCTTCGATGGTGACGACAGAGGCAAATGCCGGCATGGCCAGTGCTAATGCTAAAGTTAATAATATCGCTTTTTTCATAGTTCCTCCATGTTCTAATAAATGTCAAATATCAAAGCCCAAATGTCAAACAAAGCTCAAATTACAAATGTCAAAGTCTGCAATTTGACATTTGAACTTTGGATTTTGTTTGTCATTTGACATTTTTTTCAGCTACTGCGGAAATTTTTGCCGATACAGCCCCACATCCATCAGCTTGCGCCGGATGTCCCCGCCCTTTAAATAGACGGTCAGGTCAACCTTATAGACGTTCCCCTCCGCATAGCCCGATGTGACCTCATAGGTCTTTGAAAAGGACGGGCAGCGGTTATATATCAGGCTGTTCAACTTTGGATAGTTATTCTCCAGCGTCTCTTTATAAAGCCAATCCGCCATCAGCTTTTCACACGAACGCCTGATCCCATGCTGGATCGCCGCCGCCTTGGCGCTTGGCTCGTCCTCTTTGACAATGACCGCGTTCCCTTCGACGACCACGGCGACCATGTCCGGTTCAGGGGCGACCACCTTTGCCTCAACGGTCTTCTTCTCTTCCGCCGCCTTCTTCAGGCGCGCCAGCTCCTCTTTTGCCGCTTTTTTGTCGACCTTGATCGAGCGCCATACATTGTATAGCGTCCGGCCATCTTCCTTTATCTTTTCGACATAGACGTCAACGGACTGGGATTTGAGCTGGACCTCGTCGGATGAGATAAAGACGTCCTGCGATATCTGTATCTTTTGAAGGTTGGCGTAACTTGCCAGGTCCATCCTGCCCGATATGCCGAACATGGACTGAACGGCCTCGGCCATGGCGTTGTCATAGGCCTCGCGCCGCCCGACCTCTTCGCTGGCCGACTTTGAGGACGTCCCGACGAAGTATTCGGCCTCGCCATCTTCCCAGTGGACCTGCTTGACCCACTTGGGGGGCTTGGCAAATGCCGTCACAGAAATAAGCACCATAGCTAATATTAATGTTCTTTTCATTTATCCCCCTCACCCTGACCCTCTCCCCAAGGGGAGAGGGAATTCCTCACTGAATATTCTCCAAATATTCTATTGCGTATTCTTTGTCGTCATCCACATCGACCGGCTTGAAGAACTGGTCCCACGACTGGTCCACCTTCTGTTCAAATTCGGGCGTGAATTTCCCCTTGTTCTCATATTCCTTCAATATCCGGTCGGCGTTCTCCTCGAACGACTTCATCGGCATCACCGCCCTGCTGTAGCAGGTGTATTTGACATAGGTATCCGGGCCGTTTCGGACGAGCTTCTTTTCCCAAAAACGATTATCTATATAGATGCCCTGAATGAAGTCTATCTTTGTGGATTGCATTGCGATCTGATTTAAGGACGACTGGTCTATCCCGAACCCCTCGGCGCAATACTGCAGCTGATTCTCGAACTTGCTCTGAAGCTGGCCTGACAGTTCCACCTTTGCCTGCAGGTCGGCGGCCATTCCACAGCGGGTCGGCGAGCTGTCGCCCGGGACATCAACCGCCCCCATGACATAAAGGTTCCCGTTCTTCTTTACGTGCGGTTGTTTGTAAAAATACTTGGCGTATTTCTTCTTGCCATAGCTCGTTTCAATGAGCTTGTCCTCCACCACCTTGTATTTCACCCCGCCTGCCCCACGATAGGACTTGCTTGTGGCGCATGAACTTGTCAGGCAAAACACCAAGGCTACGACCAGCAAAAGATACCGTTTCATATAACCCCCTTTTTGTTGTAGCGGCAGAGTTTACTCTGCCTAAGTTTGGCAAAGCAAGCTTTGCCACTACATATAGTTATCTCTTAAAAGCATATTACCATGCAAAATGCCAGAGAAAAATGGGATCGGAGAATGATCAGTATTTTTGTTGGTTGGCTCCGTCTTGTGATCCTTTAACTGAAAAAAGCGGATAGAGGAATTTTAGCTATACAGCCCCATATAATTATGATAAAAATGGCTCAAACAAAGGGGGCAATATGAAAAAGATCGTTTCGGTTGTGGGCGGGTTGTTGGTTGGGATATTCTTGTTGTCGGGCTGCAGTTCGCAGCAGAGCGCAACAGATTACAGCTCTAACCTTATCAAGCTGCAATCAAAGGTCGGTCGGGCCATGACGGATTTCGGAGATGCGCTTGGCGCTGAGACGCCCGACCCGCAACTTATGACAGAAAAGCACACCGCCTTATTAACCACGGTCAGCGAGGCCGCTAAAGCGGTTGAGGTTATCAAACCGTTCAACGGAGATAACACGCTTAAAGATGCCATTGTCAAGCTGTTCCAATTCTATCAGGATATTGGCAATAATGAGTTCAAGGAAATGCTGAACATAATGAAAAAACCTGGCATTCAAGAAGCCGATGTTCAAAAGATGGCTGAATTGAGCCAGCGAGTTGCAGAGCGGGAAAAACCGCTCGATCTAACATTGCAGACGGCCATGGGCGTCTTTGTCCAGAAGAATAATTTGAAGAAGTAAAAGATAGATGATCCTAAAAAAGACACATGTGATTCTATGCCTTTTTATCATTATCCTGACATCTAACATTGGTGATACAAAAAGCAAGACCGAAGAAGTAGAACGCGCTGAAAAATTCAATTTAGGCGCGAACGTTCTATCAAAAATGATCGGCGCAAGGTTGTCTGACTGGGTCAATGCCCTGAAAGGCGCCCTGCCGGGCTTCTCGCTGGATAATTTTGAAGTCTATTCTGTTCATCGGTACCCGCAGGCTTATTTTTCGACGTCGTCGCAGAAAGACATTGATGATATAAGAAAGGAATATGGAAGCGATCTCTATTGGGTCCACGAGAAAATCAAAGCATCGGTAAACAAATTTGTCAAAAACGATCCGCAGCATCTGATATACGCGTATTCTCCTAATGGGCTTAAGATCCTGAGCTACTTATCGGGCATGTATGACTTTAATAATGATTCAAAAAAATATGAATACAAGGGTGGCGATGATTCTAGCAATTTAGTTCTTCTTGATTTTGAAAAAAAACTATCTATACAGATAAATCCTTATATTCCCACCGGGAATTTTTCTTTGGAAGATGCAGTATGGATAGACGATAATATTTTCATTTATACTGGCCCCGATTTCTAGCGAGCAACTTTTAAGCTTAAATGGTGGGATATTAGTAAAAACATTTCAGTTGAATATTCATCCAAGGCAGTATTTACTACCAAAAGCGACTTTCATAAATTCTTAGAAATCTGGGACTCATACTTATTTAAAAAATTTGGAATCAAGGCAGAATAAGAAGGTACGCATGAAGCCCAAGGCATTCACAAATGAACAGCTTTCGATAATTAGATCGTACTACGAACCAAAAGCTGACTTAAACAAGATCGGTAACACGGAGCCATCGCGTATATCGACGATATGCCGATTTCCTTTCTCATCTATCGTTTTGATACGATTCCCCTTCAGGATCATCGAACTCAAATAGACCTCTTGAGCGTCTCTCTCCAAAGAAGGATCGTAGGAAATAGAATAAAGTTCGCTTTTCCAAAGAACGACACCGTCCGACAATCTTTCAGCCTTGACCAAGATTATAAATTTTCCTGGGGTTTTTTCGTGATCTGAAACGTACTTTATTCCCTTGTGGATGATGGGTGCAATGTTGGCCGGAGCAGCCCGTTTGGCATGAACCATGGGGGCACCCATCATTGTCGCCAAAAGAAACAGAGCTCCAACAACTATCGGCAGGGCTTTTTGGCTCATCTTTCTCCTTCAGTTGAATTTAATCCGGCAATGCCGCGGTTATCCCCAGAAAGCGCGATTCCATTTTCACCGAACGACCAAAGCTAGCTGTTTGGACTGCGCCCCATTGGTGGACAACCTAATTATAAACGAGCGGTTTCTAACACTCCAATCCTGGTTTCGTGGTCGTCCAGACATTCACCGATCTTTGTTTCAATAGTATCGAATCTTTTATCGTGGGCATCGAATCTTTTGTCATGAGCATCGAATCTTTTATCGTGGGCATCGAATCTTTTGTCGTGGTCCGTCAGGTGCCGATTGATCTCCACCAATTGTTTTCCGTGATCCACCAGTTGTTTTTCAATATTCTGTAATTGACCGCTGTGTTCGCTAACAACCTTCTCTACAGCGGCTAATCGCCAACCAAGCTCATTTTTGGTCTCGTCTATCTTTGCAGTTAGCGAGGCCTCGGTCGAGTCTGCTTTTTCAAGCACCAGTTCCATTTTCGCTTGAATATCTTCTAATAAGATAATTTTGCGATGGTCTAGGGTCTCTCCTGCCGTGAGATCTTTAACAGGGGTTTTTATAGTGGCTTCTTTCATGGTGTTATGCATACCAAAAACGGTAAAATCCGCAAGTGCATTTCTCTAAAAATATTGTAAAGCCACGACATTATGATAATTAAGGGGAAAATAAGTTACTTGACCTGTTTTTTCCGCCCAAGAAGATAACCGAACACCCCTCCAAGCAGGAAAATTGGCACATGCGAAATGAGGGCGGCCTTCCAGAACGGCATCTCCTCTTGAGAAGAAGGCTGGCCCATGAAACTCAACACCAATTTTGCCAGCACAATGGCAATAATAAAGTAAGCTCCAATTGCACAAAGGATCCAACGAATGACCGCTTTAAATCGGTTCATGTTCTCCCCCCTTAAATGAAATCCAATCCGGCAATGCCATGCTCATATACATCAGTTATCAAGTGATTTCCAGATTATTATGATTTCCTTTTTCTTTTGCCAGATGGCATATAATTTGCTAGCAGTAACGGCCAGTATGTGGTTATCAAAATGCGAACAATGGGAGGATGTATGAAAAACATTTTCGTGATAGTTTTGCTTATCTGCATCATATCATGCTCTGGTTCAACGCCATCCGGCGAGTCAGGTGGTGGCGGCGGCGGTGCCGACTTGGCCCAGGCCTTTAACGGGAAATGCGACGACACAAAGGATGGCAGCACATTCTCTTATACCTGGCTGCAGGATACAATAAAGTCCGAGGAGAATGCATCGTTGACCCTGACCATACTCGATTGTATCGCAAAGAAATCTCTTGAGAGCCCCAAATATTCCGGTGAGGATTGTATCCTTAAGGCGGCGGTGGCGGAGTTTGCGAAGGCCTGCGTGTTGGAACTATGCCCAAATGGCTCGCCGGTCAATGCAGAGGGTAAATGCACCACGACTGCTGATGACGTTATGTGCCCTGATGGCACAGTTCCCGAAGACGGGGATTGCAGTAACGCGGAAATATATGAACCATCTGTAATAATGTGCTCCGACGGAAGCGCGCCGGTGAATGGGGCATGTCCAGCGGTAGCAGGCACGCAAGCTACTGCCCCTCTGCAAACTGATACTGAGGGTAGCCAGCCAACGGAAACCACCCCAGCAACGACTCCTGTCGCAGTTGAACCAGCAGAAGGCGATCAAGTCGCCGCATCGGAGCCTGCGGCCGGTGTGCCAGCGGGATCAGATGGAGTTCCTGCTGAGAAAGGTGAAGAACTACAGCCGGGTCAAGAACCCTCACCAACGGAACCCGTTGCTAAAGGAGATGAGGTCGCGCCGCAAGGGCCATCCCCTGAGCCAGAGGGGGCGATCTGCGCCAATTGCAGCCTGAAATTCACTGTGAAATATCCCAGCGGTTATAATGGCGATCAACTTCATCAACTGGTGAGAAAATATATCACCAGCTATAAAGATGGCAGCACAACAATGAATGCCGGCAGCGGTGACTTATATTTAAGACTGTGTGCCGATCAAGAATGCAAGGATGTAAAATATCTAAAAAAGGTTGCAACCGTCTATATGCCTTCGACCGGAAAGACCTATGAATACGCTGTTACCGGACTGCCCAAAGGCACCTATTATGCCCAGCTTGTGCTGGACACAGATTACAGCGAGGCGTGGAAGAGCCCCTGTGTGGAAGCCGATGTCAATTCTTGCCCCGGGCCATTCGACCTGGTTCAGATGAAAGTTCCGGCTGGTTCAGACCCGTCAACATTCAAGATGTCCATAAATAATGACGGGAATCCATCGCACAATCCTGCTGCTGATTCCGCAAATGTCACGATCTCTACTGGTGCGATCAGCGTGGGCACTGCAGCTGCGCCTATCCTTATCGGTTCGTTCGTGTTCGACAGGAGCTTCTATATCACGCCGCCTAAGGAGGATGGTTACGTCATGGCGGCAACTTCCGGCGACGGTTATAGGAACATTGTCCGGGTATTAAATCTTAATTCATACAAGGTTGAACAACAGCAGGCCACAAAATATGGCACGCAGGATTTCGACGGCGACATCTGCGGTTTCGTTCCGGCGCAAAAAGAGACCGTTTATGCAATGGGCTACGGCCATGGAAAGTGCGGCGCATATGCCTTTAAACTTAAGGTGCCGGAAACGTTCGGGACGTCCAAGGTCGAGCAGATAGGCGACCCGATCTTCATACCACATCCTGATAATACACAGGCAACGCAAGACCCAAAGAAATGTGAAACTTTTGATATCGAAAAGATACCCCATCCCTGCAGGGGGACCTTTGTCAACAAGGGGACGGCTGGGTTCTTGTATCTGGTTGAATTCAAAGGGGCCGGTTCTCTTGGCAGCTCACTCCCCTATCCGATCATGGGAATAGACCTGTCAACCGGCAAGCTTATTGAAAAAGGCGCCGGACTTTCTATTTATAAAGATGCCGCTGAAATGGTCTTCCGCAGCGTTGCCGTAACCGGTGGCAACTATCTCTATATCCTTGAGGCGAGCTGGGGAAAGAAAAATACAGAGAAGGTCAATAAGATACGCCAGTTCTCTATTGGAGTCGATGGCAAGTTGACGACGGCAACCTCTTGCTCCACCGCCGGATGCAAAGACATTGCCATATCCGCGGGTACCGCAAACATGACATGCGGCCAAAATTATCCGCCTGCATTTGCCGGTTATTACACCGGAGGAAAACCTTATCTTGCGGTTGGCAGTGACACTTCGATAAACTTTTACAAGTTCGGAGCCGCTAGCAGGCCGATCCTCTTAAAATCGGTTGACACCTCTGCTTATGGCAAACAATTTACAAATTTCGCCTTGAGTCCGGACGGCAAGCAACTCTCTGCTATCTCGACCTGCAATGCGGAGAAATTCCTTAATATCCCATTAGGAAAATCCGGCACAACAACTCCAGTTGACAGGCAGCTTGTTGCTGTCTTTGACCTGACAGGCACGACCCCAAAACTGATGTATGTGACCCACGACTTTAATGGCGATGGCATAGCAGACGGCGGTGTTGATGTCCAGTCCACGAACATCAAGGCGAACGCGATGAAGTGGATGGATAATGCCAGCGGCATCGTCCCCCCGGTCGTGATCACGGGCCCGCAGATAGCCGTGAGCCCCAAGGCGCTCTTTCTGCACGGCACGGGCATTCAAGGGGGCGGAGGGGCTTGTGCCTTCAACTCCAGCGGGCTTGGCCAGCTTGCGGATATGGGCATCCACGAGATCGCCTCTGGCAATGTGATGACGTTCAGGGATTACACGATCTGGCTCAACGGGCCGGGCAGCAAGGAGCTCTGCGACGACCTTGCCGCGGCCGCCAGATGGGGCTATGACATGGATGCGGCAAAAGGCGAGCTTTCGACCGGCGCGATCATGTTCGTCGGGCCGGGGATGCAGTGGCCAAAGTGACCCTTTTATATCTTTACATTTATTCCAAGGATCAGATTGGCGCCGTTTGGCTCTCCCTTTACCGTGTTCTCCAGAACATCATCTCTGTTATATTCCAGTTTCGCCCTGACCGCCGCCGAAGGTGTCACGTTCAAGAGGACTTCAAGGCCGCTTGAGAAACCCTTGTAGCCGAAGGTGCTCCTCTCAACATTCAATGCGGCAAAGGGATTCACTTCAACAGGATCGAATTTTAATCCATAATAGCTGGCGCCAAACCTCATCGTATCGAGCCGGCCGCCGATAAAATCGGAATCGACCCCAGTGGAAAATTCAAGGGAATTTCCGCCTAAATAAAGCCAAGTGCTTATGTTGAAAAAACTCCCTTTTTCCGTCAAATAAAGATTTGTCAACGGCGGAGTGATGGCCACATTGTCGGTTAAGGATAAAGATGCTGTCCTGTCGTTTCTTCTGCCGCGAATAAGATAATTCGCGAGCGAATATATGCTTTCTCCAACATACCATGAGAAAAGATCGGATACGGCAATTTGCCATCCATATGCATCCTTGTCCAGCTTGATGCCCCGTTTGTTAAGCTTATATATGTATGTATCGGGATCGCTTGAGAGAGGTTTTTCTTCGTCGTAAGAATATATTTCGGAAAAAATAAAATATTGGGCGTCCTCAAGTTTATGTATTAAAAAGTAGAGGCTGACATCAAAGGCGCGCTCTCGCCTCAACATGCAACGTCTCCATGTTGTGAAGCTGGTATATTCATCGCTGTTCAATCCCGCTACGTATGGGTTGAATTTTTTTGGTTCAGCCGGCTCCGGTTTTCTGGTGTAAACCGGATACGGAAACGGCGACAGACCATCAATAAAATGCCAGTCGGTAATGTCTATTCCAAATTTTGGCTCGCCATCGAACATCTCATGCGCAGTTTCATGTTTGTAGTACTGAAAGCCAGTTGATAGGTATAACAAGGCGGTTGTCTGGGCGATCCTGCCCCAGACGTTCTTGTCCCATTCATATTTAATGCCCAGATAATCGCTTCCGCGGCCGGTGAACTGCTGCAGGGATGACCAGGCATTGTCATTGTTTTCAAATGAGTAAACGCTCCCGACATTGGGAAACAGCGTCCTAGTTGGCCAGTTAGTATCAACCATAAAATCGCACCCATTACTATTATCGGCAATTTTGGGAGAAGGTTGCTAAATAACCGGATAAAAAGTGAAAAAAGTTTATGTATGTAGTTTGTATAAGTTAGTGTTAAAGTGCTTTAAGTGTTTGTTATTAAAGCAGAATGGAGTGTTTACGGTCTTTTAGATACAAAGTCAGTTGGGATATGTAAGGCCTGGCACTTGTCCCGCTTATAACAAGCAAGCCTCGTAAAGGCAAGATTAGAAGTAATTCAATGAGATTTTGTGAGAAATGAACGGGTTACCATGCCAGCCGCCAAAGGAGATATTGGTTTAGCGACATGGTGTGTTCCTTGGCATCGCGTTTGATGCGGTCTATTATTTCTCTGGGGAGGCGGAGATTCAGTCTTCCGGAGTGCTGAACAGCAATGGGTTTTGGAATGGCTATTTTTTCTTGTTTCGCCACTTTAAGCCAGCCTTGGATGGATTTGACGGCTTCCTGCAACGCCTCTTCTGCGGTGTCGCCGATACCGGAACAGCCTTTTAATTCCGGGACCTCGGCAACATAACACTTATCCTCGTCACTCCAGAAGATACGGATCATATACTGCTGAATTTTTTTCATTTATAGCCTCCTTTCAATTGATAATGTTCCACCAGTCTTATCAACTGGTGGAGTTGGTACGGCTTGGCTTCTCCTCCAAGCGGTTGGACATCCATAATTTCCCGGATGCCGCTGTGAAAATATGTTCTATGTGAGCCCTTGCCCCCTTTCCAAATAAAACCGAACCACTCAATTAGGCGGCAAAAATCGCCAAAACGGATATTGCGCAAATTCTGCTGTACCTGTGCCCATATTTTCTCCGCCGATCTTGACATCAATGCTATGGTGCCATATATGGCACCATATGTCAAGAAAAAGAAAAAACCATTGTCTGCTTTGATGTGAAAAATATTTTAAAAAAACACGCAACTAATTCAGCGACGTGCCGATATATACCATGTTATGACATTTCCTGAATCGACATATCCGGTCTTGGCATCTGAACGCACTGTCTATATTGACGGTGTGCCCATGGACGAGGTCGCAGCTTTGTCCGGCAGCACTGAGAAGCTGGAATACGAGGACGTCTGCCTATACTTCGACAAAACACCGGATGAATTCACCCCTAACATGTTCAAAGGCCTGCTTGCGGCGCTCTACAGGAGCCGTATGGATCACATATCTTTATGGGATAACGTAACGGGCGGCCTGACTGCAAGTAAAAACCATGCATTGGCGAATACGCCGAATCATTACTTAATGTTCGAATACCTTTTCGAAGACCAGAACCCTTTTAAAGAAGAGGCTATCCTTAGCGAAAATGCCATAGATGCGATCGTTGCGGTCATGAAGATGGACAAAGCCTTGATCAGCGATGTTGATCGTGAGCGGGCAAAAGAGATCTTGGACTATTTTGAATCTAAAGGATGCGAAAAATTCGACGACCTGAAGGAGCTCATAGATATCTTCATTCAAACCCCCACAAGGGCAGATATATATGGTCCGAGGATGGACAGGTTAAATTCCAGTTTAGTATGTCAATATGGGACTATCATTAAAGCCTTTAAACAGTATTCCGCTTCATTCGATGGCCTCACCAACGTCCGGCAGAAAAATAAAAATGTCACATATACTAATTTTGACAGAATGATCTCGCTTCAGTCGTTCTTGCAGATGGCGGCTGAAACCTTCGCAAAAGAACCGCGACGATTCAATAATGTCCTGATAGTCGGCCCCGGCCTCGAACAGATGAACCCTAAGCTGCGCGAAAAGGTTCCGAGACAATCGTTCGAACCATTTGCCGTGATAGACTGGCTCGCGCAAAACGGACTGACGAATGTCGCCGATATCAACGTCGATCTTGTCGATATAAATGACCGTGTTGTCGAATATTTTGACGGGGTCGTTCAGAGGGGTATCGAATCCGGATACCTGAAGTTGTATTGCACGTCGGCAACAACGGGGCGATTTGGTTCGGGACTCGCAGGCATGCAAACGACCCGCGAACTTCCTGGGGCCGTCACTGCATTGATGCATCCCGAGATCATCAAAAGGCTCAAAGCAACGAATGGGGATATAATAACCGATCACATTGCGCCCGACGAGACATATGACATGGTAGTGATACTGAACACCTTCATGTATTTCACTCCGGAGGAAAAGGTTATAGCGCTCGAGAACATCTCGCGATTATTGACTTCCGGCGGAGTTTTGATAACAGATGTCGAGCAAGAAAGCGTTTCTAAGCATTCCCAACTGACCCCCCTGCCCTTTTCAAATGTCCCATCATCTAACATTCAGGCCTACAAAAAAGAATGAGTGTCTAGGATTTTGTTGAACTTATATATTTTTAGTGTATATTTAGCTAATAGTTGGACATCTTACATAACCAAAGCTATGGGAGAAGGCGTGCCAAGTGCCACGCCTCTCTGTTAGAGATGGGATTGCAGAATATGGATGTATGGGAAAAAGCGAGAATGAGGCATGGCACTATCTGAGGAGATCGCTCGCCCCCTTGGGGCTCGCGATTTAGAGTAAATGAGAAATATCTTTTTAATTCTGGTTGCCCTGCTGTTTACCAACGCCGCATTCGCATCCGACTGCATCGACTGGCCAAAGACAATGGCGCAGTATGACATCGACCACGCCCCCAGCGGCCGAAAAACGATCGCCATGCAGCCCTTCGAAAATTTCACGCGCGTCACAGGCGACGAATGGCTGATGAACGGGATACCGTATCTTCTGGCCGAATATCTGAACACCAGTTACAGCATCAACGCCATTTTCGGCATAACGGCCAAATACAGCCCCGCCGCGATCAGCCCGGAATGGACGATCGGCGGCATGTTCCAGCATGTGGGAAACGACCTGCGCGTCTTTGTCAAGCTCATGCAAGGGACAGGGCTTGCCAAACAGGTGCAGCTCGACATCCCATATCCGCAGAACAGGGAGTTCTTTGACAAGATCGGCTCTGCCGCACTTGAGCTCATGAAGATGATCGGCCCGTCATATGACAGGGATAAATTCAAGGCGGTCAGTGCGCAGACACCCGTCCTCCCCGCCTATGAGAACTATATTCGGGGCGTTCTGTCATATTCATCCTTCGACCCCGACCAGATGGACATTGCCCGAACATGGTTCGAGGAATCGAAGAAGGCCGACATAAACTATATGAAGGCCTATGATGGGATGATAAACATCTGGACGTTCCTGGGGCTTTATAACAAGCAGTCCAAGTCTGCCTTTGCCCCGTTCTATGAAAAGGCGCAGCGCGAGCTTGTCGACATGCGGAGGTTCTCAAAAAGGCCCCCCCTCCCCGACCGGCCAAAGAAATATATGATAAAGATGAAGGATGAGGTGCCGGAGCTGACGAACAGATTTTTGATCGGCCACGCCTCTTTTATCGCAGGACTAGATGCCTCGGGGCAAAAGCGCTGGCTTGAGGCAGCGAAATATTT
>ORJL010308176.1_pt1 | contig 16411 bp, 13 predicted proteins | sample 1779941 | NCBI WGS metagenome assembly ORJL01 (sample SAMEA104232317, study PRJEB22302) | groundwater metagenome | biome: forest; feature: aquifer; material: groundwater | place: USA | collected 2011-08-07 | depth 5.8 m | reverse complement strand
GGGGGGGGGGGGCGGGGCGGGGGCGGTCGGGGGGGGTCCGGGTGGGCCGGGCGGGGGAGCCGCTCGAGGGCCGGTAGCAGCAGCCCGTCCGCGATCCGGTAGGGCGAGGCATTCGGATGGTCGTCGACGCGGGTCAGTTCCGCAAGGGCGGCATCCAGGTCGCCCGCCCTGACCAGGGCTTCGAGGGTCCAGAGCAGGCCCCAGAGCGTTCCCTGGGCCCCCGCGCGCAACTGGTCGGCGGCGAGCCGGAACTCCTTCGACGCGTCGAGGCCGGCGCGCTGCAAGCCCCGGGCGATGCCGTAGCGGGCCCAGCCCGTCATTTGCTCGGTCTTCCAGTCCGGGTCGATCTCCTCGGTGCGCTGGATCTCGGCGAGTGCGTGGCGCATGGACTCGGACGAGTCCCGCCCTTCCTCCAGATCGTGCAGCCCGAGCAGGATCCGGATATGGGACCGCATGACGTAAAGGTCGCCGTAGTTCATCTCCAACGATTCGACCCCTGCGAGGGCGGCCCGGTAGTCGTCCCACACCGTGCCCCCCCGGACCCGGGCCCAATCGGCCAGGTTGTGGATTGCCAGTGCGCGGTACAGCCGGGCATCGGTGCGCTGTTCTTCGTCCGGCTCCACCCGAAAAAAGCGCTCGAAATCGGCGATCGCGAGGTGAAACCAGCGGCGCGGGTTCTCGCCGGACTCGGTGAGGCTGCACGCGAGCTCGTATTCCGCGAAGGCCCGAAACCTGTAGGACCCGGCGAATCGCGGCGCCATCTCGATCGCCTGGGAATAGCATTCGATCGCCTGCCGCATCTCCTCGGGCGCGAACAGGTCGCTGACCGCGAGGGCGTAGCACTCCCACAGTTGCCCGAGCCGGTACCAGACGGCGGCGTCCTTGGCGTGCGGCTCGACCGCCTCGAGCTCCGTGAGCCAGGCGGAGATGCGCCCGCGGATGTCGACCACGCGGCCCTTCTCGCGCTGGCGTCGGGCGGTCTTGCGGTGGGTCTCGGCGACGTGCCAGGCGACCTCGCCCAGGACGGCGGCGCGTTGGCGGGGATCCGCGCCCAGCTCTGCCGCCCGCGCCAGGTCGGCGAGCACGGCGCGGCCGAGCGCGTCGATCTCGTCGACCCGCGCCGGGTCGGCGACGCCGTCGAGGATCTCGGTGATCAGCGGGTGCCGGCGCCCCTCGAGGATCATGCAGCGGGCCTTGGCCCGGCCGAGCCAGGCTTCGGCGAATCCTTGTCCCAGCGCGATCGCGTTCCCCATGGCCTCGAGCGCGCCGTCCCACTCGGAGCGGCCCGCCAGCGCCAGGCCGCGGAGCCAGTAGCCCTCCGCGGACACGTCGAGCCGGAGCGCGGCATCGGCGGCGCGGAGCGTGCGGTCCCAGTCGCGGGCGAGCGCGGCCAGGTGCGCCTCGGTCCGCTGCTGCTCCGGGCCGGAGAGGCCGCGCCGCGACGCTTCGGAGAGGTCGGCGGCGGCCTGCATCCTCAGGTCGCGGAGTTCCGGATCGATCGCCTCCAGCGCCGCGGCGTCGGCTTCGGCCGCCCGATCGGGGTCCTCGATCCGGGCGCGGGTCCGCTCGAGTCCGCGCCGGTACAGGAGGATGCGCAGTCGTCCCCGCTCGGCCCAGGGGGCGGCATCACGGTCCCCGAGGAGCGCGATCGCGCGATCGAAGTCCCAACGCGCCCCGGCGTCGTCAGCGTCGAGCTGGCGCAGTCGGCCCCGGAGCAGGTGGAGGTCGCCGGCGTCGGGCTCGTGCTGCAGCAGCTCCGCGGTCGAGCGCTCGACGCGCAGGGCGATGGTGCGCACGCGCGCGAGGTCGCCCGCGCGCCAGGCACCCGCGGCTTCCTCCGTGTCGGCCGCCGCCGAGGCCCGCAGCCGCGCCCGCTGTTCGTACCTCTGCTGTTCGCGCGAGCGCACCGCGCCGGCGGTGACCGCGGTGGCGCAGAGGAAGGTGAGCACGATCACCAGCGCCCGGTGGCGTTTCGTCCAGCGCCCCGCCCGCCGGAGCAGCGGGACGGGACGGGCGAGGATCGGCTCGCCGTCGAGCCAGCGCCGGAGTTCCGCGGCCAGCGCAGCGGCTTCCGGATACCTTCGACCCGGGTCCCGCTCCAGGCACTTCAACGCGATGGTTTCGAGGTCCCGGGGCACGCGCGCCCACAGCGTGTGGGGCATCGGAGGATCGTCGTGGTGCAGGGACTTGAGGAGCTCGCCGAGCGTCACGCAGGAGAACGGAAGGCGGCCGGTGAGGATCTCGTAGAGGATCACCCCGAGGGAGTACACGTCGGTCGCCGGGCCGACGCCGGGCGACCCTTCCGCCTGCTCCGGGCTCATGTAGCCCGGCGTCCCGAGCAGCGCGCCGTCGCGCGTGAGGGCGCCCGCCCCGTCGGCGGTGAGGTCTTTGGCCAGTCCGAAGTCGGAGACGAACGGGCGCCCCTCCCGGTCGAGCAGCACATTGCCCGGCTTGAGGTCGCGGTGGACGATGCCGTTTTCGTGAGCGAATCCGATCGCCTCGGCGATCCGCGCGAGCAGTTCGACGTCGGCCCGGAGGTCCTTCCAGCCCGCGGGCAGTCCCGCCTGCTTGAGCGGAGCGACCGCGTCGAACCGCGCGGCCATCGTGGCGCCTTGGATGTAGTCCATGGCAAGGAAGGGACTGCCCCGGTCCTCGCCGACTTCGTGAATCGAGACGATGCCCGGGTGGCGGAGGCGTGCGACCGCGCGGGCCTCGCGCAGGAACCGCTCCCGCAGGTTCGGCGCGGAGGCGGCGTCGTGGCGCAGCATCTTGACGGCGACCAGGCGGGCGAGCGATTCGTCCCAGGCGGCCCACACCGTCCCCATGCCGCCGGCGCCGATGACGGAAACCAGCACGTAGCGCCCGATGCAGTTCTCGGGTTGCGCAGCGGCTCGGGCCACGGTCTCGGGGAGGACCGTCGGGGATCGTTCGGGAGTGGCGACCGGCTCCCCATGGACGACCGTAGCCTCGGTGGTGTGCCCAGCGAAGGGGTCGTGAGGGGTCCGGCGGAGCGCGCCGACCAGGTCGTGCAGCGCGTCCGCGGTCGAATCCGCGGGCAGCGCGCCCGCGATGCGCACGATCGCGCGCAGGAGCGCGGGATCCAGCGAGAGCGCCTCTGCCACCGGGTCCACCAGCGGCAGGAGCCGGCCCTCGCGGAGGAAGGTCGCGACGGTCTCGGCGGGTCCGGATTTCACCACGCCGATGCGCGCCGCAAGCGCGATGGCCTCCAGCATCGGTACGGAATCGTGGACGCGGGTCGGGGGCGCCTCCATCCGGGAGAGTCTACCGGGCCGAAGGGAGGAACCGCCAGAGTCTCCGCAGCGCGGTTCCACCGCAAACCGGGCGCGGGGCGGCGCATCGCACTTGCGAATCGTGCTCGTGATCGAGAACGATTACGATTACCAGCACGAGCACGACGACCGCATTGGGGAGCCTCCCCAAGATCATCGATTTCGCGACGATGTTGCCGTGGGTAATACAGCGCGGTTCCACCGCATACAGGGGGCGGGGCGGTGGCGGCCTCCGGCTCAGACCCGCCGCGCGCACCAGGCCGCGACCCAGCCGACCAGTACGAGCACCGAGAGGACGACCCAGTTCCAGCGGTTGCCGTAGAGCGCCACCGGGTAGTGGTTGCTGATCATCGTCAGGAGCAGCGGCATCACCATGAACGTGTTGTGCTTGGAGCGCTGTTGGGCGCGCTCGGCGAGGTGCGGGTCCGGCGGCTTGCCCGCCTTCGCGGCGGCGATCAACTGCCGCTGAGCCGGCAGGATGCGCATCCAGACGTTCGACACCATGAGCGTCCCGAGCATCGCCCCGACGTGGATGTACGCGGCGCGGCCGGAGAACACCTGCGTGATCCCCCAGATGCAGCCGACCAGGAGCACGTAGGACGCCGCCGCCCCGGCCCGCTCGTTCCGCCCGATCGGCGAGCGCCACAGGAGGTCGTACACCGGCCAGGTCAGGAGCAGGAAGCCGGTGCCGATCACGCTCGCGGTCCAGTGGTCGATCGCCCATACGTCCTCGTCCACCAGGATCTCGCCCTGGTAGTAGAGGATCGTGAGCAGGATCATCCCGGTGATCCAGGTCAGCAGCGATTCGTACCGGAACCAATGGATCGTGCTGGTCGGGTCGGGGACGGACTCCTTGCGCACCGCGTAGAAACCGCCGCTGTGCACCATCCAGACCTGCGGCTGGTCCTGGCCGTGCTTCCCGTGGAACTGGCCGTCCAGCCAGGTGAAGTACCAGGTCGAGCCGATCCACATGATCCCGAGGAAGACGTGCGCCCAGCGCGTCAGGATCTGCGCCCATTCCATGATCGTCGCGTACATCGCGGGTCGTTCTCCCATTCCGTGACGGGGCCGCGGCGACCCGCGAGGCGGGCGTCGGCGGGCAGGCTCAGCTGCCGCGGTAGGTCGTGTAGCCGAAGGGGGAGAGGAGCAGCGGGATGTGGTAGTGGCCTTGAGGCGGCTTCACCACGAACACCACCGAGACCTCGGGGTGGAAGCACTCCTTCCCCTGGGCCTTGAACCAGGCCCCGGTGTCGAAGACGAGGCGATAGGTGGCCGCCACCAGCGTAGCCTCGATGGGCAGCAGGTCCTTCAGCCGGCCGTCGGCGTCGGTGACGCCTCGCGCTGCCTGGCTCCAACTGCCGTCGTCGTTGCGTAATTGAAGCGTGACCGCCATGCCCTTCGCCGGGCGGCCGCTCGAGGTGTCCAGCACGTGGGTGGTGATCGCACTCATGCTTGCAGCCATTTCTCCAAACGGATCCGGGTGATCCGCCGTTGCTCCTCGGCGGCGATGATCAGCTCGGTCTCGCGGGAATGATACAGCCGCTCGTGCAGCCGGGCCAGCATCTCCTCTGCGCCTTTTCCGGTCGCGCACAGGATGAAGATGTGCCCGAAGCGCTCCTCGTAGGCGCGATTCCCCTCCGCCAGCGCGGTGATCGTTTCCTCGGATGCGCCCGCCGCGCCCGCCTGCTCGCCGGCGGCCCAGGCGGCGGTCGCGAACTTCTTGCGCAAGGCATCGCGGTCGCCCAGCCGCGGATGGGCCCGGAAGGCCTCCAGCCAGTCCTCGCGTCCGACTTCCTCCCAGGCCCGGTCGGCGGCCTCGTGCAGCGCTGCGGGGTCGGGATAGAACCGCCGGTCGGCGACGCGCGCGGCCCAGACGCGGCTGCCGCAGCATTTCAGGAGCTCCGCCTCGGCCTCGGCGCGCCCCAGTCGGTGCCACCGCTCCAGCGCCGCCCGCTCCCCGGCCGAGGCCCGCGGCGCGAGACGGCCGAACAGCCGGAGCCGGCTGACTCCCCCGTCCGGGTAGATCTTCAGCCGGACATGCGTGCAGGCCGAGGCCGCCGCGAGCTCCTTTGCGAAATCGTGGCGCGTGCTCGCCTGCAGCGGGGTCTCGCCGAGAATGCGCGTCCAGGGGGTGCGCGCGTCGGTGAGCGTCTCGAGGGTCGCATCCTCCACGTCGCACGTTTCGATCGAGCAGCGGTCCGGATGGTTCCCCTTGAAGTGGTTGGTGTCGACCTCCACGCGCGAGATCGTTCCGCGCGCCGCGAGCTCGATGAAGGTCCAGTCGTGCCCCGGCCGGCGGCTGCGCCTGGTCTCCCAGCCCTCGCCCATGTGGCGCGCCCGGCCCGGCATGATCAGGTTCTGGTTCGACCCGAAGAACATGTCGCTCGAGGCCAGCACCGCGCCGCCGTTCTCCAGCGCCGCCAGGTCGAGCGGCTCGGATGAGACCAGCAGCTTCGCCCAGTCCGCGACGACTTCCCCGTGCACCCTCAGTCGCGCCACGCCGCCGTCCGGGTAGACGTTCAGCCGGACGTGTGACCATCGCCGCCGGTCGCGCACGGCGAGCAGATTGCGGTGGTCGCCGAGCAGCGGCGTGCGCGGCAGCACCTCCTGCCACGGCGCCGCTCGGTGGACCAGCGTCTCGGCCGAGGGCAGGCCGTCGAGCGCGCAGGCGTCGAGCGAGCAGGCCTGCGGGTAGTTCCCTGTGAAATGCGCGGTGTCCACCACCAGGCCGTGGATCGCGCCCGGAAGGCCGAGGCGCACGATGCACCAGTCGTATCCCGGCACGCGCTTGCGCCGGCTTTCCCAGCCGTCCATCCACTTGCCGCGGTCGGTGTATTCGTCGGGCCGCCAGACCGCCGGCTCCGCCTTCAGCAGGTTCTCCTTGGGGGCGAAAAACTCGTCGCTCGCGGCGATCGCGACTCCGCCGATCCGCTCCGCAGCCAGGTCGACCATGTCGATGTAGTGCGCCATGGACCCGAGGTCTCCCGAACGATGTCGCCGCCGCGAAATCCCCAACCCCAAATCCCGAATCCCAATGAACTCCCAACTCCCAAACCCCAACGCCGCCACGCTATTCTACTATCCGTGAGATTCTTCGTGCCAAGCGAAGATTCCTCGTCGCAAATCCGACGCTGTCGGGGGAGGCACCTCCCATGCCTCGCCGTGCTCCATCGCGGGGTTGGGATTTGGGGTTTGGGATTTGGGATTTGCGCGGACAGCCGCCCCGCGCCCGGTTTGCGGTGGAACCGCGCCGTCACCGCCGCAGCCACTCTCCCATGGGCCCCGCCGGGAATCCGCCCCGGTCGTACACGCGCTGTCCCCGCACCAGCGTCGTCTGCACCACGCCGGCCAGCCGCCGCCCAGCGTACGGTGTGATCTTGTGGCGGTGCCGCAGGTGCTGGGGCTCGACCACGAACTCCGCCTCCGGGTCCCAGACCACGAAGTCGGCGTCGCATCCGGGGGCGATCTCGCCTTTGCGTCCCGCCAAACCGGCGAGGCGCGCGGGACCGCGGCAAAGCCACGGCGCGAGGTCGGCGAGGCCGGCCCCCCGCGCGCGCGCCTCGGTCCACACCGCGGGCAGAAGCAGCTGCAGGGAAGCGATGCCGCCCCACGCGGCGAAGAAGTCGCCCGTGTCCGCCCGCTTCATCGCCGGCGGACAGGGGGAGTGGTCGGTCGCCACGAAATCGATCCGCCCCTCGCGCAGGGCGCGCCAGAGCGTCTCGCGGTTCTCCCGCTCACGGATCGGCGGGGCGCACTTGTACTCGGTCGCGCCGTCCGGAATCTCCTCCGCGCAGAACGTGAGGTAGTGCGGGCAGGTCTCGACCGTGACCGGCAGCCCCTCGGCGCGCGCCCGGTCCAGTTCCGGCAGCGCGTCGCTCGACGAGAGGTGCACCACGTGCACGCGGCAGCGCGTCTCCCGGCAGAGCCCGAGCAGCAGCGCGACCGCCTCGTTCTCGGCCGCGCGCGGGCGGGAGGCGAGCCAATGGGCGTGGCGGCGCCGATCGCTGCCGGGGGCCGGGCGCGCGGCGTCGATCGGGCCGGGGCGCTCGGCGTGGGCGAGCAGGACGGCGCCGCGGCGCGCGAGGATCGGCATCGCCGCGCGCAAGTCGGCTTCCCCGACGTGGGGAAACTCGTCGACGCCCGAAGCGACGAGGAAACACTTGAAGCCGAGGACGCCGCCGTCGAGCAACGCCTCGAGGTGGCCGGAGTTCCCCGGCACCACGCCGCCCCAGAGGCCGACGTCGACGAAGCACTGGCCCGCGGCGGCGGCGGTCTTCTCGCGCAGTCCGGCGGGGGTCGTGGTGGCCGGCACGGAATTCAGCGGCATGTCCACGATCGCGGTCACGCCGCCCGCCGCCGCCGATTGCGTCGCGCTCGCGAAACCCTCCCACTCGGTGCGCCCCGGCTCGTTCACGTGCACGTGGACGTCGACCAGCCCGGGAAAGACCGCGGCATCGCCCGCGTCGAGCAGGGTCGCATGCGCGGGGACGGCCCCGGGCGGCGTGACCGCTGCGATCCGGCCGTCCCGTACGTGGACGTCCGCGGCCCGAATCCCCTCCGGTACCGCCACGCGGCGGCTGCGGACGACGACCAGGTCGGGGGCGGTCATGGACGCGGCTCCGTGGCGGAACGCGCCCATCTTCGCCGCGGGCGGGGAAGGCGTCAAGCGTCGCGGGCCGCCGGTCGTCCTGGCGCGGCTCGGGCGCCTTGGCGCCTTGCGCGGTTGCGCGGTCGTTGCGTTTTTCCCCGCGCCTGCTACACTCGCACCGTCCGCACCTCGGGAAGGAGGCCACGATGGGCGAAGAACGCATCTGGGCGGGGACGCCGTCCTCGATCCTGCTGGTCGGGAAGGTCGTGGGCAGCCTGGTCTTTTTCTGGCTCCCCGGCGCGATCCTCCTGTGGGCTGCGACCCAGGGCCCGCTCAAGGCCGACCTCTCCCCAGAGCAGGTCAAGCTCGCGCAGGGCGCCGCAATCCTCTGGATGATCCTGCCGTTCCCCTACCTCTTCGGGAAGTGGCTTTCCCTCAAGTGCCGCAAGTACGAGCTCACCACCGAGCGCATGCGCGTCTCCACCGGAATCCTCTCCAAGCGCACCGACGAAACCGAGCTCTACCGGGTCAAGGACCTCACGCTCGAGCAGCCCTTCTTCCTGCGGCTCTTCGGCCTGGGCAACGTGATCATGGCCACCTCGGACAAGAGCAACCCCACGCTCGTCCTGGAAGCGATCGGCGGGGCGGCCGACGTACGCGACAAGATCCGCGCCCATGTGGAGTCCCAGCGCGACCGGAAGCGGGTCAAGGAAGTGGACATGGAGTAGGCGCCGGTTCTCCGCCAGGTCTCCCGACGCCGGGTGGACGCGGGCGCCCGTCACCGCATTCCCCGCACCTCGTCCAGCACGCGCTCCACCGCGGCGGAGTCGACCGCGAAGCGCGCCTTCTCCTCCGTCCGCGCAGCCGCCTCGCAGTACTCTGCGCCCGCGAGCCAGGTCGCGACCCGCGGGACCAGCGGGCGCACCATCTCCTCCCCGGCCCACGGGAACTGCGCCCCGGTCCGGGCGTCGGTCACGAGGCCGCGCTCCACCGCCCAACTCGCCCCGGCCAGGGAGAGCCCGGCCAGGTCGCGGCGCAGCGCGCCCAGGATTCCCTCCCGCTCCGGCGCGAAGAAGCGGTACTTCTCCGAGTACATCACGGCGTTGTGGTAGTGCTCGGGGAATCCGATCAGTCCCTCCCGGCGCTGCCGCTCGCCCATGATGTCGAGCAGGGTCTGGATCTCTCGTCCCAGGCCGAGCCCCGGATGCCTCTGCCCGGGAAGGCGCGAACGCGCGGCGTGGGTTCTGCGACATCAGCCACTCGATCGCGATCAGATCGAAGACGTCGCCGGCGTGCACGGCGCCGACGTCCGCGCGCGCCCGCAGGAAGGCGAAGCGCGCCCTCAGCTCGATCACCGGCGGCCCCTCCGGCCCGTCGGTGATCCGCAGCAGGTGCCGGAACCCGTCCGGGCTCTGGATCGAGAGATGGGGCTCGAGGCCGAGTGCCTGGAGCCGTCCCCACGTCCCATATTGGACCAGCGCCTCCTCGAGCCCGTGACGAGTGTAGTAGCCGAGGAAGAGCGGATCGGGAATCTTGCGCAGCAGTTGATCGTAGAGCTCGGCCGAGGTGACCTCGCCGCCCTCCGGCTCCGGCGACTGGAGTTCGCAGTGGGTGAGTCGGCGGCCGATGCGGCGGGGCCGCCATTCGTTCAGGCGGAACATCGGTCAAGGCCGGTCGGCGGGCCGTGGGGCGTGGGCACGCTCAGCCGGCCAGGGTGCGTGCGTAGAGCGCGGCGATGGCGAGGGCCATGCCCGCGAAGGCGCTCCCGCCGATGATCGCGAACCGTCCCGTCATCCGGATCGGGGCGGTGCGGGCGTTGAGCGCGAACAGGCCGACCACGGCGCCCATGGCCCATCCCACGGCGATCGGGAGCACCGGGGGAAGTCCCCCTCCCCGTTGCGAGCCGGGGGGCGGGCTCCAGGGGAGGTTGTCGGCCGCGAGCTGGGGGGGGGCGTTCGGCTTCGGCGGGGCCGCCGGGCCCACCCTGTGCCCCTCCCCACCGGCGGCCGCAGGGGTCAGGAGGGCGATCGCTCCGAGCAGGAGGAGGGCGGGAAGAAGCACCCCGATCGCGCGGCGCGCCGTTCGTATCATGGCCCGGTCTCCTGCATTGGCCCCGCCCCCACTCTAGCAACCCGGTCGGCGCAGGGCAAGGGGTAGCCCGGATGAGGGTGCACGACCGTAACTGCGGGGCGGCGCATCGCGCTTGCGGATCGTGCTCGTACTCGGGACCGTTATCGTTATCGTGCTCGTAATCGTGTGTAGTACGATCACGTGTCGCTGTGACCGTCCCTGATGTCCACCGGACTCACGTCGGCCGTCCATCCGTGAAATCCGTGAAATCCGTAGTTTGGTCCTCCCTCGGCGGACCGCGCTCTCTGCAGTTGGCCGCCCGCAACTGCGGTCATGCACCCGGATAGGACGGTGAGCTTGACTCCCCCCGGCGGCCAATGGGATAATCCTCCCTGGGTGCGTCCGTCCCTCCCGAGGATCTCCGCCATGGCCGCGCTACGCCGCTTCGCCTTTGCCGCCCTGGTCGCCGTCGCGTCCGTTCCGGCGGCCGTCGCGGACGTCGTCCACCTGCGAGACGGGCGCACGGTCGAGGGGCTGGTGATCGAGTTCCCCGACGAGGTCGAGATCGAGGGCCGCCACGGCTCTGTGCGCCTCTCGCGCGCGCAGATCGAGCGCATCGAGAAGAAGCTCGTGCCGTGGATCGAGTACGAGCGCCGCCTCGCGGCCATGGCCGCGGGGGATGCCGAGGCGCACTACCAGCTCGCCGTCTATTGCAAGGAGAACGGCCTCAAGACCGAGGCCCAAGTCGAATTTTCATCGACGGTCGAGTGCGACCCGAACCACTCGGGGGCGCGCCTCGCCCTCGGATTCAAGAAGGCCGGCAACCACTGGCTGACCCAGGACGAGTTCATGTCCGAAGCCGGCTTCGTGAAGTACCTGGGCGAGTGGATGAAGCCGGAAGAGGCGAAGCTGCGCGAGCAGGTGGAGCGGGAGAAGCGGCTCAAGAACGAACTGCGCACGCGTGTTGCGGAACTGGTCGAGCAGACCGGGTTCACCGACGAGGCGGTGCGCGAGACGGCCTACGAGCAGCTCGACCAGCTCGAGCCCGAGGTGCGCATCCCGGTCCTGCGCGCGGCGACCGGCCACGAGAACCCGGCGGTGCGTATGTACGCGATCCTCGAGCTGGGCAAGCTCAAGGTGGTGAACGCCGCCGGCGACCTCGCGACGCGCATCCTGGTGGACCGGTCGGCGCAGCTGCGCGAGATGGCGGTGGCGGCGCTCAAGAACGTCGAGCACCCGAATCCCACGGCCTTCTTCCAGGCCTACTTCAACGACGGCCGCGCCGACGTGCGGATCCGCGCCTACGCGGCAGTGACCCTCTTCCCCGACCGCCGAGCGGCCCAGCCGCTGCTCGATGCGCTCGAGAAGTCGCTCAATCGCCGGGAGCCGCAGGGCAATACCGTGAGCGGGGGCGTCGTCACCAGCTCCGACCTGCAGGGTGGGCGGTTCTCGGAGCCGCAGCAGTCGGCCGAGGCGACCCAGGTGATCTCGGACGGGAGCCAGAACATCGACCGCATCGCGCTGGCCGAGACCGAGCGCACCTGGATCCGCAAGGCCTTGAAGGCCTGCACCGGGTTCGACTTCGGCCTCAACCTCCAGATGTGGCACTTCTGGATGCTCAAGGAGCTGGAGCGCAAACTCCAGGGTGGCCAGGGGGAGAAGGACTGACCGGCGCACCCCGGACCGCCTGCGCCCGGCGCCTGCACCAGGGGAGAACGCATGCGGATCCTCGTCGTCGGGTCGGGCGGTCGCGAGCACGCCCTGGTCTGGAAGATCGCCCAGTCGCGCCTGGTCGATCGCGTGTACTGCGCGCCCGGCAATCCCGGCATCGGCACCCTGGCCGAGCGGGTGAACATCCAGCCGGAGGAGATCGACCGGCTGCTCGACTTCGCCAGGCGGGAGCGCGTGGACCTCACGGTCATCGGCCCTGAGGCTCCGCTGGTGGCGGGGATCGTCAACCGGTTTCAGAAGGCGGGGCTGAAGTGCTTCGGGCCGACCGCCGAGGCGGCCCAGTTGGAGGCCAGCAAGGTCTTCGCGAAAAACCTGTTCCGCAAGTACAACATCCCCACCGCCAGCTTCCGCTCGTTCGACTCGGCAACCCACGCGCGCGCGTACCTCAAGGAGTGCCTGTATCCCGTCGCGCTCAAAGCCGACGGTCTGGCCGCGGGCAAGGGGGTGATCCTCTGCGAGAATCGCGAGCAGGCGGAGGCGGCGATCCAGAAAATGATGGTCGACCAGGTCTTCGGGGCCGCGGGCGCGAAGGTGGTGGTCGAAGAGTTTCTCACCGGTGAGGAGCTCTCGCTGATCGCGATCACCGACAGCAAGACCATCCTCGTGTTCGAGACCGCCCAGGACCACAAGCGGGTCTACGATGGGGACAAGGGTCCGAACACGGGCGGAATGGGCGCCTACTCGCCGACCCCGTTCATGACCCGCGAGGCGCTCTACCGGATCGAGAAGGACATCCTGGTCCCGCTGGTCCACGCCCTGAAGAAAGAGAAACGCACCTTCACCGGCGTGCTCTACGCGGGGCTGATGATCACGCACTCCGGTCCCAAGGTGCTGGAATTCAACGCGCGGTTCGGCGACCCCGAATGCCAGCCGCTCATGATGCGGCTCAAGTCCGATCTGGTCCCGATCCTGCTCGGGGCGGTGGACGGCAACCTGGACGCGGCCGAGCTCGAGTGGGACGACCGCACGTCGGTGTGCGTGGTGATGGCTTCCGGCGGCTATCCGGGCGAGATTCAGAAAGACTTCAGGATCGACGGGCTCGACCGGGCCGTGGGGCTGCCGGACCTGCAGGTTTTCCACGGCGCCACGGCTTCCGCGGCGGAGGGAGTGGTGACATCTGGAGGGCGCGTGCTCGGAGTCACGGCTCTGGGCAGCGACTTCAACGAAGCGCGGGCGAGGGCTTACCAAGCGGTGAGCCTGATCCGATTCCAGAACATGCACTATCGGCTGGACATCGGCACCCGCGCATTGCGGTACCTCGAGTTGCAGGAAAAAAGCGCCACGCCGGGAGCGGGGGCGTAGCGGACTGCCGAGGCAGTCGCCGGAGCTACCTCGTCGCGGGATCACGCGCAGATCTCGGGGGGCAGAGAACCGCCCCGCCCGCGGCGGAAGCCTTTGCGATCGGCCGCTTCGGTCGGGGCCCGGCTGGGCGTCGATCCGGCCGAGGAAGCCGACTCGGGATCGACCGCGCGTCCGGCGAGGTCGGGGGCCCGCGATCCTCCGCCGATCTCCAGCGAGTTGGTCGCTCGACCCTACCAGGAGTGGCCCATCGTGCTCGAATCGGATGAGGAATACCGGCCCGTGCCCGGCGACTGGATTGTAGACCGGATCCGCGATCTGCGGGAGGACTTGCGCGCGCGGGATCGCCGATTCGACGATCTGAAGCCGTGGCGCCTGCTAAATCCGGAGCCGGTATATGCCGACGTGCAACGCGGGGACTTCGACCAGGCGGTGCGCCGGATCTGCGACAAGTACGGACTCGCCGAGGAACGCATCGTCCTCCACTGGGTGGCGAAGATCGGACAGGATCGGGTCGCCGCGCACGTCCGCTGTGAGCAATTCGGTCGGGTGGAGATCACGATCCGCGATCTCTACCGCGAAGATCCGCTTGGATTCGGAACGGTGATTGCGCACGAGATCGGCCACGCCTACCTGAGCGACATGGACATCCCCAACGGCGGAGGCTGGGCGGAGGAGGCGACTACCGATCTGGTCACGTTCGTGAAGGGGCTGGGTAAGCTGACGGTGAACGGCGTCGATCACCTGCGCGGGTCCGAACGCGCTGGATCGCGGTGCTACGGATATCTGAATCGAGAGGCCAACGTATTCGCGTACGCCAGGACGGCGCGGGACTACCACGTTCCGTCGAGGGAGATGCGGGCGTCGTTGAATCCCGCCGTCTTGAGCTATTTGAATACGCTGGAGGGCGGGCAGCGCGAGCCGCCAGGTTGCCTATTCGGGCGCTTGCTGAGTTGGGTGCGGCGCCCCCGCCGGGCGGCCGACCTGGATCTGACGGTCGATGACGAAGGCAACATCGTGGAGCGGCGACCTCCGGTGTAGCCGCTGCCCGCAAGTCAGGCGCGCCTGCGCGCCAGCCGATGCCCCACCGCGCCTGATGTGGGTTTCCGGCGGGGGCATGCCCCGAGCCGCAAGAAGATGATACGCTGTTCGCGAAGCGTACACGAGCGTTACGGGGCTACTCACGCCGAATAATGGTTATATCTCCTTGTGGGTGAACATATTATTGCAAGACATCCCGCTGCATGGGTTCCTGGATGGCCTGCTAGTCGGTTACTTTTTGTAACCATCGATTCTTGCAAGACGGGGTCATCTTGGGCAGATAACTTCCTCGAAGATCCGCAAAGCATTGTTAATTATAGCAATGCGTCATGTGCGCTGGGCATTGCGTCTCTCTGGCACGTCTCTTGCTTTACTGGCCATCGAACACGCGAGGGAGATGATAACCCAGTAGAGTTATTAGGGAGAATTTAAGATGTCAAAGAAGCAGAATGCGGCGGTCGTCCTTGGTATCCTGGCTCTCAGCATGCTGGTTGTTGGCGTCGCCACCCCGGACTTGGCGTTCTTCCTCAAGACCAGCTATGACAGCATGTTCAGCATCGGCAAGACGGTCGGCGCCGCGCTCGCCAGCGCCCTGAAGATGCCCATCCTCGAACTCGTCGGGATCGTGCTCTTCATCGCGTAGACCGGACTCTCACACCGAAGACCATCGACCCATAGGTATCGACTCGCGAGGGAGCGGGGCCCGAGAGGGCTCGCTCCCTCGATGTTTTTTCGGACCCTGCCGCCGGACTACTGGGCTGGACCACGCCTCCTGCAATAGGCCCTGGAGCCCCGCCCTTGGCGAATCCTCGGTCGCGCCCCGCGCCCGGCCGGGTTCGGACAGCCGCCCTTGCGTCCGCGCACGGACCTTTCTCACCCAACCCCACGCCAGCGAGCCCGATCGGCCAACCCCTTGACAACCGCCGACGAAACTACTCAGGCTCGAATCGGATGTTCGCCAACCGAACAGTGCAACGCAGGGGCCGCCTGTCAAGCGAATAGCTCATGAATTATTATATAAACCCAAAGAATCAAAGGATATGGCTTGGTCACGAATCAGGACGACGCGGAAACACCGCGCCGTGAGAGCCGTCAAGTCACCCGAACGTGTTTCGATTGGTAATGCCGCCCCAGGAACACAGACTGCAGAACGCCAAGACTATCATGGCACAACACCCTTAAGAGCAAATGGTTGCATTCATCTCTACCACTAGTTCCATCCCGATGGTCCGCGGTACACCCTTTGCTTTGTTCACTCTCGAACACGCGGGGGAGCAATCAGTGGAATGGGAGGAGGACCAATAATGCAGAAGAAGAAGAATGCGGCGGTTGTCCTGAGTCTCTTGGCGCTCACCATGATCGTCATCGGCGTCTCCACGCCCGACCTGGCCTTCTTCATGAAGACCGGGTACGACTCCATGTTCAGCATCGGCAAGACGGTCGGCAGCGCGCTGGCCAGCGCCCTGAAGATGCCCATCCTGGAACTCGTGGGGATCATCCTCTTCATCGCGTAGACGAATTCACTCCAAGTTCTCAATCCGCATCTGCTGACATCCGGGAGAGCGCGCGTGGTACGACGACGCGCTCTCCTGCGTTTTTTCGGGCAAGCGTCGTGTCCACGGAACCGGCCCCCGCCCCCGGCTCGGGGCCCACCCCGAGTCCCGACCCGAGCCTCGGGCCCGCGGCCACTCCCTCCAAGGCTCTCCCCATTGCAGCCGCCCGCGTTGCCCGCCGAACCTGGATCACCCTCGTCGGCGCCTTCGCCCTCGCCTTCTTCGGCTATCTCAGCGGCGTCGGCCTCCACAAGTCCGGCCACCTCCCCAAACTCAGCAACGCCACCCCCGAGCAGATGCGCCAGGAGATGCGCGAGATCGTGGACCGTCCCGCCGGCGAGAGCCTCCTCTCCATCTACCGGAACAACCTCACGACCTTCGTGATCCTCTGCCTCGGCTTCGCCACTGCGGGAATCCTCACCGGCGTGCAGCTTTTCTGGCTCGGCTTCTCCGTCGGTTGGATCGTCACCCACCGCCTCGCCGAGGGACTCGATGGCCGCCTCGTCTTCTGGTTCCTCTTCCCCCACGGACTTCCCGAGGTCGCGGCTTTCGTCCTCGCGGGCTCCGTCGGTCTCCACGGCACCTGGGTGTTCGTGCGCTACCTCCGCGGCGGGACCCTGGTCTTGTCCGGCGAGGCCCAGCCCCTCTTGTTCCGCGCCGGGCTCGGGTTCGCCCTCCTCCTCCTCGCCGGCCTCATCGAGGTCTTCGTCACTCCCGCTCTCGGCCGCCAATACCTCTAGCCCGGATTATTCATGAAGCCGCGTCAGCGGATTCATGAATAGTCCGCCCGCGGCCTCCTGGCTGCGTATGCAGCCAGGCCGCGGGCCGACTGGCGCGCG
>ORJL010480980.1_pt1 | contig 16415 bp, 13 predicted proteins | sample 1779941 | NCBI WGS metagenome assembly ORJL01 (sample SAMEA104232317, study PRJEB22302) | groundwater metagenome | biome: forest; feature: aquifer; material: groundwater | place: USA | collected 2011-08-07 | depth 5.8 m | reverse complement strand
GTGCTTTCCGGGGATCGCGAGACCCCGGCCGTCCTTCGCGGCGGGGATTTCCTGGTACGGCGTCGAGGCGAACAGCGCGCGCGTCGCGGCCTCGGCCTCGGCCGTGTCCTCCCCGATGAAGATGACGTCGGGATGGAGGTTCGCGATCAGGCGCGACGTGGCCTCTACCGTGCCGGAGATCCCGAAGTCGGCGCACGCATCGACGGCGCCCGCTGCGCAAAGGACATCGGAGGGCGTCGTGCCCGCGCCGGCGAGGCGGCCCTCGGAGTAGTAGATCGCGCGAACCGGCTTCTCCGCCCCCGCCCGGGACTTCGCCTTCTCCGCTGCACGCGCGAGGCGCGCCCTGCACTCCTGCAGGAGGGCGTCGGCCTTCGCTTCCTCGCCCGTGAGCTGTCCCAGGATTTCGAGGTTCCGCAGGAGGGTCTCCAGCCCGTGGAATTCCGAGAACTGGTAGACCGGCAGACCGGCCGCGACGAGCGGCTCGGTGAGCTCCTTCGTGTACGTCGCGACGAGGACGAGGTCAGGGCGCAGGTCCTTCACTGCTTGCAGTTCCTTCGTCACGAGGCAGGCCGCCTCCGGCACTCGGCCCGCCACGTTCGACACGTACGGCTCCTTTGCGATCGAGGTCATCGCCACGAGCCGCTCGGGCGCGACGAGGTCGAGGAGGTTCTCGTCGGTCCCCAGGGTCAGGGACGCGATGCGTGCGGGCTTCCCCGGCAGCGTCACGGTGTGCCCCTTGGCATCCTTGTACGTGCGCGGCCAGGCGTCCTCTCCCGCGGCGGGTCCGACGACCAGCGCGATCGCCATGACGAGACCAGGCGTCAGGAACCGTGTGTTCATGGGTTGCTCTCTCTCTTCATGGAGGTCAGGTCAAGTCCGATCGCCCCCTCACCGTTCCCGATGGGCTGGGCGACAGCGCGGGAGGCGTGCCCCAGGCGCCAGCGGCGCAGCCACGGGAGGAAGAGCGGAAGCCCCGAGACGAAGGCCACGAGCGTCAACGCGCCGAAAACGATGATCGGCACATTCCAGGGGATGTTCTTGTCGACGTAACCGAAGACGTGGACCGTCCACCAGAAGTCGAACAGTGTCTTGTGCACGTTGCGCCGTGCCAGGATTTCGCCCGTGAGCGGAGAGACGTAGAGCCGCGTGCGCTTCCAGTTCGAGAAGTTCACGCGGTAGACGGGCACCGGACCGAAGTAGTCGTACCCCTTGCCGAGGGGCTCGGTGATCCACTCAACGCTCGTGTCGGTCCCATCCCCCGTGAAGTCCTCGCGCGCGATCCGGCGCGCTTCGTCCGCCGTGAGCGGCTCCAGGACCTCGCCGCTGCGCGCGTCGATCACCACCGGCGTGCCGAGACCCTCCACCGTCACCCGGTGGACAGGCCCACCGGTGCGTGGCGCCATGAGCGTCTCCACCTGCAGGACGCGCATCGGCTCGGGGACGCGCCCACGAAGGCACGACGGCAGACGGTCGAGCACGTCGCCCATCTCGCCGAACGGGATCGCCGCGCGCGGGGCGTTCCGCGACTCCAGTTCCCCGCGGAGGTCCTTCTCGCTGACCACGCTGAACCCGATTCCGCTCACGATCCATAGGAGGAGCTGCAGGAGGACGATTGCGCTCGAATAGGTGTGGATCGCCCGCCACCTGGCCAGGTTCATGAGCCATCTCCCCCGGCAGCCGGTCGGGATTCGATGTCCACGCGCTTGATGCCCGCGCGCCGGACCGCGTCGAGGATCCTGACCACCGTCCCGTGCGAGGCCTTCTCGTCGCCGTTGATTCGGACCTGAACCTCGGGGTCCGCGATGGCCGCCTCGAGGAGTGACCGGGCGAGGTCTTCGATCGCGATCGGCGCCTGGTCGAGGTAGACCTGATCCGTCGCCGTGACCGTGATCATGAGGTGGTCCTTACGCTCGACCTGCGCCGTCGTCGCCTGCGGGAGCTCGACCTTCAGCCCCCGGTGGGTGGTCATCGCGCTGGAGGCGTACACGAACGACGCGAGGACGAGGAACATCACGTCGATCAGCGGCACGATCTCCATCCGCGCCTTGCGCGGCGCTTCACGCTGGAGCTTCATCGCTCTCCTCCGATCTCCACCCTCGGGGCCTCCTTCTCGTGGAGGAGCAGCTCAAGCCTCGTCGCCGCAGCCTCGATCCGCGTCGTTTCGCGGTCCACGCGCGCGAGGAAGTAGTTGTAGAAGCAGATGCAGGGGATGCTGATCACGAGGCCGGCGACCGTCGTGATGAGCGCCTCGGCGAGGCCCGCCGTCACGCCCGCCGTGTTGTCCGCGAGGCCCCCTCCGAGGAGATTGAATGCGTTGATGATCCCGGTGACCGTCCCCAGGATCCCGAGGAGCGGGGCGACGGTGATCACGGTGTCGATGACCCCCATGAACCCCTTCATCTCGGAGACGACCTCGCGGCCGGCCGTCTCCATCGCCCGGGGCTGCCCCCCGTCCGGGGCCTCCAAGCCGGCGACGAGGACCTGTGCGGCCTCGTCGCGGAGGGTCGCGGCGATCCCGTGCGCCTCCGCGTGCTGCCCCGCGCGGAGCGTCTCGATGACCTGCTCGATCCCGCGGTCGTCGTGGCGCCAGGAGGTGCGGACCCAGTAGAGAAACCTCTCCAAGACAAACGTCAGGCCCACGAGCGAGCACGCGAGGAGCGGCCACATGACCGGGCCGCCCTTGAGGAACCATTCGCGCATGATCTCAATCTCCTACGCCCCGCGGTGTCCGCGGCGGAACCCGATGCACAGGAGGCCCACGATCCCAACGGCGAGGCCAATCCCGACCCACTGGATTCCGCCCGAGGCGCCGCCCGAGGAGGTGGGCGGAGCCTTCGACATGTCCTGCATCTCGTACCCCTTCACCGGCGGCTTTCCAGGCGCCTTCGCCTTCTCCGCCGCCTTGCGCTGCGCCACGTCGCGCTTCAGGCGGTCCATCTGCCGCGTGGCCTCGTCGAGGGCCTTTTTCCGCACCTGCTCCATGACCCTCTGAAACTTCGCCAGCACCTGGGGGTCGATGAGGCCGGGCATCGATAGGGTCGCAATCGCAAGTTTGTCGAGGTACGGGTTGTTGCACGTGTGTTCGCAGCACGCCGCGCCGACCTCGACGACACTCTCGACGTATTCCTTCGCAAGGGTCTCGACCGCCTTTGGGTCCTTCGGGTTCCAGCCCTTCTTCCGGACGGTCTCGAGGAGGCGGGCGACGATCGCCTGTCGCGCGTGGGGGTTCGCTTTGTCGAAGAACTCGCGCATCCCGAGGGCGTACTTGTCCTTCACGTAGACCTCGTACGCCTCGTCCCACTTCGCGTCGTCGATGACGTCGGGCATCACCGCCTCCCAGCCCCAGAGGTTCTCGAAGAAGTCCTCCATGGTCCGCGCCCCGGCGTAGTCCTCCTTTTTCATACCCTCGATCCACTTCGGGTTGGCGTACCGGGAGCGGAACTCGCGGCCGAGGAGCTTCTCGATCCCGATGGCCTCGGGCCTCGACGGGTCGGAGAGGTTCGACTCCATGACGTCGGGCGTCTTCCCGTCGATCGACTTGATCGCGTGCGCGAGCCCGCCGACGTACATGAAGACGTCGTCGTTGTCGAGCGCGCCGTAGAGCTGGCTGGAGCGGCTGTGCACGACTATCTCCGTACCCGAGATCGCGAGGCGGTAGGCGTCCTCCATCCGCTCGCCCCAGAAGCCGTTCCCGTATCCGTGGCAGAGCTTGGAGAGGTAGTCGTCGGCCATCACCTGCGGGTCGTCCCACGTCCCGCTCGTCCGCGCGATCTTCGCGATGTTGAGGTTGAACTCCCCCGGCGGCTCGTCGAAGATCCGCACGGCCGCCAGCGCGAGCGCCTTGTCGGGGGGGTGCCCGAGCGCCTCGAGCTGCCTCGCCGCCTCCAGGATGTGCTCCCGGACGAGGTTGTCCTTCTCGTCGAGCTTCCTGACCATTTGCACGGCCTGGTCGAGGAACACGGTGAGCTGCGCGAACATCCCCTCCGCCGCGCAGGAGACGACGCAGTCGATCCTCGGGCGGCCCAACTCGGCGCTCGGGATGACCTCGACGCCGACGACCTTCCCGCGCTCGTCCCACACCGGGCGCGTCCCGAGGAGGTAGAACATCTCCGACTCGAGGACCCCCTCGTGCCGGAGCGTCTCCCCCCCCCAGATCACGAAGGAGAGCTTGCGGGGATACGCGCCGTGCTTCGCGCGGTGTTCCGCGAGCATCTGGTCGGCGAGCTTCACGCCGATCGACCAGGCCGCCTTCTTCGGGACCTTCGTCGGATCGATGCCGAAGAAGTTCCTGCCCGTGGGGAGCGAGTCCGGGTTGCGCACCGGGTCGTTGCCTGTCCCCGTCATGACGAACCGCCCCGCGAGGGCGCGCGCGAAGCTGTCGAGCTCCTGCGAGGCCCCCTCGACCATGCGCCGGTCCAGGTCCGCCGCGAACGCCTTCCGCTTCTCGGGGTCGAGACCGCGATCCACAGCCAGGATGACCTCGATCGTGAGGGCGCGGAGGTCCGGCTGTGGCGCCACGCCGAACGTGTGCAGGCCATAGGGCATGTTCGCCTCCTTGATTCGGCGGACATGCTCCTCCACCTCGTGGATCTGCTCGTGCGTCATCGAACCCGGCGCCTCGATCGCCATCCCCAGGTCCTTGTGCAGGCCCATCGCGACGACCTTCGCGCGCAGCTCCTCCTTGAAGGCCTCCGCCAGCTCCGGGCTCTTCCCCAGGTTCGCGTCGTGGTCGTTCACGAGCTCCTGCAGCTCGGCGTATTCGTGGTAGAGCCCGCTGGGCCTGAGGGGAGGGATCATGTGGTCCACGATGATCGCCATGCCGCGCCGCTTGGCAACGAGGCCCTCTCCCACAACGTCCACGTTGTAGGGATACACATTCGGGAGGTCGAAGATGAGCGCCTCCGGAGCGTCCTCGGGGCCGAGCCCCGCATCCTTGCCCGAAAGCCACTCGTGCGTGCCGTGCGTCCCCACGTGCACGACCGCGTTGGCCTGAAACCCGTGGCGAATCCAGGCGTACGCCGCGACATACTGATGGTGCGGCGCGAGCGTCGTGCTGTGGTAGAGCTTCTCGAGGTTGTCCCCCCAGCCCCGGACGGGTTGCGCGAGGAGGACGACGTTTCCTCTTCGCAGGGTCGGGAGGACGATGGACGTCTTCCCGCTCGCGGGGTCCTTCCACGTCATGAGCGTGTTCTTCTCGGGAGGGCCCCAGTCCCGCGTAACGGCCGCGCGGAACTCGTCCGGGAACCTCGCGAACCAGGTCTCGTATTCCTCCACGGGGATGAGGGTGCATCCTCCCGAGGCGACGAGCGCGTCGAGCTCCCCGGGGGCCCAGCTCCCGACGTTCCGCCCGGACGCCTGGAGGGCGGACAGGATCGCGTCGGGGTCAATGGGGCCCTCGCCGATGTCGTACCCCTCGGCCTTCAGCTTGCCCAGGAGCTGCGAGAGGGTGCGGGGGACGTTCAGGTAGCTCGCGCCGACGTTCGACTTGCCCGGCGGGTAGTTGTAGTAGAGGACCGCGATCCGCTTCTGGGCATTCGGCGTCCGTCGGAGCGCGATCCACTTCTTCACGCGATCGACCACGCGCCCCGCGCGCTCCTCAATCGGCCGGCGGTGGATGATCGGGAAGCCGGTCCGGGGGTCCTTCGTCCGCTCCTCCACGCCTACGACGGTCGGCTGCACGAGCCCCGCGACCTCGGGGATGGCGACATTGAAGACCCCCTCGAACACCGACAGCCCCTGTTTCGAGGAGCGCCATTCCTCTTCGGTGCGCCCGTAGGTCGAGATGAGGTTGATCACCGGGACGTCGATCTCGGCCAGCGTCTGCGCCGCGTCGAAACCGGAGAAGCGGAACAGGAACGAGATCGCCACATCGACGCGCGGCCGGCCCTCCGCGTCGAGGAGCAGCTTCTTCGCCGCGATCGCCTCGGGATAACCGAACCCGCAGAGGACGTTCAGCCCCTCCTTCCGGAGGCGGCCGACGAGGTGGTCCTCGATCCCCGCCTCACCGTTGTAGAAGAAGGAGCTGAAGGAGAGCAGCGCAACCCAGGGGGCGCCCTCGGTGATCTCTCCGCGCTCCCGCAGGAACGCGGCGTACGCGTCGAAGTCGGCGAAGGTCTTCCCGCCATCCTCCGTGGGCGTGTAGTACCCGAACTTCAGGTTGTCCTCGGGCGGGTCCGGGCGCTGGTCCGGGTCCCCCGCGTACTTCCCGACCACGTACATGAGCAGGTGTTCGAGGTTCCGCCAACCCTGCTTCTGCCAGTACTCCCGGACGACGGCGTCGAACGTCACGCCCATCGCCTCGTAGGTCTCCCGGGGCGTGGAGCTCTCGTTGATCGCAAGCACCGTTCCCCCCCGCGCGATGACCCCCTTCACGGCGCCGGTCCTCTTCGCCTGCTCGGGCTGGCGATCGAGGTTGTGCGTCATGATGTCGATGATGAGGATGTCGGAGGAGGCGAGGTCCTCGACCGGCGTGTCCGCCAGGGTTGCCTCGCAAATCACCTGGAACGTCGCGTGGTGGTCGATCCCCGGGTCCGCGGTCTTGAATGCCGCGATCGCCTGGGCCGCCATCGACGTCGAGGAATTCCCGAGGAGGAGCGTGACCTTCTTCGGTGGATGGTCCCCGTGGGCGAGGACGACGGTGGCGGCGACGAGGAGCAGACAGGCGGTGCGCATCACTCGTTATTTCTCCTTCGAGTCCTCCGGGACGTAGATCAGCTTCCCGTCCTTGAGCCGGTAGGCGACGCCGAGACGCTCCCCTTCCCCCGAGAGTTGCTTGCCGGTGACCTTGCGCGCCTGGATCTGCTTCCCCTTCTTGTCGATGATCACCATCTCGCCGTTCTCGCGCTGCGTCACGACCGTGACGTTCGTGTTCGGGTTGAGGAGGTCCTGCAGGCGGTACACGGTGAAGAGCGCGAGCACGAGCCCAGTGATGAGCACCACGGAGACGTCGAACAGGTTTCCGACCATCGACATGGGGTCCTCGGCGTGACTTTGCTCGAGGATCTCCGCGGCGGCGCGGCGGCGGAGGCTGAGGAATCTCACGCTCGCACCTCCGCGCGGTCTTTCGCGAGCGCGGCCGAGAGCCTCTCCGCGACGTACTGGAGGCGGTTCAGCTCCTCCGCAGCCCAGCGGGCCCTTGCAGAGGTCATGACATAGGCGACCGTCCCGGCAGCGAGGCCGACGACAGTCGTCGTGAACGCGATGATCAGGTTGTTCGCCATCCCCTCGAGATTCCCCTGCGCGAGGGAGGCGAGGGCGGTCCCCATCGGGATGAGGGTGCCAAGGAGGCCGAGGCTCGGGCCGATCTTCACGATCATGCGGAGGCGGTCGACCGCCTTGCCGATCCGTTCCTCCTCGGCGCGGAGGCAGAACGCGATCTCAGGGTCCGGTTCGGCGTCCTCCCGGCCGAGCCGTGCGAGGACCTCGGCGAGGAAGCGGTGGAGGGGCCGGGGCACGTTTTCCCCCGCGGGAAGGGCTGGCGCACAGCACGGAGCGGCATCGCGCGACGCTGGGAAGTGGGTCTCGACGAAGTCGATCAGCTTCTCGAGAAATGTGTCGAGGTGGAACGTCGATCGCCTCCGCCCCGCCCACTCCGCGAGGAACCCGCCCGCCGCGTACAGCGTGTAGGCGAAGATCGCGACGAGGCAGGCCATCACGGGGTAGAGGAGGAGCGTCGAGATGACGTAGAGGACGGCCTGGAGGGCGCTCATGACGCTCATCGGTGCACCTCCCGGAGCTTCACCACGAGCCCGGCGAGGACGAGCCCCGCGGCAGCACCGAGCGTCCCTAAGACGAGCGACGCGGAGAGGGTGCCTCCCGCTGCGGTCCCCTGCCGCGCCATCTTCTCCGCCTGCGGCCAGATGGGCGCGACGGCAAGGAGCACGAGGAAGTAGAGCCCCATCGCCACCAGGACCACGCCGAGGCCCGTCCCCTCGCGGTCTCGGAGGCGTCGGAATACGGCTCGCGACGCCGCGGCGGCGACGAGGAAGAACGCCGCGAGCCCTGAGGCAACGAGAATCGGTGCGCGTCCCGTCGCCGTCACGCCGACCGAGACGGACACGAGGATCGCGCTGGCGCATACGGGGCACGGGACCACCAGGCCCCACGGCGCCAGCCGGGGCCCCCGCGACGAGGGCTGGACGGACATGAGGGTGTAGATTCCCCACAGGACCAGCCCCGTGGAGAGGACGAGGTGGAGCGTCGTTCCTTCGCGCACGATCCCCTCCACGGCCGGGACGGCGAGGATCGCCTCGAGTCCCGCGCCGATCGCCGCGAAGAGGGCGAGGTACACTGCGGTCGCCGCGAGGAGGCCCCTCCCCGAGAGGAAGGCGGCCCCCGCGCCGACCTTCAGCGCAAGCATTCCCAGGCTGTAGAGGATCCCAAGGATCCAGGCTGCGGTGTTCATGTCGCTAGAACCTGATCTCGTACTCAAGTCCGCCCAGGAAGTTGATCCCCGGCGCGGGGAAGCCGAGGGCCTCCTCGTAGAACTTGTCGAGCAGGTTCTCGCACCGGCCGACGACCCGGAGGCCCTTCACCCACGGGACGTTCCATTGCGCTGCGAGGTCCACGCGCAGGTTTCCGCTCACGACCTCGCGCGGCGGGCGGTTCAGGTTGGTCGTGAAGCTGCGGTCCTTGTGCGAGCCGAAGTAGTCCAGGTCGAGGTTCACGTCGAGGCAGTTCAGGATCGCGTAGTCGATGTTCAGGTTCGCCACGTTCGTCGGACGGCGGAGGAGGGACCCGCCGAGCTTGAAGCTTGGATTGCCGGGCGTGTTGGTGTCGATCACCTCCGTCTGGGTCCACGTCCAGCTCGCGTTCGTCGACAGGACGTCGTCGTCGCGAAAGAGGCCGCGCTTGACCTCCCAGTGCGCCTCGGTTTCGCCCCCCTCCGTCCCCGCGCGCCCGACGTTGTCGAACCGCCGCACCAGCGGAACGAGGGAGATCGTGTTGAGCGCGATGAGGTCGTCCAGGCGATTGTGAAAGTAGGTCGCCGAGAGGCGGAGCCGGTCGCCGAGGAGCCACTGGTCCACGCCAGCATCCCACCCCTCGTTGCGCTCGGGTTGCAGGCCGGAGTTTCCGAACCGGGTGTCAAAGACATTGGAGAGGCTCGGCTCGACCACCGCCGTACCGATGCTCGCCCGCGGCTTCGTGCCGGTCTGGCGGATCCACACCGCGCCCGCGACGCGGTAGGTCCACGCCGGACCAAAGGCCGAGTTGTCGTCCCACCGGACGTTTGGGGTCAGGTAGACGGTGTCCCAGAGGTTGATCTCGTGCTGCATGTACAAGGCCTGGTTGCCGCGGCTCACTTCGACTCCGGACGTGGCGAAGTTCGAGATCTCCTCCGACTCCTCCAGCTCCCACTCCGCCCCGACCGCGACCGTGTCCCACTTGGAGGGGTAGAACCGGTTCATGAAGTGGACCAGTCCCTTGGTGAACTCCGAGAGCCGCTGGAAGCTGCCGGCCGGGTTGTTCGGGCTCGGGACGTCGAAGTTGTCGCGATTGAGCGCGTACCGCTCGAGCATGACCTCCATGTCCCACCACTCGGTCCATGAGTGCTCGAAGTCGACCCCGAAGAGCTCGGTGTCCTTTTCCGCGTGCGCGTCCGGCTCCTGCAGGAGCTGGAATCGCGGCCCGGCGGACCCGCTCGAGGTCAGTTGGAAGTTGTCTTCTCGCGCATGGACGATGACCTTCATCCGCGTGTCCTTGGAGAAGTCGTAGTCGAACCTCCCGAGGACGCTGTCCACTTCGAAGTCCGTGTGATTGAGCTGCCCGTCCGACTGCTCCAGGCGGCTGCCCACCAGGGAGTACCCGAATGTCTCGTTCCCGCCCTGGACGTCGAACTTCTCGCGGTTCGTCGCGAAGGACCCGAGCTCGAGAGACGTGAGCGCGCGCGGAGGCCCGGCGCCCCGCCGGACGCGGAAGTTGATCACCCCGGCCACGGCGTCGCTGCCGTACAGGCCGCTCTGCGGACCGCGCAGCACCTCGATGCCCGCGGTCCCGTCCGTGGAGAGCGAGTCCAACTCGAAGAACTGCCCGCCATCCCGCGAGACTTCGAACCCATCGAGGAGAAAGAGGGTGTGATTGGAGTTCGTGCCGCGCGTGAAGACGCTCGTGATCCCTCCACGGCTCCCCGTGCGGACAACGTGGAGGCCCGGCACACCGCGGAGCGGCTCCATCAGCTCGTTCGAGTTCTGCTTTCCGATCTCGTCCGCCGTCACGGTGCTGATCGCGGAACCGGTCGTCTTGGTTCCTCGCTCGCTCGCCGTCGCGGTAACGACGACCTCGCCCATCTCGGGCCCGGGCTTGGCCTTCTTGGCCCCGCCGGGCGAGGGGGCCTCCGCGGGCTGCGTCCCGTCGCTTTCGGCCAGCTTCCTGTCGACCTCCGCGAGCTTCTTCTGGAGCTCTTCCTTCTCGCGCCTCAGGTCCTCGTTCGTCTGGCCCCACGCGAGGCCGAGACTGACGAGGACCAGCGCGCCCACCCGGCAGATGGACCGCATGGCTTCCTCCTGTACGGTACGGTGGAACCGGCAGGGGACCATGCGCCCGCAGCCCCGGGCATCGGCCCGAGACGACGAGGGAAGGGTGCCAGCGGGGTCCTCTCAATCCGGTCGCCCAGACATCAGCACGGCAGGTGTGGCTGCCTTGCTCATGGGGCGGCCCTCCTATTCCTATTGGATGAGCTTCTCGATCAGCCTCTTCAAATCCTCGGCGACATCTCCCGAGTCGCACGAGGCCTCCTGAGCGAGGCGCGCCTTGAGGTGATGCTCGATCACGATGGCCCCCGCCTTGCCGAGGGCGGCGCGTGCGGCCGACACTTGGTTGAGCACGTCGAGGCACTCCCGCTGGTCGAGCACCATCTGCAGGATTCCGCCCACCTGCCCCTGGATCCGCTTGAGCCGATCGGCGAGCTCCTGGCGGTGCTCGCGGCAGATCCCGCCAGCGATGATACCCATACTAGGTACTCCCATATACCACGGGAGGGTATGTAGCGGGTCGTTCGCTCGATGTCAAGCGATTCCACCGGCGCGGGGCGTCCGCCCGCGTGACGCAGCCCGATCGCGTCGCTACTCCTTGTCGGCGAGGAGTAGCTCGATCCTCTCGATGTCGCCCGATTCGGCCTTGGCGATGTGCTCGACGGTCTCGCGCAGAACCAGGTGCTCGAGGGGGCGGCCTTGTAGAGATTGAGGCAACGCTTCTGCGCCTCGCGTCCCAGGCGCAGCATCTTCTCCAGGAATGCCCTTGCGTCGGCGCTGACGGGGGCCTCCGCGACGTGGGTCTTCGGCGCGACCGACTTCGATATGCGGGCGTGCAACTCGGCGCGGAGCCCTGCCGCCGGACGCCGGCGTTCCCCTCGCCGGCGCAATCCCGTCGCGTCACGAATCCCGTTGCGACAGGGTGGGGAAGTCGTCCAGGGCGGATGGATCTATCGATGACACTGTCGTCTGCATCGTACAATCATACGTAAGTCATTGTACAAAATTTGGGCGTGGTTCAATCGGAGGTGACACTCGCGAGGGCATTCGTCGAACTCCAACTTCAAGCCCCAATTCCAACGAACTCCAAGTCCAATTCCAACTCAAAGCCCTTGGCGTGGGGTGGTTGGAGTTCGAATTCGAGTTGGAGTTCGTTGGAGTTGGGGCTTGGAGTTGGAGTTGCGGCCACTCGTCGGGATTGTCACCCGAACCAAGCGCCGCTTGAACCACGCCAAAAGTTGTTGCGTATACACCCGTGGTTCCGTGGCGGCGAAGTCCAACACAACACCGTTGCGACAAGAAAGCTTACTTCTTCGATGCGATACCCGGGTAGGACTTACATCGTTGGCCGATCGAGGTTTGTCGGCTGGAGAATTGCCCCTTCCTTTGCGGGTCAGGGGTCGATTCGATCCTTCGTCTCCGGCCGCCCTGGATGGAGGCTACCATGAAGCAGGCGGGTCTGGGCTGGGTCCTCGCCCTCCTCATGGTAGGGAGCATCCTCCGAGCCGATGAGGTCAGGTTCGCGGACGGCTCGGTGCTCGTCGTCGATGAGGTCCAGATCCAGGGAGACCTGGTCCGGATCCGCTACGGCCCCCTCGTCTTCTACTTGTCGGCCAACGAGGTCGCGAGGGTCGACCCGCCCGCGCACGACGATCCCCAGGCGTTGTCCGTGTGCCTTCACGCCGCCGTCTCCAACGACCCGAGTTGGGACGGCCCCGACCGCCGTCGGTTCCTCGAGGCGCTCTCCGATCCGCGCTCCGCCGAGACGGCGTGCGGCCTCCTGGGCTCGCAGAACGCCGATGTGCGCCTCGATGCCATCCGATTCTTCGGCGCCGTCCCCGACCCGCGGGCGCTCCGCGGGCTCGTGGAGGCCTGTCGAGGCGGGGAGCCTGACATCCGCGTCGAGGCCATCGCCTCGCTCGCCGCGTACGGCCAGCCGGAGGCGCGCGAAACGCTGACGGACGCCCTGTCCGACGCCGATCCTGCGGTCCGGGCGGCGGCGATCCACGCCGTATCCCAGGACACGGATGTCCTATCCACGGACCTTCTGCTCAACATGGTCAACCGAGAGACCGACATCGCCCCCCGGCTCGAGGCCATTGCGGCGCTCGGGGGGAGACGGGGAGGTGCAATTGTTGGTCGCCTGACAGAATTGCTCGGCGAGGCCGACCTGCAGGCGAGGCAGGCGGCAAGGGCCGCGCTCAAGCGGATCGACGAAAGCAAGTGAGACGCCGAGGCCGGCGCGGTTCATGGTGCCCTGAGTACGGGAGGCCCGTCGTGGCTCGAATTCCGTGTCGGACAGCGGCGTTCACCCTGATCGAGGTCCTCGTCGCGACGTTGGTGCTGGTGGTCGCCATCTTCGGCCTGGTTGCGACCCTCTCCTACACGATGCGGCAGGAGGCCGACACGAGGGAGGTGAGCGTCGCGATGAACTTCCTCCGCGCCAAGGTCGAGGAGGTGCGCAGCCAGCCATTCGACGACATCTTTACCTACTACTCCCAGGGTGCGAATCGCAACTTCGAGGTCCCCGGGCTCGATCCGCAGGCGGGCGACCCGGACCCGTTCGCGCCTCACCGCGTGGGCGAGGTCATCGTGGGGGTCATCAACCCGCGGCTCCTTCGGGTCACCGTGCGCGCTTCATGGACGGGGCTCATGGGGGAGCGCACGCTCGATCTCGAGACGCAGGTGACCGATCGCACGAAGGAGGGCTTCTAGGATGACGCGGCTCGCAACGGGACGCAGGGGGATGACCCTGATCGAGGTGGTCATCGCGATCGCCGTCTTTGCCGTCGTGATCGTGGCGATCCTGGGGGCGCTGTCAGAAGCGACGGAGACCTTCCGCCAGGGCGTCTCCTCCGTCCAGGTCGAGGAGCAGCCGCGCCGCATCCTCGACCTCCTCGCGAACGAGTTGGTCGAGGCAAGGCTGGTGCAGGTCTCGGCCGACGGCTGCCTCCTCGCGGTCCAGGTCCCCGTCGAGGTGGGCGGGACCGTGTACACCGCTGGAAATGCCCTCAACTGGGGTGCGGAAGGGCAGGTCGGGTGGTCGATCCGCTACGCGATGGTCTCTCACCCGACGCCCCAGGTCCTCGACGAGGTTGCCGACAAGGTCGACTACAACGGCGACCTCCTCATCCAGGACCTGTTCGAGCGGGTCTGCCTTCGGCGTTCGGTCGTCAATGCCGTGGGGGTCGAGGTGCGCGGAGGCAACCTGTCCGGACTCGTGCTCGTCCCCTATCCGCCGGACCCGGTCACGGGGTTGCGCCCGCTCCTGAACATGGATGGGGACGCCGGGGGCGTCGTCGACCTCCCCTTCCAGCGCGTGACCGGGGGCGGCTCGCCGTCCCCGACGGGGGCGCAGGTCCGGATCACCGTGTGGGTGCAGCGCACCCGGTCCGACGGCCATCACTTCGTCTCCGCGCTCGCAACGAGGGCCTATCTCCGCAACAACCCCTGAGACCGAAAGGAGCCCGTCATGTTCGCTCTTCTCCGCCCGCGCCGCGCCTCCGCGCTCCTGATCAGCGTGATCGTGATCGTGGTTCTGGTGGGGCTCTCCGGCTCGTATCTGGCAATCACCACCGCGCACAGCCAGGCGGTCTCCGAAGAGGTGGCCCGGGATCAGGCCCTGGAGGTGGCCGAGGGCGCCATCGACCGGTGGATCCAGGTCGTGGAGGACTTCCGCGCGGCGCACAAGGGGGCGCCCGCAGGCTCCCCGTTCGTCGGGGTCTTCGGCGTGTCGCCGACGACGGGAGCGCCGCCGAAGCCGCCGGGGACGACAAGCCCCTCCCTCCTCTCCAAAGACCCCGCCGGGGAGTGGGCCGCCATGAACTCGATGGCCAACGCGAAGGCCCCCTGGGGGATGACCGACGCCTCCGGACAGTCGGTCGGCTCGGCGACCGTGGTCCCGACGGACTGGGCGACCGACGGGGCCGACAACGACGGCGACGGGTTGGTGGACGGCGCGGACTCCACGGAGACGGGGCAGTTCACGCTGCTCGGCACGGCGACCTCGAGCGGCACCACGGTCCAGATCGAGGTCACGATCGGTCCGCGTCCCGACAGCCCCTTCCTGGTGGGGCTGTTCGGGGACAAGAAGATGAAGATCGACAAGGACGGCCTCACGGACAGCTACGATTCGCATCCCGGCGGCGACTTCTCCGCCGCGCCCACCCTCTACGACGTGGCGACGGCCGGCGACAAGGGGAATGTTGGGAGCAACGGCCGCATGAAGGTCAAGAAGGATACGCAGGTGAACGGGTTCGTGAAGTCGAGCGGCGTGCGCGAGTGGAAGCCCGGCTCAAAGGCCCCCTTCAACAAGAAGCTGATCGACATCGACAAGGACGTTTTCGTGCAGGGAGATATCGAGGCGGGACACGGCGAGATCCGGCTCAAAAAGGAGGTAACGGTTGAGGGGAACGTCGGGACGAGCGACGGGAACGTCAAGATCGACAGGGACTCGCTGATCCAGGGGGACGTCGACACCGCGAACGGGGACATCACCCTGAAGGACGGCGTGCATGTCACGGGACACGCCTCCCCAGGGCCGGGGATGGAGGCAAAGCTATCCAAGGACGTCGTCGTGGACGGCGGGGTGTTCGAGAGCGCCTTCGGGCCGGACGTGCCGGAGATCGTCTTCCCGCCGGCCCCCTCCGGGGACGGCGTCAACATGACCCTGTTCACGCTCGCGACGGCGACGTCGAACAACAACCCGACGGTCACGGTCATGAAGGGGAAGAAGGCGACCACCACCACGATCACGACGCTCGACATCACCTCCGGCACGTACACGCTTCCGCCCGGGAACTACTTCTTCGACCAGGTGAAGGTGGCGAAAGGGGCCAGCCTCGTCTTTTCCGGGAACACGAATCTCGTCGTGACGGGGGACCTGACCCTCGCGGACGGCGGTGCGATGCGGGTCCAGGGGGATGCGTCGATCGCGGTCGGGTCGAAGTTGGACGCGCAGCATGACTCCACGTTCGTGGTCGACGGCAACACCCGCGTGGCCGTGACAGGCGACCTCAAGCTCCGCGGCACCGCGAATTTCGGGGTGAGCGCGTCGAACACGACGACGATCGACGTCCTGAAGCACTTCGAGATCAAGCACGACGCGGACGTCCATTTCCGCGGGCCCACGGTCCTGGAGACGGAGGACCGCTTCCGCACGGACCATCACGCGAACGTGCTGTTCGGCGACAGGGTGACCGTGTTCGCCGAGAATGAGCTCGAGATGAAGCATGCCAACATCGACCAGCTCCCTGACGCGACGAAGGCGTTCTTCTTCGCGGGCAGTTCGACCAGCAAGGACGGGAAGGTGAAGGTGAAGATCGAGATCCCCTCCGGGAAGGACTTCTTCGGCACGGTCTACGCACCGAAGGCGAAGCTCGAGGTAAAGCGACACCACTTCGACCCGAAGCTCGCCGGGCATGTCCACGTCGACGCGGAGGATGACAAGAAGGACCTCGAGGACGACAAGGAAGACGGGGATGACGACCTGGACGATGACAAGAAGGACGGGAAAGGGGATGGCGACGATGACTTCGAGGAGGACGACGACCCCGTGAAGTCGGACAAGAAGAAGAAGGAAGAGGACGAGGAGTTGAAGCACGCGGCCGACCCCCAGTTCGCGAACTTCATGGGCGCGGTGATCGGCTGGGACGTGAAGATGAAGAAGGGGATCCGCTTCCATTACGACGAGTCGCTCGGGAAGCTCCTTGCGGTCCCGTCCTCCGACGAGGTCGTCGTCCTCGGCTGGCGGAGGGTGTTCGACAGGTGACGGACTACGCGAAGAACACCTTCGGCTGGCAGGCGATGCGCGAGGGCTCGGTCGATCCGTCGGTGTGGGACGAGCTCTACTCCGTGTACGTGAAGGACTCGCACGGACTCGGGCTGCGACGGTGGTTCGAGGAGGTGAATCCGCACGCCCTCCAGGAGGTCCTGGCGACATCGATC
>ORJL011739575.1_pt1 | contig 16417 bp, 23 predicted proteins | sample 1779941 | NCBI WGS metagenome assembly ORJL01 (sample SAMEA104232317, study PRJEB22302) | groundwater metagenome | biome: forest; feature: aquifer; material: groundwater | place: USA | collected 2011-08-07 | depth 5.8 m | reverse complement strand
TAGTCCGACAGCTTCTTGCAACGCGCTTTTTAATGCGTCTATTGTTTCGATGTTCTTTTTGTAATCTCTTATTCTTTCACCGGCTTTTTTGTACAGTATGGATTCTGCTATTTCGCATATGGTAAAAAGCGATGTGTAGCACTGAATTCTGTACAAGTTATCTTTGATTTGTCTGATAAATTCTGTGTCATCATGTTTGCCATCTTTCAGCATGCTCTGAAACCATCCTAGAAGCAGATTCGTATCAAGGTATATGTTTTTCTTTTCATTCATACAAAATAATTCTGCTATAAAGCAATAAAAAGGCATTTATTGGATATCGAAGACAACATGATTTTATCATAGTTGTCGCAGATGCGCCTGTGTTAGGTTATCCAAGGTTGTTGTTATTTGCAGTAGGCATATAGATTATACTCGTGTGTGATTAGCGCGTCTATAAACCCTTGTTTTGTCAAATTCATAGATTTTTATGTCACCAGTATCCAGACCAATGTATAGCCCGCCGGCAAAACGTTCGCTGTTTTCAAAGTTAATTAAACCGGCTAGAGATCTTTCGATTACAGCAGCCCTTCGTTGATCATAAGGCTCGTCGATGCATATAACAAATCTGCCATTCAAATCAGCGCTCCGCAAGCCACGAAATGAACCTACTTCAACATCAGCCGGTCTAACAATTGCATAATTGTCATCAACGCCTTTAGAATTAACAAGCATATAGCTTAATCCTGTTGCAATTCTTTCTGAACTTCTTGCCAATGGAACAAGACAATATATTTTTCTAATATCTATAAATTGTCTTAATGACCTGCCGAATTTCATAACTTCGTGGTTCGATGCATTAAACCTATCTCTGTCCAGTTCAAAATTTATACTATCACTCATCAGTCGTCACGGCTAAAAATGATGATTAAAAAGCATTTAAACGCTGTTTATACGAAAATACCACAACCTTTAGATGGAGGTTAAGCGTTTATACCAGCCGCAACAGTTTCAAGTTCCCGCAAAGGGTCTGTTCTTAGCGTATGATCTCTATCATCACGTTCGACCTTTCTTCTTCGTAGTATGTCATAAGCTTCATCAAAATCTGTCATAATATCTTCTGTCATAAGTTCGCCTACAAAATTGTATTGCATTAATTTCATAGCTTCCTTTCTATCATCTGATTGTCCTGATACCCAACAAAGCTTTGCCCATGCAGTTCGCCAATCCATGCCATATGATGGCATTGCTCCTGCATTCAAAGCGTCTACTCCACATACGTATGAGCCTGTTATTAGGTTGCCTTCAGGTGGGGCAATTACAATTAATCCGCCATCTTTGGTAAATCGTCGTATTGCTGGCACTACGTCTTCAGGAACATTACCATCAGGATATGAAACTATTACTGCGCGGTTTACCGGTATTTTGCGTTTCATCCATCCGTCTATTTCAGCCGGATCGAAGTTAAAACGCATGTGCGCTTGCTCAGCATATTTTGCACCAGGATAAATTTCTGGATGTGAAAAGTTGCTTCTTACAAGTTCTCTTTGGCGTAAAATTGCAGCTTGAGCTCTTTTATCCCCTTTGGAAAAGTCAATGTCGCCGTTTGCACTAGCAATCAACATGCCATTTGGTTCAAATACATAGCCTTTGGCGCGCTGCATTTTTAGCATTGTATGACCCATTACCTTGCGGTCAAGAACAGCGCATGCCAAATTAAAATCATAGTCTAAAACAGCTAACATGTCTGAGACGTTCATGGTTGCATCGGTTGCAGGATGCTTAATTATGCGTTTTGATCCTGTATCCACCAAAGGGAAAGGCAATCCGTGTATCATAAATGACATAACTCTTACAAACTGGTCTTTTGTATCGGTTCCGCTAAATATTCCAACAGCCCTTCCATTCATAATCTCTTCAAATGCTGCTTGTGCAACAACCCCAGAATATTCTAGTCTCATGTTGCTGCTGTCAATGCCTGGCACGTTGCTTTTTTCAGGTTTGAATTTTATATCGCGAAAATAAACAGGCCGTTCAAAAAGATGCACTCTGCTATTTTTTTTATTGTCTCTTTTCAATGATTCTTTGGCCCGCTGGAACACTTCTTGCGATGTATATGCAGGATCAATAACAATTTCTGTTTGATAACTAGAAGGATCATGACTATCCAAGTAACCTTTCTTTCTTGCATCCCTTTCAATGCGTATTTTGTAAGCGTGCCTTTGACGCTTACTCATCCAATTCCAGTCGTCTAGCTTTTGAGAATAAATGACTCTTCCTGTGCCTTTTTCAACAATTCTTGCATATTCTTCTGCCTCTATAGTGCCACCTAATCCAAGTATTGTCTTTTCTCTTCGAATATTTGCGCCAATAGTAAATGAACTGCTCATACCATTACCTGTTTCGATTTAAATCAATCCAGAATTATTTAATTTGGCAATACTTTTAATACTGATACAAAATTTTACAATTGTTCTACGAGAGCTTGTGCTCTACGTCTTTCAGCACTATCGATGTGAGCGTTTTCTCCACACCGCCAATGTGGCGCAGTTTGTTGACGACAAAATTATTCAATTCCTCAACGTCCTGCGTTGATACTTTTAGTATTATGTCAGATGCGCCTGATATTATCGAGCATTCTTCAACTTCGGTCAGTGCCAAAAACTTTTTAGCAAGGCCTTCCTGTGTTAAGTTAATTGCATCAAGGTCTTTGTAAGAAACTGTAAGCAAAATGTACGCAGAGATGTTCATCCCTATTTTCTTTTTGTCAACTATTGCTTTGTAAGCTCGTATGATGCCTTCTTTTTCCAGTCTTTTGATTCTGTTGTGCACAGTGGTTATTGGTATGCCTGTTTTTTCTGATATTTCCCGTGTTGATTGTTTTGAATTATGTTTGAGAATATCAAGTATAGTAAGATCTTTTTTTGTCAACATATCCACACCACCTATCCGAATATAATTTCATTTATATTGTATATAGTAAAATATTTTCCAATAATCTATTTAAAACCATACATAAAATGAAAAGACATATATAATCGGATTATATTTACTATAATCTTTAATTTGACAGTTAGGGTGTGGTCAAATTAAAGGGCAGCGTGAGGACGGCTTCTTGCGCATCACTAAATGAAATTTTTCAATGCGTAATATTTATTTGCGGCTTTGTATAAAGCTCTGGCTAAGCATTTTTGCTGTTGTTTTCCAATTTCTGCCTGCTATGACTTCAGGCAAAATATTTTCGCAAGAATTTTGTCGCTGTAGCTGTGCCCTAGCACAGTTTTTGCTCCTGTTTCTGACATTTTCACAACAACTGCCAATTTTTTTCAGTATATAGTTCCCTTTAATTTGACCGTAAATTTTGGCGTCAAATTAAAGTATAATGAAATATTTTTCCATTTTATTACTAATTTAACCAAAGATTTGTATATTTTTTCCACAAAACTGCATGTATCTATATACGGGCTTTTAGCTAATAGATAGAATAGAAAGCAGATTAACACAATTGTAACAATTTGCTAAAAGAGGTGGAAAAGATGGTTCCAAAATGTTGTAGAAAATCAATGAAAGTGACTCTTGAAACAAGCAGGTTTTACGAACTATATTGTGAAACATGCCGAGACACTGTGTACATGAAAAAAGAAGAAATAGATGCAACGCCTGTGTTGCTTGATGATTGAGTGTGAAAAAATATGGTACAACAAATAAATCATGCGGGGTGTGTAGGCATGGAAGATGGGTCATTTAGAACTCTAAAAACAGCTTTAGATGCGTTGCAGCATTCTAACGGCTCACTGGGTTCAGCCCTAACAGAAATCTTGACAAAATACGGCGATGATATGACAGTAGACCAGAAAATTCAGATTGCAAATGCCATGAAGAAAGATGAAATAGCCAGAAAAATACACGATGAAATAATAGTCTGGGACAATGATTGGTTCTGATGTAAGTCAGAACTACAGGCAACGAATGTTGCCTGAGCAGTTAAATGAATAATGATAATAACTGCCTGGTTTGAGTTTCGAATGAAGGAATCTTCATTTTGAATTACCGATACTACTGCATGAGCTTTTTGGGTTGTAGCAGAAGAGTCGCAATAGTCATACATGTGTTATTTTTTTCAAAATTCTTTGGAAAAGTGTAGTTACACATAAGGCTAAAGATATATAAACAACAACGACCTTATAGTAAATCTCAATAATAAATGAACTTTTATTGAGTTTACTATTAAGGAGATTACATAAATGTAAAGTTCATTAATTTATGGGATATCCTATTAGATAGGAAAGGTGAATTAGAATGCCAAAAAAGAATGTCAAAATGCATGGTGGGAAAAAATTAGAGAGAAAACAAGACGGACGTAAAAAATCTGCACACATAGTTGCAGATGCGTCAATGCAATTTTGTGACAAATGCGGCTCAATTATGATACCACAGAAAAACGGCATGAAATGCAGGCGATGCGGTGCAACAAAGCGCGGCACTGTTAAATTAAAAATAAGTGAAGACATTAGAAAAGTTAAAGGAATAACTGTTTTGGAAAAAGACGAAACGCCTTTGCCTCAAACTCCAATGCAGTGTCCTGAATGCAATCATACTCATGCTTACTGGTGGATGCAGCAAACGCGTTCAGCAGACGAGCCGCCTACGCAGTTCTTCAGGTGTGTAAAATGCCAGCATGTATGGCGGGAGTACAAATGAGCCTTTTCTTTCTAGGAAAGAAAACCCTCGGGAAAAGAAAGTCTCTGCAACTAAAGTTGCAGGTTTGTAAAGTTTTCTTTCCGCAAGCTATTCTTTTGTCAAAAGAAAGGGCGTTCTGAACCCTAGGCAGCTTGGGGTAAACCCCGAGTGAAAACTATATGGAAGAAACCTAAGGGCAACAAGCATTCTAATGACTTGCTAAACTCTGAAAATAAAGCCATTTTTTAAGCGCATAATTTTTCCTGCAACTGGATTCGCAAAGTGCGAGCCTATAAAAAGAGTGTCACTATCAGCAAGCTCATCCAGCATTTGTCGCCTTGTTCCATTAGCTATCTGCCATGCACAAAAAAGATGCTGAAAGAATGTATTGATCTATTTCTCTAGATCCTTTTTTACAAAAATATCATGATCTACGCCTTTGCCTTCCCTCATCTGGCTTAACCCACGTTTTATGCTTTCCATTGCGTCTTTGTCACGAAGAGTTTCTATAGTCCTTTGCATGCTCTCATATTCGTCTTCAGTTATAGTCACATATCTTGTTTCAATTTTCTGGCTTTTTTTGATTACAGGCATTTCACTCACCTTCTTTTCATTATTATAGGTCATTCAGTATTTTAAGATAGATAACCTGCAGATAACCAACATCATAACGTCTATATGTAAATTAGTAGTCTCTTTTCAATCCCCATCTTGGTCTGCGCCTGCCGCCACCGCCTCTGCGTTCTTTGTGCTTTATCTTGAAATTGAGTTTTTCAAACTGCTCTTTGCCTTTTTCTATTTTATGGTATTGCATAAGCTTTCTGAAAACATCATGATCTTTTTGCCCTAGCAGTGATAATGCTTTGCCATCTTTTCCTATTCGTGCAGTTCTTCCAATCCTGTGCGTGTAAGCGTCTGAATCTTGAGGCAGGTCGAAGTTAAAAATATGAGAAACATTTTTTATGTCCAAACCTCGAGCAGCAACATCTGTAGCGACTAGAATGTGCGGCCTTCCTCTGTGAAATCCTTCCATTATATTGGTTCTTGCGCTTTGAGTCATGCCGCCGTGTATAGGCTTGGCTTCTATGTTATATTGTTGGGCAGCATCTGCAACCATATCGGCCCTGTCGCGCGTTGCGCAGAATACAATTGCAAGTTTTGGCTTTTCTTTGTTAATTAAATGAACAAGCATTGATAGCTTCTCATCGTCCCTGACATCATAATATATTTGCGTTAATTTTTCTGTAGAAACATGCAATTTTGCTTTTACGCTAATTGGCTTGTTCATGAATCTGTTTGCAATAAACCTTATTTCATCTGGAATTGTTGCAGAGAACAGCAGTGTCTGTTTCTTCTGCGGCAGCTTTGACATGATCAACTTTATGTCATCAATAAAGCCCATATCAAGCATGCGGTCTGCTTCATCCAAAACAAAGATTTTGACTTTTGATAGGTCAATTGTACGCCTGTTTATATGATCCAACACTCTGCCTGGCGTGCCTATAACTATTTCTGAATGCCTTACTGCTGAAATCTGAGGTTCAATGCCCACTCCGCCATAAACAGTGCACATATTCAAATTCATGTATCTGGCAATTTTTTTGCCGTGTTCTGTTATTTGCAGAGCCAGTTCTCTTGTAGGTGCCAATATAAGCGCTTGTACCCCCTTGCCGCGCTCAACCTTGTGCAATATTGTTACCATGAATACAGCTGTCTTGCCTGAGCCTGTCATTGACTGCGCCATTACATCATGGCCTGCCATGGCAGGAGGTATAGATTTTTCTTGTATTTCTGTCGGTGTAGTGAGGTTCATTTCTTTGAGTGCTTTCTTTACCCGCTCATCAAGTGTCATTTCTGAGAATTGCATTCAAATAACTTACAATTGTGTGTATAAAAGCAGCATTCTACCTATAAAATCATGCTAATACTTGTTTTTGGCGACAGCATTACCTGCGGGGCATGGGATAAGGAAGGCGGCTGGGCAGACCGGTTGAAGCAGTATTTATTCAAGAAGAGTGCTTTTGGCAAGAAAGGATACTGCATGCTTTATAATCTAGGAATAGACGGAGACACAACAGCAGGTGTTTTAGCTAGGCTAGAGAACGAAATAAAGTTCAGAAGAGATAGAGATCCGGCAGAAGAACTTGTTCTGATTTTTGAAATTGGTTCCAATGATACGCGCTATATGCATAGCAAAAAAGCGCCATTAATTGGTGAAAAACAATTTGAACAAAACATAAAGGAAATAATAAGAATTTCCAAAATTCACTCTGATAAAATCTTGTTTCTTGGAATGGAGCCTGTTGACGAAAAGAAGGTAGACCCAATTCCATGGACCTCTGAAAAAAGCTCTTACAAAAATAAAATACTATCAAAATACAACCTTACTCTAAAAAAATTTTGCGCAAAAGAAGGCGTGTATTTTCTGGATTTGCAGCTGCTTCCGAAATCATATCTTAAAACGCTTGACGATGGCATCCATCCAAATACAAAAGGGCATGAGATGCTGTTTGAAGCTGTAAAAAAGTTCATGGAAAAGGAAAAAATCGTATAAATATATTCTCTTTAAATTCCTGTGCGTAAATTATCTTTATGTCTTCAAAAAAGCTGGTTGCAGTCGGCATCATAGCTCTTATTGTTATTATTGTATTGATACTCTTCGTAGCTCCGGTTGTAACATCATCGCCTGCAGCTGTTTTGAAAATAGAGCAAGGCAGTGTTGTGGTTAATGAAAAACCTGCAAGCAGTGGCATGACTTTGAAAGAAGGCGACACAATAGCAACTGGCCAAAATTCTAAAGCAAGCATAATTCTTTATGGCGCGTCTTCTGTAAGGCTGGCTGAAATGACGATGGTTGAGATAGCAGAACTTTCTAATGGAAGATTTAGATTAATCCAAAGATCAGGCTCTACATGGAATAAGGTTACACAGTTGAGCGGATTGGAAAGCTATGAAGTTGAAACGCCAAATGCAAAGGTGGGAACACAAGGCACAACATTCGGCTGCAGGATAATAGTTACAAGCGGTATGGTAGATAGTGTTTTCAAGACAAAAACAGAGTGTGGTGTTGTAGAAAATACAATAATTATGTATGCCGATGAAGGCGTGGTAATGCCTATATTGGAAGGTCAGACAGGAACAGTGGAATTTGAAAATGATGAAAAAATAATAATCGGCAATGTTCAGTTTGATGACGTATGGATTCAGGAAAATCTTGCAAAAGACGATGAGTTTGTAAAAGACATTAAAAGCAGGATAATATCAAAATATGCAGTTTACATCCCACTAATAAAATCACAATATGGTCTATCAGATGCACAACTTGACCAGATGCTTGATGGCTTTTTGACAGGAAAATACAGCAACGAACAGTACGAAGCTGCTCTTGCCGAGCTAAAGAGCAAAGGCATCGAAATAAAGCTTTAAGCCAGCATTGCGGTATATTCTCCTGTGCCTAAGAAATGGACTTTTATCCAAACTGATTCTTTGTTTCTGCAAAAGCCTTGAACGGCATCTCTTTCAGGTTCTGGGAATAGTGATGCTGCATCATAAACTCCAGCAATATATTGCCTAAGATTTTCTACTTGTGGTGCTATAGAAGAGTAGTCTGTTATGCGAGAAAAAAGTGCACGATGGCGCTTTTCAATTCTTTCTAAAAGATGACCATATTGAGAACTTTGATTAACCCATAGCATGACCTTCGTTTTTCGCCTATTTATTTAAACCTTCGCTTCTAATTCTCTGGAAAGGCAATATGTTTTCTCCACTCTTTTGGACTATACATACAAAGAACAGTAGTTCTTTGATTAGTACCTCCTAAAGTGAAACGTAATGCCTTTTCAATACACTCCAGATGGATTGTAGTACGTTGACTTTAACCTTACTTTCGGAGGTACTGTTGATGTGTCAGAAAGCTTTGCTTTCTGCACACAAAAACCTTTTCGGAAGGAAACGACGCTTACGCGTCTACACAGTCAGAAAAAGGGGTTTGTTTGTAATGCAGTTTTGCAAATGCGGTTCGATGATGTTGCCTTCAGGCAGTGGACTGTTAAAGTGCAGAAGCTGCGGAAAAACAGCTAAAGCAGGCAATAAAAGCCAAGACCTTAAAATTAAATCAGTTAGCAAAAAGCAGGAGATGTTTGTTCTTGAAAGCCAGTCTACACATTTGCCAGAAGGCGACTTCGAATGCCCAAGCTGCGGCCATGGAAAAGCATTGTGGTTTGTTCAGCAGACCCGAAGCAGCGACGAGCCGCCCACACGTTTCTTCAGATGCACAAAATGCAGTCACACGTGGCGCGAGTACCAGTGAGCCCTTTCTTTTTTTCAAAAAAAGAAACCCCTCGGGGAAAGAAAAAAGTACTATTTGTATTTATAGTTGAAATTTCCCAATATCAACATTGCCTTAAAAAGCTTTTGATAAACAACAGGTGATGCAAGCGCATGGTGAAATAAATAGGAAAAATGATTGCCTGTATTTTGAAGTCGGGAAAATTTTTGGTTATGCAATGGAAGGAACTGCCAAAATATCGCTTTATGAATTACCCGAAAGAGTTTCTGGCTTTCAATTTGCACCCATAAGTCTTCACGACAGCACAGACTTTGTTACAGCCTTCAGAGCAAATCCATTGGCAACTCTTGTAGTTGCGCAAGAATGCACAAAACATTCAAGAATTTTAGTTGCTGGCACAGATGCTTCAGCAGCGTATGATGCTGTTCATGAAGTAGCAGATGCTGAAAAGCTTAAAGCAATAAAACCAACAGGAATATTAGTGCTTACAACTACCGTCTTTTTGTCATATTTGCATAAAATGCAGCAAATGGCTGAAGTTGGGGCGTATTATGGTAAAGAACTTGATTATTTATTTTATTTGAATTTTCTGTGTCAAGGGTATAACATGCCAGAAATTCAAGCAAAGGCAGAAGCTGGAAAGCTTTACAGAGTTGGACTTTTAAAGCCAGAGTAAATATAGAGAACTTTGATTAACCCTATATTTGTCAAAGTTCACAATAAGGGCTTTGTTGAAAATGCATATTATTCAAAGCCCTCTATAGCATTTTAATCTCTTTCTTTTAATAAAATAGCATGAAGTTTAAGTTTGACTATATGGTTGCCATAGGCTTTATCCTGGCTCTGATTTTCATGCACAATGCTATTGTTTATGGCGGCGGGCTGGGTATAGCTGTTGTTGGAGAATGGCTTGCTATTGTAGGCCTTTTTGCGCTTGGCATTTGGGCAATGATAGTTAAAGACGTAAAGCAAGTTCACCCTGCTGAAACAGATGTTAAACACGGACCAGTACATTTGAATGAGAAAAAAATCGAGGGTTAATTATAGTTTGAATTTAGCAGATGGAAAACTTAGGCAGGCTAATTTTCGGCAAAACAAGGCGTCAGCAAAGCAGAAAATCGTCTGTCTGGAAACATGGTCACAAACAACTATGCACTATTCATCATTCTAGAGCGTTATACATGCTTAAAAACTAAAGTCAAGTTTTTCCAAGTACTGGAATTAGGAATAGTTTTTTATAGGCGCTTATACCATTATACTTTATGACTGCTGTAGACGAAGTCAGGGAAGCTTTGAAACAGGTAAAAGACCCAGAATTGGATATGGATATCATTACTTTGGGCCTTGTTTATGGCATTGATGTAAATAATGAAACTCATACTGCAAAGGTTACAATGACACTGACTACTCCTTTCTGCCCTTATGGCCCTGCATTGATTAGCGACATAAAAAGAACAGTCCTGAAGCTGCCTGATGTTGCAAATGCAGAAGTAGAGCTTGTATGGACGCCAAAATGGGAGCCTTCTGAAGAGCTGAAAGTCCAGATGGGACTGATCTAGTAAGTTTTAAATAACCTTAAAAACACTACTGTTTAATAATAACTATGACAGTAGTGGTCGGCATTAAGGCAAGAGAAGGAGCGGTTTTGATGTCAGACTGTCTGGTGCATGCTACTGACGATAAAACATTCACGGGTAAAAAAATACGCTATGGCATGCATGTTGACAAAAATACAAACCGGCAAACCGGCGCATACGTTGCTTCTGCCGGTTGGTACTACCAAGAGTTTGACGCGAATAGCTTGTTCTATGGTTCTCTAGGACGCATGCATGGTGTTGCAGATCTTCTTACACATCCATTTATTGTTGCGCATAGTATTGAAGAACTTAATAAAAGATCAGACGCCTTAAGAGCAAAGTTGAGAAGACAAGTAGATTTAGAAAGCGACAGCTACAAAGAGCTCTGTGAAGAATTTGAAATGCTTGAATATGGTGGAGGGATAAATGTACGGGCTTTTATTGAAGACAGGAGCGCAATATCTTCGCGAGATTACACTGTATTGCGCATATCAGAGCATCACGAACCAGACTTAATCTTCATACATAATAAAAAGGTAAAAACAATTGACGATTTTACAGCAAGCGGATCATGTGATGAACTTGTGTTGCCTTATCTGCAAGAGCATTTCGCCCCTGATTTAACTGTGAATGATGCAACCGCACTTGCTGCAGACGCAATGAATATTGCTCTTCAGAAACGCAGTGAATATGCAGGCTTTGACATTGTCAGGGCATATTCTTCTGAAGGAAACACCATAATAGAAACTTCACTTGATGAAGATGCGATATGTATAGATGTCAATAATATAAACTGGAAAAGACCTTTTGCTCAAAGGTTATAATTTCTTTGTAACCCCTTGCTTTGGGCAGAGCTTGTTAAGCACGCACTTACTGCACTCTGGCGTTGGCGCTTTGCATACTGCTCTTCCATGATCTTTTAGAAGATGAGGCAGCTTTTTCCATTCGCTTTTGTCAAATAATTTCATCAGGTCCTGCTCTATATTTTTAGGATTTGTCTGTTTAGTCCATCCTAATCTGTTAGAAACTCTTATGACATGTGTGTCAACCACAACGCCTTCCACAATTCCGAAGGCGTTTTGCATTATTGCATTTGCAGTCTTCTTGCCAATTCCGGGAAGCTCGGTAAGCGCTTCAGTGCTTTCTGGCACCTTACCATCATGTTCAGTAATAATCATGCCGCTCATTTTTCGGATGTTGCTTCCCTTGGTCCTGAAAAATGTTATTGAAGAAATGTCATTATCATCCAGCTCTGAAAAATCTTTTGGCGTTTTGTATTTCTTGAACAATTTTTCTGTTGCAGCATTTACAATAGTATCCCTGCACTGAGCAGACAAAATGGCTGCAACGCAAAGCTCAAATGGATTTGAAAAATTAAGATAATATTTTGTCTTGGGATATTCTTTTTTCAGCAAAGAAAGGGCTTTTTCGGCATTAATCATGAAATTATTTTATATTCAGAACTACAAGAAGATTAAGCTGGTGAAGTGCCTTCTAAATAGTGCATTGCCCTGTCAATAAGTTCTTTCGGCGCTCTAACTTGTTCAGGAAGTTTTGTGCGTATTTCATCAAATGACATGGGTTTATCACGGTAAGGTCTGTGTGCGCCAACTTCCCTCATTGCTAATGCATGATCTGCTGTTTCAAGCAGTTGTGCTGCATAGTATTCATCCGAGTTTTTTGGGAAAGGAATTATATCTCTGAGATTTATTTTGTCCATATGTCTCGTGTTTAAGGTACACATAGTCACAATAAGTCTTGCAGCATTAGGATGACCTGCACGTCTTGCTATTTCAGCGCAGTCAATTGGATGACCGTCAACAACTGCTCTTTGTTCGCTTGTCATGTCTTTGCGCTTTATTCCTTGGAAGAAGATGTTAGGATATCTTGGTTTCACAACATCATGTAAAGAACCTGCTATGCCAATTTCAATGAGTGCGTCTGTAGGAATGGCACTATCGATTGCCAAATATTCAGCAAGTTTTTTAACATTCATTAAATGACAATAAAGACCAAAAGAAGCTTCTCCATTAAATCTAATGCCATTTAGAAGTCTTTCAGGATTCACTTGATCTAATTCAAATCTCAGTGCACAAAATGCATAAGCAGTATCAGGATGATCTGTCCGTCTATTGCCGCCTAAATAAATTTCATCTCTGAACAATGCGGCAAAACGACCTATCAGAGGCGGATCTGTTGATCTTCCATAAGGCAATGCAATCCCTAAACTACTCATTTAATCACTACCCATCAGTTAATACATTAAGGCATTAATTATTTAAGCTTGAAATTATGGCACAAATTTATCTATCTGCCTGCATTCTTCAAAGCGCTGTATGTTACAACGCTTCCCAATGAAAAATAAGCCAAACCTTTGAAAAATATGTCTATATTACCAGGGCTTCTCTTGGCCAGACCAAACATTTTCTTGCTTATGAATTTTTTAGGTCCATGATAATTATTTTCTATATACTGTAAAACATGCTCCTCAGACATTTTTAGTTTGTCAAGGCTCCATCTCATTACCGTTGTTACAGGCTGATAGCTTGCAATAAGAGAAGTTCTGCCTGCCTTTATCTCCTTGAGCGCCTTTTCTACAGTATCAGATTTTACAGCTGTCAGTCCTCTGCCAATCATGTAAGGAGCGTGGGCATCGCTTCCCGCTGTTATTGGTTTATTATGCATGCGAGCAAATTTCATGCAGCGTTTGTTTGAAAATCTTTCAAAATTAATGGCATTGAATGCTTCCAGTGCGTCACAAGCAAGACTTTTCTCTCTTGTGCCGTCATGGTTTATGTCAAAAGGATGAGATGCTATAGCAATGCCGCCTTGGCTGTGTATTTTGTCTACAGTCTCCTCAACGCTTAATCCCGGCCTTATAACATCAGAAATATTTATTGCAAGCACATGCCCGTCTGAAGTGTCTATCTCTTCCCCTTGTATGAATTCAATGTCATTTTTCTTTGCAGCTTTTTTTGCCTCCAACCATCCAAAACTGCTGTTATGATCGCAAAGAGCTATTGCATCTATTTTCTTCGCAGCCGCAGCCTTTATCATATCCGCAGGGCTCGCGATGCCGTCATACTTAATTTTGCTTCTATGTGAATAATGAGAATGCGAATGCAGTTCGAGTAGCATAAGCATACTAGGAAAGGAAGATATTAAAGCAGTTTGTATAAGTTCTTTGCATGATATCATACGATGACAGGGTATCACAAGCACGATCGGTTAGACATAGATATGTCAATACAACTGGTATGAATCCAGACGAAGCTGAATATTTTAGGTCATTGATTAGCGACCTTGGAATGGCATTGGATAATGCGTGGTACGGCTGGAACTATTGCGCAATTCCCTGCCAAACAGCTGCAGCTAACAGGATGATTTATCCAGGCAGCCCGTTTGCTCGGCTTGTGCCAAAGCGTTTTATACATTCGCATTTTTTCTGGGCTTCAATGCTAAGAAGAAACAATGAAACTGTAATTTTAGATCCTACAGGTGTGCCAGTGGATTTTCCTGAAACGATTAGCGAGATAGCTCCTTATTTTGGTATTGCTTCAGAAGCGCCAGAGCCTCATAGAAGAATTTACGCTAGAATGCAGGACATGGATGACTAGGGAGTTAGAGAATTTCCGCCAGGGTTTCACCCGTAAAATTAATCATCGAGAAAAATTTGCTGCGCTGCATTTCGTAATTCTCTAGCAAGCATGTCAATCTCTTGAGATACAACTGCCAGCCTTGAAGGCTGTTTGCCGGCAAGCACAACAGCCCGGGCTTGAGATACCAGAACAGTTGCAAATCCATTAAGTATGTATTTTGAACCGTCTTCAATTCTCTCGCCTTGATGCATGTAAATTGGGTGAACAGGTGCAACAAGCATGTTTCCTTTTTTTGGTCGTATTCTTGCAACTTCCCTTGAGCCGCTACTAAAAGTAGTATCACCACCCTTGAATTCATCGTTCAAATATAAAATATATGCAAATCGCCTTATCATAGCTTTGATTGATCCATCATCAGTATGCAAGGGAAATTCCGATCCTGCATCATACCTTTTCATTCGTGGTTGAAGGCTATAACAGCCTTTTTTCACCAAATCTCTAAATTCAGGAAGTGCAATATGATCATCAAAATATCCATGCATTCTTTTTCGCATTCTTCTATAAACTTCTTTTAACATTGGATCGCTGAGCATTACATCATCGCTCAAAGGTAGAGCTTCAAAACTAGCAGGTTTTCCGTACAGTAGTTCTGCTCCTTTGTCTTTTGGCTGTGCCTCAAAATATTCAATCAACCGCCCGCATAATTCATCTGTCAATACACCATTGTATACAACAATTCCATAAGGAAGGTCCTGTTTTTGAGTTACAAAATCTACCATATCAAAGTTGAATCAGAAACTAATTTAAACTTGCAAATATCTTTATTGTAATGAAATTCTACATAGCTGCAAGATTTGACAACAAAGACGCAGTTAGAGAAATTTACAAAAAACTGAAAGAAAAAGGGCATGAAGTCCACACAGACTGGACAGTCCACCCGCCATTTTACCCTTACAGCAGCGATCCTGCGCGCTGTGCACAATTTTCTGATGAAGACATAAAAGGCGCAATTGGCTGCGATGTGTTTGTTCTCCTTGCAGACGAGAACCATAATGGAAACCCGAACAGTCACAATCATGGCAGAGGCATGTTTATAGAGATGGGGGCAGCCATGGCAACTTTTCTTGCGAATGGAAAGCCAATGGTTTTTGTAATCGGCCCTGACAACGACAAATGCATATTTCATTTTCATCATGCTGTTACAAGATTTGATACGATAGAGGAAGTTTTGGAAAAAGTGGGCGATGTTTAATAATTTATCTTCCTTGTTTCTTTGTCCATGAATAATCAAGATGGCCGCCTTTATATTCGCTATGCGAAATATTTGAATTCCCTGCTGTAATGGGCCTTCTTAAAAAAGGTTCGCCTTCGACTTCCTCATTTTTTTTACGTCTATAGTATTGCCTTGCGCCATCTGCACCAAATTTAAGAATTGCAGCAACGCGCTCTTTTGTTATCGGGCCTAATCCTTTTATTCTAATTTTTCCTTCCCAAAATTCTGAAGATTCAGCGATGTTTATAGGTGCATTCACTATAATTTCATATATTCGTCTGTAATTATCCAGCCCGCCTTTGCCACTCATAAGCAGAATAGATATATCAAGATACGCTTGTGCAATTTCTGTGTTTGAATAATTAAACTTCATAATTATATAGTCAAAAGCTTCAGTTTCTCGACAAAGCTTAACTGCCCCATTTCATGCCTTCCGCCCGTGTACGGGAGCATCTTTTCAATCATTTTTCTGAAGCTCTCGTCTTTTGCAGCTTTCATTATCAGCTTGTCGATAAGCTCTGGATGCTTCTTTCCTAGTTTCTGTAATCTGTCATTTGCCTTTATTTCGGGTTCTATTTCATCCCAAAGCTCCTTGTCGTATTTTTTCAAAAAGTGCTCAGAGAAGTCTCCTTTGTCTATGGCTTCAGCAGCAACTTTTGCAGCATGTTTCGCAGAAATCATTGCAGTGCCAACGCCTTCGCCGCTTAAAGGATCTATCAGCCCGGCAGCATCGCCTAGAAGCATAAAACCATTTCCATAGCATTTCCTGTGGTAAGATGCTATTGGCAAGCTCCACCCTTTTATTTCGCCTTCCAGCTTGGCATTTGCGAACCTGCTTGCAAATAAAGGATTTTTCTCAATTTCCTTGACCATTGCTTCCCTAAGATTTATTTTCTTTTCTTCCATATCTTTAACTATCATTCCAAGCCCGACATTTGCTTCGCCATTTGCTAAAGGAAATATCCAGAAATATCCAGGCAATAAACTTTCAACCATATGTATCTCTATTCTGTCTGTCATT
>ORJL010085296.1_pt1 | contig 16418 bp, 13 predicted proteins | sample 1779941 | NCBI WGS metagenome assembly ORJL01 (sample SAMEA104232317, study PRJEB22302) | groundwater metagenome | biome: forest; feature: aquifer; material: groundwater | place: USA | collected 2011-08-07 | depth 5.8 m | reverse complement strand
TTCAGCTCGCCGCCCAGGGTGTTACTCTTCTCATAGAGCGTTACGTCGTGCCCTCTCTGGGCGGCCAGACGGGCCGCCTCCATGCCGGCCGGACCTCCACCCACCACGAGAACCTTCTTTTTCTTCTCTGCCGGCCGGACGTCGTAGGTGGGATCCCACTCCCTGTTCACGCGGGGGTTCACCATACAGCCCATGAGGGCATCGACGAAGACGTAATAGAAGCAACCCTGGTTGCAGGCCGTACAAATAACCACATCTTCCGGGCGTCCTTCCACAATCTTCTGGGGAAGGAAAGGATCGGCGATCCCGGGACGGCACATTTCCCAGTAGTCGATGATGCCGTCGGCGATGGCCTTCTCCGGCACCTCGGGTTTATTGAGGCGATAAGCCATGCAGATGGGCGTCTTGATGCCGGCTTCCTTCCATTTTTTCGGCAGATAAAGCCAATCGCCGGGCTTTTTCTCCGCCGTGATAGCCGCGCCGGGGGATTCATGCCAGCCCACCGTAATACTGAAGAGGGCGACGCCCAGGGCCTCCACCATCTTGCCCAGTTCGATATACTCCTCGTCCGTATTGCCGCCCTCGATCAGGTCGGTGGCATTGATCCTGATGAGGAGAGGGTAGTCCTGCCCCACTACTTCTTTCGTGCGTTTGATGATATCCAGGAAGAACTTCGCCCTTTTTACCAAGGTCCCGCCGTATTCATCGGTCCGCTTGTTGGTCCAGGGGCTTAAGAAATCGGCGATCAGGTAGCCGACGATACCGCACATTTCCACCCCGTCAAAGCCCGCCTCCTTGAACAGCCGAGCGGCCTGGGCATGGGCTTCCACCTCTTCCTTGATTTCCTCCACCGTCATCCCGCGGCATTTACCGTAACGCTTCATCGGGCTTTCAAAATCGGAGGGACCAACGGGCATGACAGGGACTTTCACGCCTCCGGCCACTGCTTCATGGATACCGTATTCATGGGGATGGCCATACCGGCCGGTATGCATTATCTGCCCTACCGCCATGGCGCCTTCGGCCTTGATGGCATCGGCTATCCTCTTTAACCCCGGGATGCACTCGTCGCGGTCCAGGGCCATCTGGCCCACATAGCCCTTGCCCAGAATATGCGTATAACCACCGGCGGAAACGACGATCCCCGCACCGCCCTTGGCCCGCTCTCTCAGATAGGCCACCTCACGATCCGTCACCAGGCCGTTTTGCTCATCACAAAAATTATTCACCGTGGCGGCGTATTTCATCCTGTTTTTAACGGTGAAACTTCCAATCTTCCCAGGTTTACATAAATTATCAAACATTACTGCTCCTCCTTCTTATTTTACCATTTTTTATTATATACGAGCTTTGGAAACTTCCACGACTGTTTCTGAAACTCTAAAATCCGTACGGGAATAAGGAACCGTCGTCTGGAGAAAACGGTTTTCCGAACAATGTTCCGCTAAGGCTTCGATCATGAATTAGCGAACGTTCGTCTATACCCATACCTCAGGTACTTCCACTCGTCAAGAAAAAAATATCTTGAACTCGATCGGCCGTTACCTGGCTTAAGGGGGTTCGAAAGTACCTGCCCACAGTTTTTCCCATGAAGCATATTTTTTTGGTAAATGCAACCCCCCTCCCCAAAAAAATGGTGAGTCCGCTGGAAATAATTCCCTTGACATACAAAAACATCTTGTCTATACCACGCCATCCTGGAAGGGAGTCCTTGGCCATTTCTTTAATATCATTGCGTAACTTCACTAAGATGGGGGCTCTACTCCCCCGCTTGACCCTTAATTACTCTTTAAAGCGGTGATTTTCTTGCGTAAGCTACTCAATTACTCTGCTTGGGCCGGGATTATCAAGAATAACTCGGCACTGATGGCCCTGAGTTTTGGGCACGGGATTTCCGATTGGTACCACGGCACTTTATACATGGTGCTGCCCTATTTTGCCCAAGATTTGGGGCTCACCTACAGCCAGGTCGGGATATTGATGGGGTGGAATTCATTCTCCAGTTTCTTTGTCAACCTGCCCGGCGGCATGATTGTGGACACCATAGGGAAGACCGGATTGCTTTTGGGCCTGGCGCTGGCCCTCACGGGACTGCCGTACTTTGTCCTCGGCTTCAGCCCCAATTACGCGGTGGCGATAATCGTCGTCACCTTCATCGGAATTGGCGCCAACCTGTGGCACCCAGCGGCTATTTCTTTCCTGGCCAAACGCTACCCCGAGCGAAAAGGGTTTGCGATTTCCGTTCATATGATGGGCGGCCATCTGGGAAATACCTTGTCGCCCCTGGCCATCGGTGTGGCGCTGACTTTCTTGACCTGGAGAAATGTGCTGATCCTGAACGTCCTTCCCGGGATCATTATGGGACTCGTTTTATGGAAGCTGCTCGCCAGGACGGGAATGGTGCAAGAGGATGCTACTTTCTGGCCGGTACCATTTTTACGGCAAATTTCCTGGTCTATCTGATTCCGGAACAGTCCCCAAAATGATCGAGAGTTCAACTCTTTGTTAATTGACAAAGCGGCCTCCTTTGTTATCGTTACAAAAAAGAAATTCGGACAGGGGCCACCGGGATAGGGAAAGGGCTGGATTACAAACTGTAGATTTCGGTTGACATAGCAGCCTGTGGATATTAATTAAGTCCACTTTTATGGAGCCGGCGATTCTGCCAGTTTTAACAGATCATACAGGAGTTGTCAGATGGATACCCTCGTTTACATGATGAATTTTATCAAAGATAGAAATGTAGCTTCCATAACGCCAACTTCCCCCGTCGGTGTCAAGAAGGTCTGCAGCAAAATAGATTTCAGCCGCAACAACCTGATTGTGGAATATGGTCCGGGTACGGGGGTTTTCTCCGAGTACCTGCTGCAGCATATGGGAAAGGATTCCCGCTTGATCCTCATTGAGCGGAACGAAAATTTCCATTCCATTCTCAAAGAAAAAATCAAGGACCCCCGGGTCATGCTGTTTCAGGACAGTGCGGAAAATGTTCTCGAAACGCTCAAGACGGTCAAGAAATCCACCGCCGACTACATCATTTCGGGTATCCCTTTTTCCTTCCTGGACTCGGAACTCAAGAGCAGGATTCTCTCTAATACCCATCGCGCGCTGAAGAAAGGGGGCAAGTTCCTGGTCTATCAGACCTGCTTCCAGACGAACAATCACCTTAATGTGCACTTGCAGCGCTATTTTCCGACGGTGCACTCAAATTATGAAATGGTCAACATCCCGCCCCTCAGGACTTACGAAGCGATCAAATAATGTCCCTCCCAAAACTCCGGAGGGATTCCGTTTCCGGAAAAGGGCTCGCCACATAAGTTTTTGGTATGCCATTCCTTCTTTTCAGTGAATTCGAGCCCTTTCCGCCCTCTCTATGGCTTCTTTGGCTACTCGCTTCACTAAAACCCTGACCAGCTCTTTCCGGTATTCCTCCGAACCATGGACATCAGAGGTGGGACGGGACTCCTCGGCGGCTATCCGCGCGGCCTCTTCAATCACTTCATCATTAATTACTTTACCGGCGAGCACCTTTTCTGCCCGCTGGGCCCTCATGGGAACAGGCGCCACTGCACCCAGGACTATCCTGGCATCGTCACATACACCATCCCTTGCACCAAGCGTCAGCGATACGGCTACCCCCACAATCGGGTGATCTCCTGCCATCAAGGCAAACTTGGTGTAGGCGGTCCCGGTACGAGGCGCCGGCTTCGGCACCTGAATCGCCGCAAGTATTTCATCGGTCTGCAGGGCGGTCTCATAATAATCCCGGAAGAACTCTTCCAGGGGCAGCGACCGCTCGCCATGCGGGCCGGCTATCCTGGCGTTGGCCCGGAGCGCAATCAACGGCGGGGCCGGGTCTCCCGCCGGGTCGGCGTGGCAAAGATTGCCGCCGATGGTGCCGCAATTGCGAATTTGAATCGACGCTAAGCCTTGCTCCATCTGCGCCAGGACGCCAAACTCCTTTCTGACCACGGGCGATGACTCGATCGCGCGGTGTGAGGTCAAAGAGCCGACCTTGAGGCCTTTCTTCTCGTCAAACTTGATGTAGTCCAAAGCAGCTATCCCCTTGATGTCAATCAGGTACTGGGGAGCAATGAGGCCTTGCTTCATCAGGACAAGCAGCGATTGTCCCCCGGCGATCACCTTCGCCTCGTCGCCATGCTGAGCCAGCCAGGCCAGAGCTTCCTTCACCGTTTTGGGAACGAGATAATTAAAATCCTTAATCATTTCCGATCCTCCTCTCGATTTTATCCAGCTTGCCGGCCCTGCAGTTTGCCTAAGACCCGGAGGATCTTCTCGGGCGTTGCCGGATAGTCCATTATCCGCTTGCCGATGGCATTGTAGATGGCCATGAGCACGGCACTGGGTCCGGGTGCGCAGGCTATTTCGCCAACGCCTATGGCTTTGAAACGGTGGCTGGCGATAGGCGTCTCCAGAATCACATTTTGGAATTCAGGAAGATTGGGATATTTGCGCCATTCGTAATCGATGAGATTACCATTCCTGATAGACCCCGTTGTTTCGTCCAAGAGTGATTCCTCAAACAAAGCAGAATCTATCCCCGCAGCGCCGAGAGCACCATGAAGTTGACCGGCAAGAGAGAGGGGATCGATGATCTGACCGCAGTCGGTCGCGGCAACAACGCGCAACAATTCTGTTTTTCCTGACTCCAGGTCTACTTCAACTTCGGCAAAGATCGACATAAAATTGCTGAGAGAAAAGTCTTCTACAAAGCGTCCGTGACCGGTGAAGGTGCGCATGGAGCCCATTACCCGCATCCACGTAGTACTCTTTTGCTCGTCATCCCTGACGTATATCTGTCCGTCTTTGGTCTCCAGGTCCTCAGGCTTGGCGTCGAGCAGGGGCGCAGCGAGCTCGAAGAGTTGCCGCTTAGCGTCCTCGGCGGCTTGGATAGCGGCGGACCCTAAAGTAAAGGTCCCCCGGGAACCGGCAAGCCCGTAGTCAAAGGGATTTACGAGCGTATCCGGAGGTGTTATGTTGACCCTGTCCAGGGGTAGATTCAATACTTCAGCGACCATCTTACACAAACTACTTCTCTCCCCCATGCCGGATTCGGATACACAGGCCATTAACACGGCCGTACCATTGGGATCGATCCTCACGAATGCCTCGGAATCATCCTCACCTACATCGGCATTACCGTGCACCCCGACGCCAACCCCTCTCCTCTTCGTACCGTCAACCGCCGTTGGCTTGCCCCATCCTTTCCATTTGTCTTTCCATCCGAACGCCTCGGCCCCTTTCACCATGGCCTGGGAATAGTCAACCCCCCTGTAGACCCACCACTTCCCATCCCGCCAGTAATACCCATCCCCGGGCTTGACAAAGTTCTTCTTAAAGAACTCCAGCGGGTCAAGGCCGGCCTTTTCCATGGCCATTCCCAAGAGCGGCATGAGGGCGCTCTTGAACTCCTGACCACCAAACCCTCTAACCACTCCCGAAGGGTTGCGATTGGTGCAGACAACCTTGGGTTGCAGGTTCCAGTTTGCGCACCGGAGCAACAGTTGTGCTTCACCGCAACCAACAGCAACCTGCCCCGGCGTCATCTCGGAAGCGGCCCCCGTATTAACGAGCCAGTCGCCTGCCAGGGCCGTTACCGTTCCATCCTTCTTTATCCCGATCTTGGCGTGAATCCGCGTACCTAAACGCAATGTATAGGCGCTGAAATGCTCATCTTTGGTGTAATAGATCTTAACCGGCTTACTGGTCGCTTTGGCCAGGGCCGCGGCATAGCCAATAGGCGGTAAAGTGCAGTTTTTGGACCCGTAACTGCCGCCGCACTGGAGACCGATAACCCGTACATTGGCTTTTAAGTATGGTTGCACAAAATTCCTGGTCATAGATGCGGATTGTGATGCCGGCCAGAGGGTCAAATGATCCTGATCTTCCCAGGCCGCTATCACTCCCGGGGGCTCGGGAGGCAGGGGATTGGGGAGGTTTTCGAAGGCACAGGTTCCTTCAACGACAAAGTCAGCTTCCCTGAATCCCTTTTCTACATCACCCATAACAACTTCTTGCAGCGCCTTTTGACCAAAGGCCCGGCAACCGCGAGCGAAAACGTTATTAGGGTACTCGTCGTATAACTGAGGTGCGCCGGGCTTCATAGCTTCCTCCACGTCAAAGACAGCCGGCAGCGGGTCGTATTCCACCTCGATGAATCCCAGCGCCTCCTCGGCTGCCTCCGGTGTCTTGGCCGCCACCAGGGCTACAGCATCACCAACGAAACGCACCCTCTTGTCTAGAAGGCGCCGGCACCGGGGTGTCCCATCTACCCATCCCGGGGCATTTTTGTAAGTGATTACGGCCTCGACGCCCGGGCAGGCCTCTGCTTTGGTGGTGTCGATATTCTTGATGTTGGCATGGGGATAGATGCTCCGCAAAACCTTCCCGTACAACATATCCGGCAGCTTTATATCATTAATGTACTTGGCCCTGCCCGTCATGATATCCCGGGCATCCTTCCGCGGTGTTGCTTTCCCTATATGTCGATACTCTTCAGCCATTTACAATACCTCCCTTTTTCGGCTTGCTTCCATCACGGCCTTAATGACCTGATAATGGCTTATGCAGCGGCAAAAGTGCCCGGTAAGTGCTTGCTTAACATCCACTTCCGTTGGCGAGGGGTTTTCGTCCAATAGTGCTTTGGCACTCATAGTTACTCCTGGCGTGCAGAATCCACACTGAAAGGCGGTGTTGTCAATGAAGGCTTGTTGCAGTGGGTGCAGTTTCCCGGTTTTGGGATCTTCCAGCCCCTCAATCGTCGTGATGCTCTTTCCGTCGCATTTCACGGTCAACGTCTGGCACGACAGCGCCGCTTTGCCATCTATAAGAACCGTGCAGGCGGCACAAGCTCCGTAGTCGCACCCGATCTTCGTCCCGGTGAGCCCCAGCGTATCCCGGAGGGTGTGTGCCAGCGTGTGCGATGGAGCAATATGCAGTTCGTAAAGGTGCCCGTTCACGGTGAGGTGGATGCTATGCCTCTCCCCGTTTCCGCCGGCGGCCACTACCGTTTTACCAACCCCCTTACATTTTTCTCGCTCGTTTTTATGATCCTGTTCCATTGCTACCTCCCAATTCAGCATTTGAACCCTTGCTTGGGTAGACACTATTTGCCCTGTCTATCCCCAAATCTCAGGGTCTGGGCAAGTGATGCCCCCGTAGCTGTAAGTAATCGGTTTATGAGTGGCCACTGAAATAGCCGTTGTGATTTTGCCGAGGAAGAAGTTGAGGACATAATGTCTTTTTCTGAAAAACCTGTACCCCGTTCCCTCTTCCTATACCCCTGGCTGCTTCTCCTTCATTGCCTTGAGCAGCTTTTCGGCGGTGATGGGCAGGTCCTTGATCCTGATGCCGACGGCGTCATAAACCGCGTCGGCAATGGCGGCATCGATGCCCAGGACTCCCCCCTCACCAAGCCCTTTCGCCCCATAGGGCCCGTCCTTGTGGGGCGCCGGGGCCATGAGCGACGCCACGTTGTCCACCGACGGCATCACACCCATGGAAGGGACAATGTAATCCACCATATTCGGGTTCAGCACGACCCCGTCTTCGACGATGACCTCTTCAAACAAGGCGTTGCCGATCCCCATGGCCATGCCGCCTTCCGACTGTCCCTCGCACAACTTGGGATTAATCGGTTGCCCCATATCCGTGGAACAGCCGAAACGCAACACCTTCACTTGACCGGTCTCGGTATTAACCGCCACTTCCACCGCCTTCGCCGTGTATTCGAAGAACGCCGTGGCCCTCTTGTCCTGATCGGCCAGCTTAGGATCGATTTGCCCCGTCTCGTAATCTTGCGGGATTGAGTTCTGACGGTAAACGCCGCTGCCCGTGATTTCGCCTTCACTGGCGAAGAAACCCCACTGGTCGCGTTCCGGGCGATAACCGAGGAAGAGCCTGACGATGTCCATCTTTTGATCAGGCTTGCTCTTTAAATAGACCACGCCTCCCTTAACATCAAGATCGTCCGGGGAAACTCTCATTCCCTTCGCCACCCTCTCGCACAAGTCTCTCTTGGCGGCGCGGCAGGCGGCGAGGACGGCGTTCCCTACATGAAAAGTGCACCGGCTGGACTGGGTTCCGTGGTCGTACGGCACCAGCAGACTGTCGCTCAAGACCACCTGCACCTGGCTCATGGGTACGCCGAACTCCTCGGCGGCCATCTGGGCGAAAACCGTATCGCAGCCCTGCCCGATCTCCTGGGCGCCGTGATACACGACAATGCTGCCATCTTCTACCACTTTGACGGTGGCCATCGATACCGTAGGGGCTTCACTGTACTTGGCGCCGATGACGAAGCCCTTGCCTTTCCGCCAGACCCCCTCCGCCTTAGACTTCACGCCCGGCTTGATGAAGCTGACCACGTCGTTCAGGGCCTTCTCGGCCCCGATGCTATGTACCCTTTCGCCGATCAGGTTTTTTTCGCCTTCGGTAAGGAAATTCATCTTCCGGAACTTCACCGGGTCCAGGCCCAGCTTGTTGGCCAGCATAGTCATGTGCGATTCGATCGCCCAGATGATCTGCGGACTGCCGAAACCGCGCTGCGAGGTGGTTACCGGACCGTTAACGTACACGCCATAGGAGTCCCATTTGAAGTTGGGGATGCGGTATAGTCCAACCGCCGCATACATGCAATTCCTGGTAATAAAGGCGACGACAGATTCCGTGGAGCCGCCCGAGGGTAAGATGGCCTCGATTTGCCTGGCCACAAGGGTGCCGTCCTTTTTTACCCCGTCCTTGATGTTTACGATCGTGGCTACCCTGGTACCCCCACGATAGAACTCCTCTTCTCTGCTGTAAATCAGCTTTACCGGTCTCCCTGCCTTGAGGGCCATAAAGGCGGTCAAGGCCTCATCGCGGAACATCTTGCCCCCGAAACCTCCCCCGACATAGGGCACAATCAACCTGATCTTTGACGGATGCAGGCCCAGCACTCTGGCCAGGTGCACTTTCGGCACCTGGATGGCCTGGGAACCAAACCACATGGTGAGGCCGCCATCGGCTTCCGGCTGAGCGACATAGGAATGCGGTTCAATGGTAGCATGCTGCATTTTCTGACTGGTGAACCGGTTCTCCATGACCAGGTCCGCTTCACGGAAGCCCTTTTCCACGTCCCCCAACCGGATCTTACTGTGGTTGAAAACGTTGGGCCGGTCCGGGTCCTGCTGCTTCGTGAAGGTCAACATGTAATCGTAGCGGGCAAGGTCCGGATGAATAATCACCGGGGGATTGGTGCTCATTGCTTGTTCAGCATCGAAGACGGCCGGCAGCGGCTCATAGTCGACTTCGATGAGGTCCAGGGCTGCTTCGGCGATTTCCCTCGTCTCGGCCGCCACGGCCGCCACGGCATGACCCACTGCCCGAACCACGTCTTTGGCGAGGATGTATTCGTCCTTCACATTCAACCCGATTCTTTTATCCGGCACATCTTTCCCGGTGATAACGCACCTGACCCCCGGTAATTTTTCGGCCCCGGACGTATCAATGTTGAGTATCTTGGCATGAGGATGGGGGCTTCTCAGGACCTTGATCTGCAGCATCCGGGGTAGCCTGATGTCGTCGGTATATACTGCCTTGCCGGTGACTTTTTCCACGCCGTCCACCCGGAAGGCGCTCTTCCCTACGATCGAATACTCTTTCATTTGGCACTCCTTATCTGAATCTTGCCGGGCGCGGCCAGGACAGCCTCGACGATCTTCACGTATCCCGTACACCGGCACAAGTTGCCTTCCAGGCCGGCTTTAACCTCTTCCTCTGTCGGAGAAGGATTCTCGTCGAGGAGAGCCTTCGACGCGACGATCATGCCCGGAGTGCAGAATCCACATTGAAAAGCGAAATGCTCGATGAAAGCCTCTTGCACCGGGTGCAACTCCCCATTTCTGCCGCTCAGTCCTTCTATAGTCGTGATTTCTCTGCCTCGCGCCTGGATGGCCAGTACATTACAACTCTTCACGGCTTTGCCGTCGATGAGTACCGTGCAGGCCCCGCAGCGGCCCGAATCGCAGCCGGTTTTCGTGCCCGTAAGATTGAGCTCTTCACGCAGCACTTCCACCAAGGTACTGGATGGTTCGGCAAAGACCTCATAATTCTCTCCATTTACCGTCAAGTCTAGTCGCTCTTTCATAATCTGAATACTCCTTCGGTGCGTTCTCGAAAAACTCTACCCGTCCAGTGCCCGCTTGGCGGCCGAGTTTACCATTTGCGCTACGACCACCTTGGCAATCATCCGCTTGTATTCCTCAGAAGTGTGCATATCCGACGTGGGACGAATCTCTGTCACCGCCATCGCGCCTACCTGGTCCACCAAGCCCGCGTTAACCTTCTTACCGATCAGTAACTGCGCGGCCTGTTCGGCTGGGATAGGCGTGCTGCCCACTCCCCCGAGCACTATATTGGCCCGTGTGACCCGCCCGGTCTTTCCGTCCAGGCCAATCACCACGGCAGCAGAAGCGATCGCCGAATCGTTGGGCCGTACGGTCTCTTTATAATAGGCCCCGGCAGTATGGGGCGGCAGATAGGGGATAGATATCTCGGTCAGGATTTCGTCGTCCGCCAGCGCCGTGGTCATGAAGTCGAGGAAGAAACTTTCCAGAGCGATTTCCCGGCTGCCTCTCACACTCGTCGCCTTGACTTTGGCGCCGAGGGCGATGAGCGGTGGGGCCGGGTCCCCGGTCGGGTCGGCGTGGCTTAGATTCCCACCGATGGTCCCCCAGTTCCTGACCTGGGAGTCGGCCAACCTCATTTCCATCTCCACCAGCATGGGAAACTTCTGCTTAATAACGGGGGAACTTTCGATCGCTCGATGGGTAGTCATGGCCCCGATTTTCACCCCGTCCCGGCCTCTTTTCACATACTGCAAGCCCTCCAGATGCTTTATTTCAATGAGGAATTCCGGAGAGATAAGTCTCTGCTTGAGTTGCGGTAACATGCTTTGGCCGCCGGCAATGATCTTGGCCCTCCCCTGGTATTCGGACAGCAGGGAACAGGCCCTGGCCAGGCTTTTCGGTATCAGGTAACCAAAGGGTTTCATAATCTTTCTCCTTATGTTGAACTAAAAACCGGGCGGCGGGGCTTCCTTATCCGGATGCGCCCATGCGTGCCTTGAGTGTTTCCTCGAGATTTTTGGTAAATTGCGCGCCTAATTCGGTCGCCTTGGCCCGCATGATGCGCTCCCCGAAGGTGGCCAGCCTGCCCACTATGGACACGTTGGTGTCGTAGGCTATCTCGACCTCCTTATTGGCCAGATCCTGGAGGGTGATGACGGTCTCCTGCGTAAAGTTACCGAGCTTCGTCATGTCCGCTCCCTTGCCGGTTGCTTTGATGTAGGTCGGTGGTCTCGTTTCCGTCAGGGTGGTACTGAATTTGAATCTGGCAGTTATGGGGCCGACTTTCTGCTTGACGACGGCTTCGTATGTCTTGTCATCAAGTTTTTGGACGGTTTCGGCCCCGGGCAGGCACGAAAGCAGGACTCCTGGATCAAGGAGGAAGTCCCAGATTTGCGGGGCGCTCCCTTTTAAGATGAATTTGCCGGTAATTTGCATTTTAAATGGTCTCCTTTTGGTTGGTTTGCGGCAAAGTGAAAATATTTAAGCCGCGGCGTTCGTTGTCCGCGCCGCTGACCTTCAGCCGGTGCCTTCGGATCTCGCCGAGTGCTGGTGGGAAGAAAATGCCTGAAACAGTAGAAAGGATTGGGGAAGGTTTGTTGGAAGAGAGAAGATATTTCATAGTCGTCGCCCACGAAAATAACATTCCACTCACCGAAAGAACACTTACATAGTAGCTATTTCCCTTAGCGCTTGCCGAAATAATAAGCTATTGGACTTTGGTCCAATGGCCTGGCCGCTGTCGGACGGCAGATAACAAAAAACCCGCTGTCTTTAGCGGGCTTCTGGACGATATTGCCTTTCGTGGGATTATTAATTGGTGGCGGTGCAGAGAATTGGATTCACCATGCACAACCACAAGAAATTGCTAAATTTACAGCGTGAGTCAGTTCTTTAGACCCCACGACTGCCGAAATTATAGAGCACCCCGAAAGATTTCTCTTGACGTTGTTTTAGTTGAGCAGGATACCTGATGGTATCTCACATTTGTTCAATAAATTTTTCCAACGGCACGTCCAGGATAGTCGAAAGCTTGCGTGCCATCTTCAGACTAATGGAGCGCTGTCCATGTTCCATGTTGGAAACATGCTGCCGCGGCACGCCCCCCAAGGCATTGCCCAGCCCTGCCTGCGTCATTTTCTTATTTTCCCGATAAATCCGCAGGTACGCCCCCGGCGTCATCTTCTCCTTGATACTTTTATACCAAGCCGTTTCCAAGGCATCGACCAATTCCTCGCTGCCGTCTTCTTCAAGCTGAAGCGCCGCGCCATACTCTTCCCGCAAAACGTCAATTAACTTCGGCGGGATCGCCGCTCCTCTAATGGTAATGTCAATACGGGGCGTTTTCACGACTGCCTGCATAATACACCTCTATAATCAACGATTTTCCTTCACAATGCCAGCAGGCCACCCACTTTCTGGCCAAATGGCAATGATAGGTCTCCGTACCGAACTCAGTGCAAGCTCGGCGTTGCCTTCTTGCCTGTATTTTCAATTGCAGGCAGCGGCATCTGACTGGTGGGAGCCGGCGTACAGACCGAACTGGACCGTAAAATCCGTGGCTTCGACGACCGGCCTGATATTACGGTGCACCTTTTCCATCTTCACAATTCCGTACCGGGCCATCGTCTTCAGGGTTCGGGACAGGTTACTGCTGCTCCGTCCCGTCGCCGCTTCCAGTTCCTTCAGCGATTCCGGTTTGCACTCCAAAATGGTTTTCAGCAGCAACTGATTCTCGTTGCTGAGGACCTGGGCCATGGATTGCAGCGATTCAAACCAGATCTTCGGTTCATTCGGCTGCGGCCGGTATTCACCCCTGGCGATTGCCAGAGTTCGCTTTTTGTAATCCTCATAGGGCATAATGCCGATGTGGAGTACTTTCTGAGCCATACTATCTCCTTTCACTTTCTCCCCATTATCTTTTCCACTTCGCGCCAAAAATCCTCCAGCAACTGAATCGCTGTTTCATACTCATAGGGCGATATCTTGTCGCGTTTGTGCTTGTGATCCCAGGTGATCTTCCGGGCGGCGTAACCCTTTCTCGCGGGCCGCACGGCGTGGGCGTTATCGAACCCCAGAACCCGACGGTTATAGCGGTCGTGCAGCGTTAGTGAATATCGGATGCCGTGAGGGACTTGCTGATCGGGATTTACCCGGTACGCCTCAAACTTGGTCCAATAGCCGTCATCCATCGGGAAGATTTCCCCGCTCAGATTCAGCAAAGTGACAAGGGTTTCGTCTTCCCCGGAATATCGTTTTTCCTTCATGGATATATAAAATATCACCAGATGATAATTATAGCAATTTTTTTTAAGAGCAAGCGGGATCGCAAGGTAGTCGATAGACGCTGCCAGAACGGCGTTATTGCTCATGAGGTGGCTGAAAGGAAGAACGGGCGAAGGGGAAGACGTATTTGCCGGCGCCGGCCAGTGGCTCCATCGGATTTTTGTAGACTTTTTAGCGCGTCTTTGAAAGAATGGCCACAAAAAACCCGCTATTTCTAACGGGTTTTGGGCTTCATCGGACTGTGTTGGATTTTGAAATGGTGGCGGTGCCCCGGATCGAACGGGGGACACTACGGATATGAGCCGTATGCTCTAACCGGCTGAGCTACACCGCCGTCCAATTTTTTTACTATTATAGTTCTCGGCCTTTGTCAACCCTCGATTGGCCCCCGGCCATGGCATCCGGGGAAGGGGCAAGGAGAAATTTCGGAATATATGCTGCAATTTAACGGACTTCTATTCGCCTTTTTGGCGCTTATTGTCCTCCAGGCCGCCGTAAAATGGCTCCTGAACCGGCTGAATGTCGACCACCTGAAGCGCTGGGGCCATAAGGTTCCCGAGGCCCTGGCCAAGGAAATCGACGCAGCCACCCTGGACCGGATGACCGATTACACCGTGGAATCGTCGCGTCTTTCCTCGCTGGAAAACATCGCCGACGAACTGCTGACACTGATCATCCTGCTCGCCGGTTTTTTGCCCTGGCTGCAGGTCAGCGTCATGCGCCTGCAGCTCCCCTTTGTCTTCTCCGGGCTGGTGTTTTTCGGCCTGCTTGCACTGCTTACGGCTGCCCTTGCTCTCCCCTTCGGCTATTACCGCACCTTCGTCCTCGAAAAGAAATACGGTTTCAGCACCATCACCCTGCCCCTGTGGCTCATCGATCTCCTGAAAGGTCTGGTGATTGCGGCGATCCTGATGGGCATCCTGCTGGCCGCCCTGCTCGCCCTGATCCACTGGGTGGCGGCAACCTGGTGGCTTTGGGTCTGGGCGCTTTTTGCCGCCTTCCAACTGCTGACATTATGGCTTTATCCCGTGGTTATTGCCCCGCTTTTCAACAAGTACGAACCTCTGGCAGACCAGAACCTGAAAGAGGCCATCGCGGATCTGCTGGGCAAGAGCGGTCTTCAGGCCGGGGAAATCTATCAAATGGATGCGGGCAAGCGCAGCCGGCATACCAATGCCTATTTCACCGGCTGGGGCAAAACCAAACGCATCGTTCTTTTCGATACCCTGCTGGCCTCCCACACCCCCGAAGAGATTCTGGCCGTTTTGGCCCATGAGGCGGGCCACTGGAAAGGGCGGCACCTGGCCAAGCAACTGCTCTTCCGGACCGTGGGTTCTTTGTTCACCCTTTACCTCGTTTACCGGTTGCTCAGCTGGCCTCTCCTTTATCGGACCTTCGGCTTTGCCGAGGACGTTCCCTGGGCGGGCCTTGGCCTGCTTTCCCTGCTGGGCGGACCGGTCTTCTATTTCCTGTCGCCCTGCGGAGCGGCCCTCTCGCGCCGCTTCGAAAAAGAGGCCGATGACTTCACCTGCCGCCTGACGGGCGGCCGGCCCATGCGCAACGCCTTAATCCGCCTGGCAAAAGACAATCTGGCCAATCTTTTCCCCCATCCCCTCTACGCCTGGTTCTACTATTCCCATCCCCCCCTCCTGGAACGGATCGCCCGGCTGGCAAAGAATTGCCGGACCCCGACCTGAAAGCAGACTATCCGGCGCTGCGCAGCATCACTTAAATCTCAGCCGGATCAGGCGGTCGTCGTCCGGATGCGGATTGCCGCGTCCGTCCCGATTGCTGGTTAAGAGGTACAGGCTGCCGGAGGAATATCTTGACATACGCCGGCTCCTTCTCATATACTCGCCCCGTCAAAGAGCGAGTCCTTACCAAATCAAAAGAATCAGCCTCGGAAAGAAGTCCTATGATGCCCACACGCTGGAGAGTATTTGCTATCCTCGGTTTAATATTCATGATGAGCGTCTTTTTCCGGGTTTCCATGGCTGTTTCGGCCAAAGACCTGGCCGGCGACCTGCACTTGGGGGCAGATCAACTGGGCGTGCTGTCGGGAATTTTCTTTTATGCCTTTGCGCTGGCCCAAATCCCTCTGGGGCCGTTGCTCGACCGCTTCGGCGGCCGGAAAATGATCAGCCTGACGGGGGTTATCACCACCTTAGGCGCCGTGGTTTTTGCGAGCGCCCCTTCCTACCCGGTAGCCATCATCGGCCGAACGCTGCTCGGCATCGGCACGGCCTGCGTCCTCATGGGTTCACTGAAAATTTATACCAACTTGTTTACGATTCAGGAGTTTCCGGCTGTTTCCGGATACATGATTGCAGCGGGCAACCTGGGCAACATGCTGGCTACGGCACCCCTGGCCTATGCCGTGACCAGCTTTGGCTGGCGGCTCACCTTTTTTGCCTTTTCTTTCCTCCAGGCCGGCGCCGCCCTGACGGTTTATCTGGTCGCCCGCGATGCCCCGGCCTGGCCGGATTCGCCACTGCCCGCCGCTGCGCCTGCTGATGGTGAGATCGTCAGCCAACTGGCTGCCTGGCGGACGCTTTTTCGTACACCTACCTTCTGGCTGATCTGCCTGCTGGCCTTCTTCTGGTATGGCAACTATATGGTGCTGCAATCCCTCTGGGGTGGTCCCTATCTGATGGAAGCGGTGGGCATGAGCCGCGTCCAGGCCGGCCAAACCTTGATGTTCACCTCTCTCGGGCTGGTCCTCGGCTCTCTGGTACTGGGCAAGACCATCGACCGCATGGCCGGCTCGCTCAAGAAGACGATCATGGCCGGTCAGGCCGTCATCCTCCTTGCCATGACGGTCATGCTCGGCCCGGCCGAACAGCTCCCCAGACCTCTGCTGTCAGCCGTATTTTTTCTCATCGGCCTGGCCTCAGGTACTGCGGTAATCATCTACCCACTGGTAAGAACGCTCGTACCGCACCAATTTGCCGCCACGGCCATGACGGGCGTAAATCTCTTTCTGCTGCTGGGCGCCGCCGTAGTGCA
>ORJL011390360.1_pt1 | contig 16419 bp, 18 predicted proteins | sample 1779941 | NCBI WGS metagenome assembly ORJL01 (sample SAMEA104232317, study PRJEB22302) | groundwater metagenome | biome: forest; feature: aquifer; material: groundwater | place: USA | collected 2011-08-07 | depth 5.8 m | reverse complement strand
AGTTTTTTTAAAGGACCGTATTTTCAAAGAAGGCTTCGGCTGGAGGCTCAAAAGAAGGCCTCTTCACTATCAACCTTAACCGTCTAAAGCGGACATTTCTACTTTGGGGAAAAGAGGACATTTCTATTTTGGCTGGACAAACGCGCCTCGTTCGTTGACATTGCGCATGCAACTGTGCATAATGTCGGAAAATTCGAGGAAATCTGCGCATGGAAAAAAATTACGGCTGGTGGCTCCCGATCGACGCTTCGGCGCATGGCCATCAGATCGATCTGCTGCTCAATATACTCAATGTCGTCATCGCCGTCCTTTTTCTCGGTTGGCTCACCTTTCTCCTTTATACTCTATTTAGATTTCGGGCCCGTCCCGGCCACAAGGCCGATTATCACGAAAAGCATTTCAAGCTTCCGACCTATCTTGAAATCGGTATCGTCACGCTCGAGGTCCTGCTTCTTGCCGCGTTTTCCGTGCCGATCTGGTATCACCTCAAAAAAGACATCCCGAAGAGCTCCGACACGGTCCTTATCCGCGTCGTCGCCCAGCAGTTTGCCTGGAACATTCATTATCCCGGCACGGACGGGGTGTTTGGCAGGGTCGATATGAAGCTCATGGACTCATCGAATCCCCTGGGCCTCGACAGGAGCGACCCAGCCGCCAAGGACGACATCGTCACGATCAATCAGCTTCACGTGCCCGTCGGGCGTCCGGTCAGCATTCAGCTCTCATCGAAAGATGTGATCCACAGTTTTGATCTGCCGGTGATGCGTATCAAACAGGACGCGATCCCGGGTTACGTGGCCCCTGTCTGGTTTGAGGCGAAAAAAACGGGCAACTTCGAGATCGCCTGCTCTCAGCTTTGCGGTCTGGGACATTACCGCATGCGCGGGTTCTTTATCGTGGACACGCCCGAAGACTTCAAGAAGTGGATGGACGAGCGGGCCGCAGAGGCTGCTTCGTCATAAACGGAAAGGTGCCATGACCGATACGAGCAAGCACGGACACGCGGACCACGACCACTCGCACCACGATCTTCCGTTTTGGAAGAAGTACATCTTTTCACAGGACCACAAGATCATCGGCCTCCAGTATGGTTGGACGGCGCTCCTTTTTCTTCTTTATGGTTTTGGCCTCATGCTGCTTATGCGTTGGCAGTTTGCGAATCCCGGCCAGCCGCTCCCGCTCATCGGAAACTGGTTTCCTGAGTCTCAAATGATCGGCGGCGTGATGTTGCCCGAGTTTTTTTATCAACTGGGAGCGATGCACGGCACGGTCATGGTGTTCCTCGGAGTGGTGCCTCTGGCTGTCGGCGCGTTCGGCAACTACCTGGTGCCACTGCAGATCGGGGCGCCGGATATGGCGTTTCCTAAACTCAACATGATGAGCTACTGGCTCTATTTTGTCGGCGGTGTGATCATGTTCGCGAGTTTCTGGGTGCCCGACGGCGCGGCCCAATCCGGATGGACCTCTTATCCGCCGCTTTCGATCCTTGCAGGCCAAGGACAGACCGTTTGGCTCGTCGGCATGGCTTTTCTGATCAATTCGTCACTCCTGGGCTCGATTAATTTCATCACGACGATCGTCCAGCTTCGCGCGGACGGGCTTTCTTTCGACCGCCTGCCGTTCTTTGTGTGGTCACAGTTCGTGACGTCGTTCCTGCTGCTTTTGGCGTTTCCTCCGCTCATGGCGGCGTCCGTCCTTCAGCTTTTTGACCGCCTGTTCGGCTCCAGTTTCTTCATGCCGACAGGCCTGGTCGTGAACGATCAGGTTTCGGCGGTGGCCGGAGGGGGCAACCCCGTTCTTTGGCAGCATTTGTTCTGGTTCCTGGCGCACCCCGAAGTGTACGTGCTCATCCTTCCGGCGGTGGGCATCGTGGGTGAGATCATCGCCTGCAATACGCGCAAACCGCTCTACAACTATAAGGCGCTGGTTTATTCGGCGATCTTTGTCGGCTTCATGTCTTTTGTCGTGTGGGCGCATCATATGTTCCTCACCAATATGGGCACCACGATGAACACGTTCTTCCAGGTGACGACAATGATCATCTCGATCCCGTCGGTGATCATATTGACGGTGCTTGTGCTGAGCCTCTGGGGCGGCTCGATCCGTTTCAACACGCCGATGCTTTTCGCGGTCGCGTTCCTGCCCATGTTCGGCTTGGGCGGTCTCACGGGTCTGCCGCTGGGTCTGGCGGCGACGGACATTCACCTTCACGACACCAATTATGTGATCGGCCACTTCCATTATGTCGTGGCGCCGGGAACGATCTTTGCGCTCTTTGCGGGTATTTATCATTGGTTTCCAAAGATGACGGGCCGGAAGATGAACGAGACGCTGGGTAAAATCCACTTCTTCTTCTCTCTCATCCTGATGAACTGCATTTTTGCTCCAATGTTGATCCAGGGCCTCATCGGTGTCCTGCGCCGCATGTACGACCCGATGCAGTACGCCCATGCACAGCCTGCCCAGCCGCTCAACGTGTTCATATCGATCTCGGCCGGACTCCTGGCGATCGCGCAGATCCCTTTCATCGTCAACTTTTTCTGGAGTCTTTTTGCCGGTCAGAAGGTCGAAGAGAATCCCTGGCAGGCGACCACCATGGAATGGACGGCGCCGTCGCCTCCGAGTCACGGCAATTTCGTGACGCCGCCGCAAGCGCACCGCGGGCCCTATGAGTACAGCGCTCCCGGCTGCAAGAAGGATTTCTGGCCTCAAGCCATGAAGGAGACCAACTAAATGTCCGACCAAGGATCGATCCGCTACATCTCGCACCCGCACCCCGTCACGGGCGTCACGAATTCCAAGCTCGGCGTCTGGTGCTTCCTGGCGTCTGAAGTCATGCTTTTCGGCGCGCTCTTCTCGGCGTATATCCTGTTGCGCACGGGCGTCTCGTCATGGCCGCATGGCTCGCTCTTGCTCAATGTGCCTCTGGCGACGCTCAACACGATGATCCTCATCAGCTCGAGCGTGACGATGGTCATGTCCTGGGCTTCACTGGCGCTCAACGACATCAAGAAATACCGCCTGTACATGACCGTGACGATCCTTTGCGGCCTTGCGTTCCTCGTCGTCAAGACGTTTGAATACGGGCACAAGTTCGAGCACCATCACTTCCCAAGCACGGACAATTTCTATGCGATCTACTTCGCGTTGACCGGCCTCCACTGCCTGCACGTGATCGGCGGCCTGATCGTAAATGCGTATCTTTTGTTTCCCGGAAGCGCACTGTGGAAGAAAGACCCCGACCAGTTTCGCGGCAGGGTCGAGGCGGCCGGTCTGTACTGGCACTTTGTGGATCTGGTCTGGATTTTTCTGTTCCCCGTTCTTTACCTGCTGTAAAATAAACTCAAAGGGGAGGGTTCGAGTGAGCGGTCTGACGCCTGAAGAAGTGCATCATCACGTAAAGATCTATATCCGTGTTTTTCTCGCGTTGGCCGCGCTGACGGTCCTGACGGTCGGCGTTTCGTATCTGCGCCTGCCGGTGGCCATCGCGGTCGCCGTGGCGCTGATCATCGCGACGTTCAAGGCCTCGCTCGTCGCCACTTTTTTTATGCATCTGAATGTCGAGCGGAAGATCATCATGGCGATCCTGGCGTTGACGGTTTTTTTCTTCATTTTTCTTTTGATCTGGCCCGCGATCAGCAGATTCTAAATTTCAGGAGGGGATCATGTCCTTAAAAGCGTTCCACGTCGTTTTCATCTTGATCTCCATTTGTCTTGCCGCGGGTTTCGCGGTTTGGTGCTCCTCGAATGCGGCGTCCGGCAATTCCTACGCTCTGATGGGGAAGGGTTCAGCCGCCGCGTCCGTGGCGCTGGTGGTCTATCTTGTGTGGTTTGTGCGTAAATCGAAGGGGCTCGGAGGGTCCGAATGAGTTCCTTTCTCTATACGGCCTGCGCCGTCTGTTTCGGCGATCCTTCGTCGCCTCTCTCCAAGGGCGTCGCCGCCGGCGTCGCGTTTCTGATCGTTGTGGTCGGCGGCGTGCTGTCAGCCATTGTGATCACGGCCTACCGCTGGGCTCGCCGGGCCCGCCAGCTTAAAGGACCCTCCTGATCCTTTTAGGAGGTTCATCGTGACGCTTTCCATCAGTGAAAAACTCAATGAGGTTCGCGAGCGTCTTCGGCGCTCGGCTGCTGTTTCGGGTCGCCCCGTCGAAGCGGTGACCGTGGTTGCCGTGACCAAGGGCGCTTCACCGGAGTGCGTGGCCCAGGCGCGTGAAGCGGGCCTCATGATCTTCGGTGAAAACAAGGTGCAGGAAGCGGAAACCAAGATCCCTGCCGCCGGCGCCGGGGAATGGCACATTATCGGCCATCTGCAGAGCAATAAAGTTAAGACCGCCGTCTCGCTCTTTTCGATGATACAATCGGTCGATTCAGTTCGTCTGGCCAAGCATGTGAGCGAGGCGGCCATCGAGGCGGGGAAAGTGATGCCGATCCTGCTGGAGGTACGCATCTCAGGAGAGTCGCAGAAATATGGTTTTGACCCGGCCGAAGTATACGGCGCGGCGGACCAGATCGCTGCGATGCCGGGCGTGAAGATCTCCGGTGTCATGGGGATGGCCGCTGAAAGCGCGCCCGAGTCCGAGAAACGCGCTTCGTTCCGCACCCTGAAGAACGTATACGGCGCGCTGAAATCGATGAAAAAGGGAAGTCTGGATATGAAATACCTATCCATGGGCATGAGCGGTGATTTTGAGCTGGCGGTGGAGGAGGGTTCCAATATGGTGCGTCTGGGCAGGGTGTTGTTCTCATGACCCCACCACCTATTCTTTGTAACGATCCGCAAAATAATTCGGTCGTATACGCGGCCCGGGAGGTGGTGGGGTGAGCGTCTCCAAGACCAAGTCCCCGCTGTCCGGCCTCAAGATAGGCATTCTCGGCGCCGGCAATATGGGCACGGCCATCGTCCGCGGCCTAGTCGAAAAGTCGGTGTATCCGCAAAATATCTCCGTTTACGATCTCGACGCCAAAAAAGTCGCCGCGATGCGCAAGGTGGCCAACGTGAGAGCCGCAAAGTCCGCGCGCCAGTGCGTGTCTCTGGCGGACGTGCTCATCCTTGCGATGAAGCCGCAGAATCTGCAGGAAGCCGTTATCGACGTCGCGTCGAGCCTTGATCCGCAGGCGCTCGTCATTTCTATCGCCGCCGGTGTGCCCATCGCAAAGATCGAATCTTATTTTAAGAAACCCGTGTGCCTCGTCCGTGCCATGCCCAACATGCCGGCGCTCGTCGGATCGGGTATGTCCGCCTACAGCGCAGGCAAGCGGGCGACTGGAAAGCAAAAAAAGATCGCAGAGGCGGTCCTTGGATCGTTTGGCGAGGTGACGGAAGTTCCGGAGCGGCTGCTTGACCTCGTGACGGCGATCAGCGGATCCGGCCCCGCATATTTTTTCCTGCTCGCCGAGAAGATGATCGAAGCCGCTTACGAGCAGGGCATGAAAGTCGACGTCGCCAAGAAGCTGGTCTATCAGACGGCGTTTGGTTCAGGCCGCGTGCTCGCCGAAGGCGGCGAAGATCCCGAGGTGCTCATCGAGCGGGTCGCATCCAAGGGCGGCACGACGGAAGCCGCACTCAAGGTTTTCAAGCGGATGGGTTTCGGAAAGATCGTGCAGGACGCCGTGAGAGCCGCTTTCAAACGTTCCTGTGAATTAAGGGAGGGGAAGTAATGTTCATCCTCGGGAATTTTGTGCAGGCGATCGCCGTTGTGCTCGGCTATGTCATCGAGGTTTTGTGGTGGCTTATCGTGATCCGCGCCCTTCTCAGCTGGGTCAGCCCGGACCCCAATAATCAGATCGTGCAGTTCATCGAACGGGTCACCGAGCCCGTGCTGTATCCTTTCCGGCAGCTGATCCCCGCTTACAAGATCGGTATCGATGTGTCCCCGCTTTTTGCGATCCTCTTCCTTTATTTCCTCAAGATCTTTGCTGTCCAGACACTTCTGGGGATCGCGATCCGCTTAAGATGACCCCACCACCTGTTTTTTCCGCCAACGGCGGATTTATTTATTCCCGCTATTTTATGCGCACATTTGAAATAAACGACGCGATGCGTCTAAAGCAGGTGGTGGGGTGAGCATGGATTACAAGCCGACCCTCAATCTTCCTCAGACGGATTTTGCCATGAAAGCGGATTTGCCGAACCGCGAGCCCTTATTTTTGAAGGCCTGGGAGGACTCCGGGCTTTACCGCCGCATCCGTGAGGCCTCCAAGGGCCGCAAGAAATGGGTGCTCCACGACGGTCCTCCGTACGCCAACGGAGACATCCATATCGGGCACGCGCTCAATAAGATCCTCAAAGACATCATCATCAAATACAAGACCATGAAGGGCTTCGATTGCCCGTACGTTCCCGGCTGGGATTGCCACGGCTTGCCCGTCGAGCATCAGCTCTTCAAAGAGCTCAAGATCACCAAGCACGAGATCGACCCGGTGACGTTCCGTAAAAAGGCCGCCGCGTATGCGATGGGTTTCGTCGAAAAGCAGAAGACGCAGTTCAAGCGCCTCGGTATTTTTGGAGAATGGGACCGTCCGTATTTGACGCTCGACCCCGTATTCGAAGCGGCGACCGTCGACGCTTTCGCATCTCTGGTGGAAAAGGGGTTCGTGTATCAGAGCCTCAAGCCCGTTCACTGGTGCGCCAGTTGCGAGACTGCGCTTGCCGAGGCTGAGCTGGAGTACGACGAAAATCATGTTTCGTCGTCGCTCACTGTTCTGTTTCCCATTGATAAGGAAGAGCTCGTCAAAAAAAACCTGAAGGGTTTCAATATTCCCGCCGGAGAAAAAATATCCTTCGCCGTTTGGACGACGACTCCGTGGACGCTCGTCGCCAACGTCGCCGTCGCGCTGCACCCTCAGCTCGATTACGTTTTCGCACGCACGAAGGCGTTTGGGGTCGTCATTATGGTCGAGGACCTCTTGATGCCGATGCTCAAACTGGACGGTTCCGGCGCAGAGCCTGATCATGAAGTTCTTTTCCGCTGCAAGGGTTCGGACCTGGAGGGGTTGAGCGCGCGCCATCCGTTCATCGACCGCGCGTCCAGGGTCGTCACGGCGGACTATGTGTCGCGCACCGACGGCACGGGCTGCGTCCACACCGCCCCAGGACACGGGATGGACGACTATCGCACCGGCCTAAAGTATAAGCTTGAGATCCTGATGCCCGTCGACGACAAGGGGCGCTTCAAAGCCGAAGCGGGGGACCTTAAGGGGACTCCGATCTGGAAGGCCAACGAGCCCATCATCGGGCTGATCAGTGCTGCGGGCAACCTCGTCCACGCCGGAAAACTCACGCACTCTTATCCCAATTGCTGGCGCTGCAAGAATCCCGTGCTCACGCGCGCGACGAAGCAGTGGTTTATGTCCGTCGACAAGGATGGTTTGCGCGACAAGCTGATCGAAGCCGTGCGCAAAGTAAAGTGGATCCCTGAGGTCGGGCAAAACCGCATCGGAGGCATGATCGAGACACGTCCAGACTGGTGTCTTTCGCGCCAGCGGTACTGGGGTATTCCGATCCCCTCACTCCACTGCACCACGTGCGATGAAACCGTGGCCGACGCGGCGTTCATCCGCCACGTCCGTGATATCTTCCGCAAAGAAGGATCTGACGCATGGTTTACGAGATCAGCGCTCGATTTGGCGGGAGGCAAGTTCGCCTGTCCTAAGTGCGGCCGTAAGGATCTTAAAAAAGGCGAGGACATTCTCGACGTCTGGTTCGAATCAGGGGCGAGCCACCGCGCGGTGCTCGTCGAACGCGACGACCTGCATTTTCCAGCGGATCTTTATCTCGAGGGTTCTGATCAGCATCGCGGGTGGTTCCAGAGCTCGCTGTTGGTGTCCATGGGTGTTTTTGGCTGCCCGCCCTATCATGCGGTGCTCACGCACGGCTTTATCGTGGACGGCGAAGGGAAGAAGATGTCGAAATCGACGGGCAACGTTATTTCTCCGTTCGACGTGATGAAGCAGTACGGCGCCGACATCCTGCGTCTTTGGGTCTGTTCGAGCGACACAACCGACGATATCCGCGTTTCCCAGAACAGCCTCGGCCAGCTTGCGGACGGCTATCGCAAAATACGCAACACGTTCAAATATCTGATCGGAAACCTCCATGGCTTCGACGTGGAGCGCGATGCGCTGCCCCATGACGAGCTTCTGGAGATAGACCGTTGGGCGTTCTCCAAGCTTGAACACCTAAAGGAAGAGGTGGGGGCGGCCTACGAGGGGTACCAGCTGCACCGCATCTATCACGCCGTCTACAATTTTTGCGTCAAGGAAATGTCGTCTTTTTACCTCGATATCCTCAAGGACCGTCTTTACACGGATGACGCGCGCTCGGTTTCCGGGCGTTCCTGCCGGACGGTCCTTCATGAGATCGCCACGACCCTTGCCCGCATGCTGGCGCCGGTCCTCAGTTTCACGGCCGACGAGGTCTGGAAAAGTCTGGGCCGGAAAGAGTGTGTACACTTGGAGGAATGGCCGAAGGCCGCAGTCAAACGCCGGTCGCCGGAGCTTGAAGAAAGATGGGGTCGTTTCCTGGTCATCCGTGAACATGTGCTCAAGGCTCTTGAGGAGAAACGAGAAAAAAAAGAAATTGGCAATTCCCAGGAGGCTGAGGTAGAATTGACGCTTTCCGGGAACGACGACCTTGATTTTTTGAAGAGTTTTAAGGATGTTTTGCCGGGTCTTCTCATCGTTTCCGGGGTCACGCTGAAGGCGGGGGAAGTCCCCGCAGGCGGCGATCTTCAGGTCGTGGTTTCAAAGGCACGCGGCACCAAATGTGAACGTTGCTGGAACTATCGCGAGACAGTCGGCAAGAACAAGGATCATCCGGCCCTCTGCCATCGTTGTGCCGAGGTCTTAAAAGGAGTTTTTAATGGATAAGAAAGAATCGAAGCTATTCAAAGAGCTTCTCGCCAAGAAGAAAATAGATCTCATGAAGGGGATCCAACACATCGCCGAAGACGCGCTCAAGACCTCCCAGCGTGAAGCCTCCGGCGACCTCTCCGCCTACAGTCTTCACATGGCGGACATGGCCACTGACAATTATGACCGCGAATTCGCGCTCAATCTTGCAGACAACGAACAGAAGATCCTCAACCGTATCGACACCGCGATCGAGAAGATCGACGCGGGCACATACGGTGACTGCGAGTCCTGCGAGAAAAAGATCTCGAAGGTTCGTCTGAAGGCCGTTCCTTACGCCGAGTTGTGCGTGCCGTGCCAGGAAAAACAGGAAAAGAAGGCGCGGCGGTAATTTCCGACCGCCGCCGGTTTTTTTTCGTCTGGTCCGCCCCCGCCGTTTTTTTTATGGACCGGCTCCTCAAGGGCATTGTCATGGCCCGGTATTCTGAAGGGGAGGGCTTCGCCGTGATTCCCGGTATTTTCCACGTCACCCGCGTCAACAACACCGGCGCCGCGTTCGGCATGATGCGCGGCTCGGTGTTTTTTCTTGCCGTGATATCAACCCTTTGTATCGCTTTTTTGGCGTGGAGCGTGTGGCGTTCGATGTCGGGTCCCCGCGGCCAAGCCGCCGCCGGTTTTGCAGGGCTTCTTGCGTCGTCGCTGGTCATCGGAGGAGCGGCGGGTAATCTTTATGACCGCGTGCGCTTCGGTTACGTGGTCGATTATCTGGATCTTCGGATCTGGCCCGTGTTCAACGTTGCCGATGCGGCGATCTGCGCGGGCGTTTTTTTGATCGGTTTGGGTCTTTTCCGCCGCTCCGCTTAAGACCATGCACCCCATTCTCTTCAAGATAGGCTCGCTTACCTTCTATACTTACGGGCTCTTTACGGCGCTCGCGATGGTCGCCGCGTTCATTGCGGCGATGCGTACCTGTCGCCGGGCCGGCATCGATCCCGTGCAGGCCGCCGACATCCTGTTCTTTATTTTTGTCTCCGGCATTGTGGGCGCACGGCTCTTCTATGTGCTGCAGCATCTCGACGAATATGGTTCCGCGCCGTGGAAGGCGCTCATGCTGCGCGAGGGGGGGCTGGTGTGGTACGGTGGTTTCATCGTATCGGCGTCTCTGGGGCTTATCTACGCACGGTGGCGCGGGTGGCCCATGCTCAAGCTGTTAGATTTTTATGCGCCGATCATTGCGCTCGGGCACGGCGTCGGCCGGATCGGGTGTTTCATGAACGGCTGCTGTTTCGGCAAGGCGGTCTCGTGGGGCGTGACGTTTCCGGCAGACATCCTGCCTCGCGTGCCGGTGCAGATCTACGAGGCTGCGTCGCTTGCGGCGCTGTCCCTTTATCTTTTTCGTCTGGGCAGCGTGAAGCACCGTGAAGGCGCCGTGTTCGCGGCGTACCTGTTTCTTTACGGCGTGATCCGATTCTGCCTGGAATTTTTGCGCGGAGATCAAGTGCATTACGGATTGTTCAGCATACCGCAGTGGACGAGCGTAGGTCTGGCCGCCGCTGGTGTGGCTGTTTATCTTATGATCTCAAAGGGCGGCCGCCGCCCGGGAAGCGCTTGATGAGCCCCATCCCTCCGGAACGACCGACTGAGAAAGGAAGGGCCAGGTGAAGATCGAGATCGTGGTGGGACCTCTGTATCAGCAAAAGCGCATCGACGGGTATTTGGCCGAGGTGTTCACGGGGACCTATTCGCGCCAAGAGCTCAAAGCGGCGCTCACGAAGGGCGCGATCACGTTAAACGGCCAGCCGACGCGTCCATCCGCGATGGTCCGTGAGGGGGATCGCATCGACGGCAGCGTTTCAAGCGAGAAGGGCAAGGCGCTTGTTCCCGAAAACATCCCCATCAAGATCCTGTACGAGGACGACAGCATGTTCGTGGTCGACAAACCGGCCGGCATGGTCGTTCACCCGGGCGCCGGCAACAAAAAGAGCACACTGGTCCACGCGCTCCTGGGGCTTGGCGGCAAACTTTCATCAGGCAGCGGTTCCGATAGGCCCGGGATCGTCCACCGTATCGACAAGCCTACGTCCGGCATCCTTCTAGTCGCCAAAACCAACGAGGCTCACCGTCAGCTTCAGTATCAGTTCGAAGCGCGCACGATCGTCAAGATCTATACCGTGCTCGTCCGCGGCAACGTGGAGTACGACGAGGGGCATGTGGTGGCCGCGCTCGGCCGCGATCCCAAAGCCCGGCAGAAGCGGGCGGTTTCCCGCGCGCACGACGCAAAAGAAGCCGAGACCCGCTACCGGGTGCTCGAGCGTTTCCGTCATTTTTCTCTGCTTGAAGCGCAGATCATGACCGGGCGCACGCATCAGATCCGCGTCCACATGAAACATATCGGGCATCCGGTCGCCGGTGATGCGCTTTACGGCCCCCGCGGTCCTTTTACGCGGCTCGGGTTGCACGCGTCGCACGTGGAGTTCACGCATCCGAAAACAGGGGAGCCGATGCGGTTCGATGCCGAATGGCCCGACGACTTCCGCGAAATGGTCGAGAACGCGCGCAAGGAGAAGACCTGAAAAGCGTCCGCATCACCGCCCCCAAACAAAAACTTTCCGCCGAACTTTCTTTTCCAGGTGACAAGTCACTGTCGCATCGCGCGATCATATTCGGCTCTCTCGCCGAGGGCACGTCATCGTTCACGAACGTGCTTGCGGGCGAAGATTGCGTTTGCACGCGGCGGGCATTCGAAGCGATGGGCGCGCGGATCCATTCCTCTGATCCCACGAAGATCACCATCGAGGGCAAGGGACTTTTTTCTCTGAAAAAGCCCGGCGAAGAGCTGTACCTGGGTAATTCCGGCACGTCGATGCGCCTTCTGCTCGGACTTCTTGCGGGGCAGTCTTTTTCGTCGACGCTGACCGGAGACCCCTCGCTTTCGGCGCGGCCGATGCGCCGTGTCACTGAGTACCTCCGTCGCATGGGCGCGACGGTCGCAGGCAAGGATGACGGCAACTATGCGCCTCTCACCGTGCAAGGCGGAAAATTGACCGGGATCGACGCCGTCCTGCCCGTGGCCAGCGCGCAGGTGAAGTCGGCGATCCTTTTGGCGGGCCTCTATGCGCAAGGAAGCACCTCGGTCACTGAGCCCGTCAAGTCGCGTGACCATACGGAGCGTTTTCTAACGTTTTTTGGGGCGGACACGAATGAAGACGGTCTCAAGGTTTCCGTTTTCCCCGATCAGCGTCTGCGCGCACGCAGCTTTGGCATCGCCGGCGACATCTCGAGCGCGGCGTTCTTTATGGCGATCGCGGCGCTTCTGCCGAAATCGGAGCTGGCGTTCAAGTCGGTGCTCTGGAACCCCACACGTATCGGTATCGTCGACGCGATGGGGAAGGCGGGCGTTGAGATCACCGTCACGGCGCTCAACGAAGACGGACCCGAGACGACTGCCGATTTCAGGGTCCGCGGCGGCTCGCTCAAGGCGTTTGAGCTCCATCGCGACGAGCTTCCTGCGCTGATCGATGAAATTCCGATATTGACGGTCCTTGCCACCCAGGCTGAAGGCACGACCGTGATCCGTGACGCCGACGAGCTGCGCGTGAAGGAGACCGACCGTATTCGCTCGATGACGGCTGCGCTTACGGCGATGGGAGCCAAGATCCGCTCGGAGGGCAATACCATCATCGTGGACGGCCCGACGCCGCTCAAGGGCGCCCGGGTGAATTCCGAAAAAGACCACCGGACCGCGATGGCGTCGATCGTGGCGGGTCTCGTCGCCGAAGGGGAAACGATCGTCGAGGACATCGAGTGCATCAACACGTCTTTTCCGAACTTTTTTCAGCTTTTAACTAAGATGGGTGTCGACTACGAACTCAAATCCATTGTTTGACACCCGCCCCACGCCGTTGTTATAATCGACCTTTCTTAAAACTATTCAATGAACAAAACTTTCAGTTTGTTTCAAAAGTTCGTCAATTGGCTTCTCGGTTTTTTCTCCAATGATATGGGGATCGACCTGGGCACGGCCAACACCCTTGTCAACGTCAAGGGGCAGGGCATCGTGCTCTGTGAACCCTCCGTCGTCGCCATCCGCAAAGGGACCAGCGAAGTCCTGGCTGTCGGCGATGAAGCCAAACGCATGCTCGGCCGCACCCCCGGCTCGATCGTAGCCATTCGCCCCATGAAAGACGGCGTCATCGCCGACTTCGAGATCACCGAAAGCATGCTCCGCTATTTCATCAACAAGGTGCACAAGCGCAAACGCTTTGTGCGGCCCCGCATGGTCATCGCCATTCCGTCGGGCATCACCGAAGTCGAGAAGCGCGCGGTCCGTGATTCGGCCCTTCATGCCGGCGCGCGCGAAGTCTACCTCGTTGAAGAGCCCATGGCCGCCGCGATCGGCGTCGGTCTTCCGATCCAGGAACCCGCCGGCAGCATGATCATTGATATCGGCGGCGGCACGAGCGAAATGGCCGTTATTTCTCTCGCGGGTATCGTATTTTCAAAGTCGATTCGTATCGGCGGCGACGAAATGGATCAAGCCATCCTCGAGCACGTCAAGAAAACTTACAATCTGATGATCGGCGAGCGCACTTCGGAAGAGATCAAGATGCGCATCGGTTCCGCCTATCCACTCGACGAAGAGCTGACGATGGAGATCCGCGGCCGTGATCTGGTGTCGGGTCTCCCGAAGATGGTGAAGATCAGCTCGGAAGAGATCCGCGAAGCCCTGGCGGAACCGGTCCAGTACATCATCGAAGCGGTCCGTGTCACGCTCGAGCGTACTCCCCCCGAACTTTGCGCGGACCTCATCGACCGCGGCATCGTCATGGCGGGCGGTAGCTCGCTCCTGCGGGGTCTCGACAAGCTCATTTCAGAAGAAACCGGGCTGCCTGTGCATGTCGCCGAAAATCCTCTTATTGCCGTTGCGACGGGCACCGGCCAGATCTTGAAGGAATTGCACTACCTTAAGCGCGTCACGGTTTCCGCAAACCGCACGATCGAAAACTAAGGCTCGTACCGCCCTAAAATGTGAAACCGAAAGTCCTCGCCGGTACCGGAATTTTTCTTCTTTTCCTCACGGCGCTCCCTCTTCCCGCGGCCGTTTCGCTGCGGTCCTCGCTCTACTCCTTACTTAAAAGCCCCATCACTGCCGTCGGCGCCGTCACGCGCACCGTTTCGGATCTTTTTCATTTTCGCGGCAACGCCGCTGACGCCCGTAAACTCAAAGACGCGCTGGCGAGCGTCGAGGCTCAGCGTTTCCAGACGCAGGAGATCGCGCTTGAGAACAAGCGCCTTCTCAAACTTCTTGATCTTAAGAAATCTCTGCCGCCCGCGGTCAAGAGCGCCGTCGCCGCGCGCGTGATCGGACGTTCTCCCTTATCGTGGAACCGCGTGTTTCTCATCGACAAAGGATCACACGACGGCGTGAAACTGAACATGCCCGTTCTTTCGGGACATGCGCTTGCGGGGAAGGTTGTCTTAGCCGGTCCTTCGATGGCGGAAGTGGTCCTTCTGACCGACCCCAATGCGCGTGTCGCCGTCCTGCTGCAGCGCACGCGTCAGCAGGGTGTGCTGTACGGCACGGGCAACGAGTGCCGGATCAAGTATCTTTCCGTCGATGTCGCAGTCAGGCGCGGGGATGTCGTGGAAACTGCCGGTTTCGGCGATTTCTTTCCGAAAGGGCTCCGCGTCGGCATCATAGACCGCATATGGAAGGAGCCGGGCCAGATCTACCAGGTCGCCTCCGTCAGGCCGTTCGCCGAATTTGACCGCACCGAAGAGGTGCTCTGTGTCGACTAAGCGCCTCGAGGCGTTCTTCTGGGTCTTTGTGCTTTTTCTTCTGCAAAATGTGTTGAACGGGCTGTTCCCGGGAAAGACGCCGCCGCTCCTCGCTGTGGGCGTTGTTTTTTTTGCGCTCACGGAAGGACCGTCGTTCGGTCTGGCCATCGGATGTTTCGCAGGACTGTTTCTCGAACTCTTCACGGTGGGCAGGTTTGGCACCGAGATCGCGGCGATGGGCTCGTTGGGGGCGCTGTGCGGGTTTGCATCGACGAAACTTTTTCGGGACAGCCTTCTGACCCAGCTCCTCTTGCCGAGTTCGGCGCTGGCGCTTCTTTCGTTCGTGCGCATGTCGATCACAGGCCAGCCGGCGTCCACGGTGTCGGACCTTATCTGGGCCGCCGCGAGCGCGCCGTTTCTTTTCGCTTTCCTGAAAAAAACCGCCGGCGGACGCTAAAGTGTTTTCAGTCGACAAGCACAGCGCGAAAGCGCGGAAGATCTCTATTTTTCTGATCACGGCTTACGCGCTTCTGGGCATCAACCTCGCGTACATGCAGATCGTCAAGGCCGATTATTACCGTTCGCTCTCGGAAAAGAACCGCGTGCGGGTGATCTACCTCGAAGCGCCGCGCGGCAAGATCCTCGACCGCGCCGGCCGGGAGCTTGCGACAAGCCGGCTTTCGTTCAACCTATCCGTTGCGCCGCGCGAAGCGAAAGCGCGTCTTTCGGAGAGTTGCCGCGTGATCGGCGGTATTTTGGGTGAAGATCCCGCTTCGCTTGAGAAACGCTTCAAAAAGCGGAAGGCCGGGAGTTTCAACAGCGTGATCCTTGCCGAGGATATTTCTGCGGTCAATGCCATGGCGATCGAGGAGCGGCTCGATCTTTTGCCGGGTTTCCTGATCGAGACCCGCCCGCAGCGCGTTTACCCTTACGGTCCGTCGGCGGCGCATCTGACCGGCTATCTCGGGCCCATGACCGAGGATGAGATCGGGGATCTCGAGGAATACGGTTACCGCCGCGCCGACTGGCTTGGCCGCGACGGCATCGAAAAATCTTATGAAGACGATCTTCGCGGCCGTTCCGGGGGCCTTCAGATCGAAGTCAACAACCGGGGCCGCCTTGTCAAGCCGCTGGGTGTGAAGGAGCCTGAGGAAGGCCGCGACGTCACGCTGACCGTCGATGCGCAGCTTCAGGAGCATGTCCAGGGACTGCTCGGCGCACAGAAAGGCTCCGTCATCGTGATGGAGCTCGGACAGGGCGGGATCCTCTCTATCAACAGCTCGCCTTCTTTCGACGTAAATCTTTTTTCGTCCGCGCCCGGTCGGCGCGAGGTGGGCCGTACCCTCCGGGATCCCGCCGCACCCATGATGAATCGGGGCATCCGCGGCCACTATCCTCCGGGTTCGATCTTCAAAATTGTCACGTCGATGGCGGGGCTCGAAAAGCGCCGGATCAACGCGGGAACCCAGTTCAATTGCCCGGGGTTCTCGATGATCGGCGGATTACGTTTCGGATGCTGGAAGGACGGCGGGCACGGCGCGCAGCATCTTACGGAAGCGCTGATGAATTCCTGCGACGTGTACTTCTACAACGCAGGTATCCGTGCCGGTTTCGACGCGATTCGGGAGAAGGCGCTGCAGTTCGGTTTCGGACAGACGACCGGTATCGACCTGCCGGGCGAAAAAGGGGGGTTCGTTCCTTCGCGTGAATGGAAAAAGAAGACGTTGCGTCACGCGTGGTACGATGGCGATACGGCCAATCTTTCGATCGGGCAGGGTTTTCTTCAGGTTT
>ORJL011588548.1_pt1 | contig 16421 bp, 10 predicted proteins | sample 1779941 | NCBI WGS metagenome assembly ORJL01 (sample SAMEA104232317, study PRJEB22302) | groundwater metagenome | biome: forest; feature: aquifer; material: groundwater | place: USA | collected 2011-08-07 | depth 5.8 m | reverse complement strand
ATCCCTTGAAAAAGAAATCAGGAAAACTCTGGAAGTGGCAACGGTTCGTATTTTGGATGAGTGTGATATAGCTTTAAATGAAGAGGGCTTATTCTTCAACAAAAGAAACAAGTATTTCTATGTGGAGGTTGAGAACATTGGTAAAGTTGCATGCTTTGTTGATGCCGAATTAATTGATGTTATTATTGCCGGAGAAAAAAAGACATATGGCTTGGATAATATAGCTAAATTGGAAATAGACAATAAAAAGGAATTAAAAATCAAGAGTGATATGGTGGAAGAGGATATAGAATTCAACCAAAATATAAAAGTCAGAGTTTATTACGGCGAGCGTGAGAATAGCTTAATAAAGGTAAAAGAGGGAACCTTTGGATTAATCTTAAAGGGAATTGACTACCTGTTCTATTCATTGCTAATAGTTATAATAATATTATTTTTACTTATAATCTGGAGACGGAAGAAAAAGAAAAAATAATATTTAGAAAACTTTTCTATAATTAACTAATTACTTTAATATGAATAATACAGCATTATTGTTAGTTAAATACTTAATTGATAATTAGAAACATTTAAATATAAGCTCTGCTCAGAAATAGCTTAAGATACTTTTTTCCATACCAAAATGGGAAAGTAAACAAAAAGTACAATGGAACTAGAAACATTATTTACAGAGCAGAAATGGAACATATTGAAGTGTCTTTGTGAAGAAAAGTACTCTCCTTTACAGCTAGCCTCAAAGTTAAACACCTCAATTGCAAACATAAGCCAACAGTTACGCCTATTGGAAGCTGCGAACTTAGTAAAAACAGAAAGGGTTCCAAGCAGGGATAAGGGCAAGCCAAGAAAGCTATTTTCGCTTACCCATAATTATGCTTATATAATCGCAACAATGGATGGCTTTGCAGAAAAAAGATTGCTCAAGCTAACCTCTTATCATAAAATCATTCTCAAGATTTGGTTCTTGGAAAAACCTGAATTACAGTATCATTTAGAGAAAATCTACTGGAAATTAGAAGAATACTTTGATAAAATAAAGGCTATTGCATTAAGGCAGACAAATGAGGAAGTGGAAATTATTCTTATTTGTGACAAGCCAAAAGAGGTTGAAAGGAATGTCTCCTCAGTGTTAAAGCCAAACGGCATTAAGCTTAATCTGAAAATATTCACAGAAAATGAAGCAACCCAACTCCTCAATCACAAAAAAAACCCTTTCTCATCTCCAGAAACACTCTCAATACTTTATGAAGACAATCAAATCCTTTCCAGACATATCCATAAAAAAGCATCCCACTCACAATAATTGTGAAAGTAAGTAAAACAAGAGGTGAAACGAAAATGAAACTGAGAATGAAAGCGCTAAAGAATATTTTCTTGACGGCATTTCTTTTAACGCTGCTATCTATATTGGTATATGCCGTTCCAGAAAGTTTAGACACTATAACAGTAGGCAGTAATGATAGAAAACCAATCAATGCAGGAGGAACTTATGTTAGTGCAGAGACAGGAAACCTTACAGAACTAAAAATAAGCGCCTCAAGAATAAGCAATTACTGGCAAGGTTACTATGGTAACATTACAGGGACAATAACCTTGGATGACGCAAACAATTACACATTATATGATTGGGACTTGCCATCACCGTCAGGAGAGATATATGCGGCAAACTCAACAGTCACCTCATGGACAGCTCCTGTATGCATCAATTTAAGCTCCAACAGGCCAGGATATAACTGCACTTTTTCAGAAGCGGAAGGAATAAATTCAGAATGCCTCAATGCAACAGAAATAGAGGCATATTACGGAATGGATTCAAGCATAACTGAAGGAATAAACGAGACCTTTACAAAGTTGATGAACATAACAGTAGGCTCAGTATCACTGACACAGTGCGCGGCAACAACACTCTATGTCAACAACACAAACCAGAGCCAGTTTTGGAAGGAGGCAATGATAAGCATCAACAACACCGAAACAATAATCTTTGCATCAATTTTGGAAGACAACTACTGGGGATTCAACAACAAGACATGGGACTTCCAGATGATAGTAGCAGAGAAGAACACAACAGGAACAAGCACATATTACTTTTATGTGGAGCTCACTTAATTATTTTCTTTTTTATAGCATAGAACAATCAAACAGGTAAAATGAGATGCCACCAAATATGACCTATTTATTCAACGGTATAAGCCAGTTGGCAATAGCTATACTTTCTTTTTACATATATTTCTCCTTCTATAAAAAGGGAGCCGCAATAAAACAGATAGGAAATATCTTAGGTGTAAATGGCATTTTTTATCTTACATTTTCATTTCTAAGCATTCTGGGTTTTTCTATGATTTTGGTTCCAAGCCAAGATTTTATCCTTATACATACAATTTTGACAGTAATGAGTACAGTTCTACTCTTATACAGCGTATATAAAATAACTGCCAACAAGAATCTAATCTATCTGTTTCTGCTCTTTCTTGTAACAATATTCTCAATTATATATAGCATAAATACATTCTTCCTGACAACTATAATCATCTCCTATCTTCTGCTAATAATCGTCTTTTTAGATTTAGTGATTTTTGCAAACTTTTATTTAAAAACATCAGGATACTTTGGAATAGCCTATACAATTTTATCTGCTTTATTCTTATTACTTATAATTTCTGGAGTTGAGCCCTCAGGGTTATTATGGTTCATTCCAAACACAATACTGTTTTTTGTATTCTTATTCATATTTCTTGATATTAAGAATTTAGGCATCATCAAATCAGAAAAATCAAAAGGTAAAAAACCCCCAACTATCTTTTCTTATATACTCTTATTCTTCAAATTCCTCTTATTTATAATGTCAATAAGCCCTTTTGTACTGCTAAGCACAATCTCAATCCATGAAGTAGGGCACGCATTATCTGCGCAATATTATGGCTGTGAGTACAGCAAGGCGGTTATCTATGATATTCTTGGCTCTCCGCATACAGAAATCAGGTGCAGTTCAGAATATAATGATACAGTCTTGACTTTAGGAGGTGTGCTTGCACCTTTTATATTTCTCCTCATTTTCTTATTAATCGGAAACGAATTTACAACTAAAATCTCATGGTTGATACTTGGATTTAGCTTATTGATATCCTACGGAGATCTAAATTCCTTGAGCATCTCAAAGAATATAGTATTTGGAGTTATGTTTATAGCTTATATAATAATTCTTCTTTCAATTGTAAAATTATCCATTTTCTTTCTAAAACAGCAGAACTTATTTAAAGACGGAATAAAGGAAAGTATAAAACATCTATCTAAATCTCCAGTAGAAGTAAAAAAAATATTAAAATACGACAACAATAAGGGTTTAGTTGTAGAAAATGAAAAGAGATGATAACTACCTTCAAAAGATATTTACGGATACTAAATCCTATATAATTTTAGCTCTGCTTATAATAGTTGTAATATTGATAACTGCCAAATCAACATTTGAGAAAACAAAATCCTTTATCATTGAAGACAAATGTGGCAGGTTTTTTAATTTAATCTCCCATACAATAAATGATGAGGAATCCTGTAAGGTAAGATGTCGTGGGCAATGCTCAACAATAGATTATGAGTATGCAAGCAGTGAACTCCAGCTAAATGAGAAGGGCTGCAATACCTGCAAGTGCAACTGCAAGAAATAGTTTAAAAATGGAAATTGAAAAAACAGTGGCAGAAAATAAGGCAATGCTTAAGATGCTTGAACTTAAGTTTGATGCATTAATAGAGCTTTTAGCCAAAGAGGGCATTCTCACAAAGGAAGAAATTGAGGATGAGATTAAGAACTTGACAAATGAACTTGCTGGACTTAAGGAGAATTAGGCAATATGGAAGATGATGAGTTGGAATCATGGTACGAAGAGCAAAAGCAGAAAATTATGGAAGAGTATCTAGCAGAGATAACTAAAAACAAAAATCGTGATGAAGCAGAAAAAAATCATACACAAAAATTATCTACATTAATGGAAAAATACAAGCGACTATTGAAGAAAAATGAACAAAAACAGGAATTTAGGGATAAAATTAAAAAAAGGATAGGCAAAATAAAGAGTAGGATACCTTTTATTAAAAAAGATGGCGAATAGCAATACAAAAATCTTAATCCTCTGCATATTGGTTTTTTCTATATATGGATGCTCCCAAATTACACAGCAGTCAGCAGAAAGCATTGCACAAGATTTTGTTGGCAAGAGGGTCAAATTCTTTTTGAGGGAAGGTAATCTTACCAAAGAGCCGCCAAAATATGAGATGAGGATTATCTCAAGCTATAAGGAAAACAATATCTGGACAGTTTTAATACATATTTCCTCTACTCTCGGCAATGAGACAAAGGCCAATGATTTGGTTGTAAAGGTAGACTCAAAAGGCAAGGTAATAGAGTTCAATGGAGTTCCAGTAATAAGCGAATTCTCAATAAATTCTTATTAAGCTCTATTAATAGCATACACAAAGCTTACAAGTGATAATCAAATATAACATATAAACATCTAAAGATATAGAAATATTTAAATATATTAGCATACAATAAGCTTACTTAAAACTTACAATGAAAACTGAAGTCTTGAATGTTAGGATTTCGAAGGAGATAGTTAAATGGCTTGATTCTCTAATTGCTAAAGGAATTTACAATAGCAGAGCAGAGGCAGTCAGGGACTTCGCCCGCGAATATCTAAGCCAAAAGGAGGCTAACAAAAATGAATGATGTAATGGTTACTATCCGATTGCCAAAATCATTTCTGTTAGAACTAAAAGAATCTGCAAAAAAGAATCATTTCCTCGACTTAAGCGAGCATGTAAGAAGCATTATCAGAAAAAAGTGGATGAAAGCCACGAAACAGGATTTGCTAAACTAAAACCTAAAAAATGAGCAAAAAGAAACAATTGCATAGCAACTATAAAATAAGGAGATTCCAACTAATAATCATATCAATATTCATTACAATAATAGGGTTAATTGCCATAGCATATGCAACCAATGATATTAAGACAATTATCCTAAATATAGAATACAAAAACGGAACTAAATGGGATACGAACAATGACGGCAGCGAACCATTAACTGGCATTATTGATTTTACAGTTGAAAACAGCAGATTTAACTGGAATCCAGATTCAAAAAAGCTCTGCACTAAATGGGAGGTTTACAGCATAGACGAAGAAATAATTACAGTAATCTGCAATGGAAATATTGACTGCTGCAATTTTATAGGACTTGATGCCTCAAATGATAAATGGGACGAGCCATTTTATTTGTCATATGGCAGATATGGAGCAACCTACAACAACATAGTCAGTTCAAGAATAATTTATGTAGATTACAACCTAAGCCTCGAAAACCCATACTCCGATATTTATTACTCGGACTGGTTGGGACTGCCTGCGAACTTTTTCAAAGAGAACGATAATCGGATAGCGGGATTTTCAGCATTCTCCACGCAAATCATAATCAATAATTTTACAGTGATAATCTCCTCTCCTGACAATTCAACGATAATAACTTCTGGTGAGGTGGCATATCTAAATTTCAGCGTAAATGAAAATGTAAGCGCAAATTATTCATTAGACAGCACAAGTATCATTAATCTTGGCAGTGGCACAATTTTTACATCACAATTGACAGGCAATCTGCCATTTAGTATTTTAGATAATGGACAGCGCACAATAACAATAAATTTTGCAAATTCTGCTGGCAATAATGCCACAATAATCCACAGCTTCACTATAAACGATACAACTCCTCCAATCATTTCACTCTCAGGCATAGCAAACAATTCAGCATTTTCCAATACCTCAACTAATATACCTGTAAAGATAATCTCAGGAGAATATGCAAACATAAGCTATAAACTAAACAGTGATCCATATACTGCCTTTGCAGCACTTGACAGTTTCAAATCATCAAATCTGAATCTAACTGTTTCAGCAGGAGTGAATTTGCTATACATAAACGCAACAGACATGCACAGTAATTATGGCATAACATACTACACATTCAATTTCAGTCTTAAAGGAAACTGCTCAGATGGAATCCAAAATAATGATGAAACAGGTATAGACTGCGGAGGCTCATGTACAACGCAATGTATCACGTTCAATATAACCCCTGACAAAAGTATCTACACTGAAACTGAAACAGTCAAACTGACCGTAATTGCAAGGACTAACTCGTTTGTTAATATTACAGTTTCCTTGGGAGACAATATTACCTACAGACATAAATTCACACCTGTTTTTTCAGGCGCGCCAATAGCAGAGCAGAGAATAATAGAAAACACAAGCACTCCTGGAAATTATACAATAAACGCAACCTTATATTATCTAAACGTTACAGAAAACAAAATAGCATACTTCCTTGTCAATTCCACAATTCCAATTAATCCTCTGAGTGTTTCAATAAATGCTAATGTAACAACAATAAACCAGGGCGAATCAATACTATTCAGTGCATCAGTTTCAGGAAATACAAGCGCAGTAAGTTATAAATGGGATTTCCAGAATGATGGTTCAACTGACAGCACTGATGTAACCCCATCCTATACCTACAATATCAATGGCACTTATACAGTAAATCTTACAATTAATAATCAGAAGTGGAACAAGACAGACTTAAAGATCATAACAGTAAGAAAATTGTATAATGCAACCTTCTTTGTTAAGGAGAATATTACAGGCAATCCGATAAAAGACGCAATAATAGATTTTAACAAGATAACAAAAAATACATCCGACTACGGAAGTGTATTATACACACTGCCATCTGGAAAATATGATATCTCAATTAAGAAATTAGGATATCTAAGTTATTCAAAGGAATTAGAAATAACTAACTTTACTATTATAGAAATTTTTCTCTATGAATCTGACTACAACTCGCCGGTTATAAGCATTATAAGCCCCTTGCCGAATGAGCTAATAACCAACAGCTCTGTCAACTTCAGATTTATGGTAAATGACAACTCAGGATCTGTCTGCACGCTTATTCTAGAATCAGAAGCAAGTCTGCCAATATCAAAATTCACAAAAACCATTAAAAGTGGCATTGAGGAGCACATACAATTAAGCGGCCTTCCAAATGGCACATTAAAATGGCGCCTTGAATGCACCGACAGTGAAGGAAATTTCAATAGCACTGATATTTATTTGGCCACTATAGACACTTCATTGCAAGAGAATATATTATCTGTTGATTTAGGCGGGCAGGATGAGAACACAGCAACAATTTCTTCTCAGATAGATTCTGTTCTAAGCAGTATGGAATATTGGAGTAATAATGAAAAAGAGGCAGCAAGTACACTCCAATTAAAAGCATCCTTGGAAAAAGCAAAGCTTGATCTTCAAAGAGCCAACAGAGATATACACAGCCTGAAATGGCGCAGATTAAACAATACAGAATTAGTAAAAGAAACAGACAATATTCTAAATAGGGTTATCAGCATAAAGGACACAACACCCAAAAAACTTGAAGTGCTTTCAGATACAGAATTTATCGGCTATCCTAACAAGGAAGATGTTGATGGCATCACACAGACATTCTTTGAAGTAAACAACTTAAAACTCACAAAAAAACAGAAAGAGGCATTTATCAGCAAAAATATGGCAATTCAGTCAATGATAACTGTTACAACCAAAGCAAAAATAATTGAGATAGAATATCTATCAGGCAGAAAAGGCACTATCACATTATTAGACAAACAAATAACCGCAAGCGAAAACCTCTCAAATATGACCTTGTATGAGGTAATTCCAAAAGACATCGCAAAAGACATTAATGAAACAGAACTGTTATTTGAATACAATATAATAAAAAATGATCCTATAATAGAGCTGAATCCTGCAAAAATAAACAGGTTTTCCTATTACATAAAAAAGAAGACCGACTTAAAGGATGCAGAAAAAATAAAATCCTTGCTTTTAACAAAGCGCTTTACTAGCAAAAGCAAGAATCCGATTATAGGCTTCGCTATCATAGACAGGGAATTTATAGAAGGCGGTGATAAAAGACTAATAATAGAAATAATAATCATAATTATATTGGCAATCATCTATATTGTTTATTCTGGAATTGATATTGTGAAATTGAGCTTTTCGTTCAACAGCAAATTTTCCAAGCAAATAAAAGATATAGATGAGAAAATCATAAAAATTACCAATTATCTATCCAATAATGACTATGACAAGGCAAAGATTTTCTATCAGGAACTAACTGCCGGGTTTAAGGGACTGCAAAAAGAAATCAAACCAGAAATCTACAAAAAGATACTTAATTTAACCTATAGAATGGATGTTGTATATATCAATAGGATATTAGACGAAATATTAAGCCATATTGGAAATAATAAAATTACTGAGGCAGAGAATTTATATTCACAAGTAAGGCAGTATTACAAAAACATTGCACCAGAATATAAAGCAAAGGTTCATCAAAGATGCAGTGATATACATAGAATGTTAAATAAGCCGAATTAACAATGGAAATGTATCAACCAAAAAGAGATGTTTTCAAAATCAATCAGAAATTTTTACTTATCATTTCTATGATAATATCTTTCTCGCTAATTTTAGGTAGTGCATACTCACAAGTTTTATCTTGCGGAGATGGCATATGCAATAATAACGAAACTATAAGCAATTGCTTTATAGACTGTAAAACAGGAACAGATTGTAATTCCTGCTCTTCTATTTGTTCACTTGAAGATACCTTCACAAATGTAACAGTAAACCTAGAAACTTTAGATGATAATTTTACAATTATACCAAATCAGAAAGGGGATGAGCACACACAAAATATTATCTTTTCAGGAGAAGAAACTGAAGAAAGTAGTGGTTATATTATTGAATTAAAGGATGATCCTTTATTGGTAAAAAAAATAGTCATTGAATCAAGACTTAGGGAATTAAACAGGGAATTAAGAAAGTTGGAAGCAGACAGAATAAGAATAGAAAATAGCAACAGCAATGCTATAATTAAGACTGCGAGAAAAGGCATAACAAATATACAAGCAGGACTGGCAACAGGAGAGCGTGACAATGAACTTAAGAATGTAAAGCAACGAATAAGGAATTATAAGAGAGAGATATTATCCACACATTCGCAGAGAGAGAAAGAGCTTGCAAAAATATTAAAAGATGCAGGCAAGATAAAAAACAGGTATACAGATACTTTTAATGGCTTTTTTATAGAATTAACTCCTGAGGAGATTAAGGAGATAGAAAAACTGGATTTTGTTCAGGCAGTATATCCTAATAAACATGTAAATGTATCGCTTTATGATTCTGTGCCGCTGATAAATGCTGATGATGTCTGGAATTTAGGCTATACAGGAAAAAATGTAACGATTGGAATAATAGACACTGGGGTTGATTATAGACATGCTGATTTAGGCGGCTGTTTTGGAAATAGCAGCCAAAATGGAACACAAACTGCTGCGGGTTCAGCATCTGATAACAATATATTTTTGAAAACACAGAATCTATTAAGTGCAATATCTGAAGAAGCAAAAGATGGATACATCATAGAGTATAAGGATGAATCATTGCTTACCAGAAAACAAGAATTAGAACAGCAATCAGCCAGCGGGGATCTGGATATTACACTATTAAATACGCAGTTAACATCCTATGCTAACATTTTAGACGATATTCATTCTCAGGCAAAAAATGAATTGCTTGCAATAAATCCAAACATTGAGGTTTCAAGAGAATATAAAACTGCTTTCAATGGTATTGCCGTAAAAAATATTAACAAAGATGAGCTTGAAAAATTTATCAAATTTGATTTTGTAAAGGACATCCATCCCAATCGCCTTGTCAATGTTTCGCTGATGGATTCTGTTCCTCTGATTAAAGCTAATGCAGTATGGAATCTGGGATATACTGGAAAAAACGTTATTATTGGGATTATTGATACAGGAGTTGATTATACGCATCCTGATTTAGGGGCAACTAATATAACAGAGAGGAATTTTACAAAGGTCACCACACTTCCTGTTGATATGGGTAGTATCATATATTGGGATCAAATGATATCAATGGATAATAACAGATTGGCTTATTTATCTGGCTGGAAAAATACTAATGGAAATAGCATTAAAATTTATGATTTTAAAACAGGGCAAACACAAACAATCCCTCTCTATAACGACCATCTGCAACCATATAAGGTAGTTCTTAGGGGAAATTTATTAGTGTATTTTGCTGCTGATACTCTTGAATCAAATTATCTTAATAATGGATTCATTTTTATGCATGATTTAAGCAATAATAACAAGAGAAAGATAGCTCAAACTGGCGGGATAAGCAAGATGGGCATAACTAATGGCAAAATTGTATATGGCAGGAATACAGGAGATATAAATTCACAAAAGAATATATACGTCTATGACATAGCAAGTAATCAAGAGACTACCATTGAGAATAATACTGTTTATACATATATTCCTGCAGTTAGTGGAAATAAGGTTATCTATCCTCAGCCAACTCTTAATTGTGGAAATAACGCAACAATCTATAATTTAGATACGAAACAAACACAAAGTATCTTTCCCCAGAATTTTGGGCCTATATTAGATTTTAAAGATGATTTGATTCTATATGCTGAGTGTCATGAGCCGACTTATGAAGAAGCGTGGAAAGTTTATGCAATATATAACATTACTTCCGGTAAAAGAACGGCGCTTAATTACAGTGCTGTTGGTTTAGGAGGAAATGTTACAGAACAAGTTGTGAGCATAACAAGTACAGCAATTCAAGGCGAAATAGAAGATAATCTAATTGCTTTTTCTAAAGATGTTAATAATAATAAAATTGTAGTATATGATAAAAAAACAAATAGATTCATTCAATTAAACATAGTTCAAAGTTCGTATGATTACGAGGCAGAAGGTAATAGAATATGTTTTGTTGGTGGTGACAGGCATATATATTGTCATGAATATAACTCACAAAATGGCTATTTAATGCCTAACATTACTTTTAATAATAAAGTTATTGGAGGATATGATTTTGTAAATAAGGATAATCAACCTATAGATGATCACGGACATGGCACTCATGTTGCCGCAACAGTAGCCGGTAATGGTAATTTGTCAGGAGTCGCGCCAGATGCAAAAATAGTTGCATATAAAGTTTTAAGTAGTAGCGGTTCAGGCACATGGAGTGATGTAATTGCCGCAATAGAAAGAAGCATGGATCCAAACCAGGATGGGAAATTTTCTGACCACCTTGATGTTATCAGCATAAGTCTTGGCGGCTCTGGAGATCCTGATGATCCTGTCTCACGGGCAATAGATAACGCAGTCAATAACGGCGTAGTTGCAGTTGTGGCAGCTGGAAATTCTGGTCCTAATTCTGGCACTATTAATAGTCCGGGAACTTCAAGAGAGGCAATTACTGTAGGCGCAACTGATAAAATAAACTACATTGCAAGTTTTAGCTCAAGAGGTCCGGTATCCTGGGCAAGAGGAACATTAAACAAACCAGACATAGTTGCTCCTGGCGTAAACATTTGTGCTGCTCAATATGATGGTTATCAGGATGCCTTTAAATGCCTTGATAATAAGCATATTGCAATATCAGGAACATCCATGGCTACTCCTCATGTTTCTGGATTGGTGGCATTGCTTTTGGAAAAAAATCATTCCTTGACGCCGAAGCAGATCAAGCAGATTATAAAAAGCACTGCCCTGAACTTGTATTATGATATCAACACACAGGGCAGCGGAAGAATTGATGCATGGGCTGCCATAAATGCGGTGCTGAACTCTACCCCATCACCCCCAGAAAATTGTGAAACGCCTGGTGATGAAGACGGCAATGGATTAGCTGATTGCCAGGATACTGCCTGTGGTGAAGGAATGTTTTGTGATATTGCACATGCAAAGACATGCAAAAATAAAGTTTGCCAGCCTATTCCACTACAAAACCAATCATCAACTTGCAAAGTCATTGGAGGTTACGATTTTGTAAATAACGATAATAATCCAATGGATGACCATGGACATGGCACGCATGTTGCATCAACTGCTGCAGGAAATGGTGTTCTAAAAGGTGTGGCACCTGATGCAAAGATTGTTGCATATAAGGTATTGAATTCAGCAGGCTCAGGCACATGGGCAGGTGTTATTGCAGCTATTGAAAGAAGCGTGGATCCAAACCAAGACGGTGACTATTCCGACCATCTTGATATTATAAGCTTAAGCTTAGGCGGCTCTGGAGATACTGATGATCCTGTTTCAAAGGCAATAGACAATGCAGTAAATAATGGCGTTGTTGCTGTTATTGCCGCAGGAAATTCAGGCTCTGGCTCCTATACAATTGGCAGTCCCGGCACGGCCAGAAAAGCATTAACAGTAGGGGCAACAGACAAAAGCAATGTCATTGCATCATTCAGTTCAAGAGGCCCTTCATCAATATTAACAGTAAAGCCTGATATTACTGCTCCAGGTGTTAGCATTTGTGCAGCACAATGGGGAACATGGCTGGATAGCAATCGCTGTCTGGATACAGAGCATATTGCAATATCAGGAACATCAATGGCAACCCCGCATGTAAGCGGGCTTGCAGCATTAATTTTACAGAAATATCCAACCCTTGATGCAGAGGAAGTAAAGTCATTGATAACAAATACCGCAATAAATAGAGGATATGGTGTATTTACGCAAGGCGCAGGAGGAATTGATGCATTAAAGGCAATAAATTCAGATGTATTAGTCATGCCAAATAATTTCCAATTTGCTATTAATCAAGTAGCTAGCCAGCAGGATATACAAATGCAGTTTGAGATAAGAAAACTATCACCTGCTGTACATAACTATTCACTCTCAGCATCTACAGAGAACTCAAACATCTTAGTGGAGGCTATTCCAAATGTAATAGGAGATAATGACAAGGTAATTACCCTCAGATTCAAAACATCTAATGGTGCCAACATCCCAGAAGGGATTTTTGGTGGAGTGATAATCTTTACAGTTGATAGCAATCCAGCAAATACATTAAGAATGCCTTTCTCGTTAATTGTAGACTCTACTTCTCCTATAATAACTGTTTTAGGTAAAAAACAAAGTATTGTAGGAGATGCTATAACCCAGAGTATTGCATGGACAACAAATGAAAAAACATCCTCTATTATGTATTACAGACTTCAAGGCGCAACAGTATTCTCCCAAAAAAACTCTACTGGCTCAGCATATAAGGTAAGTATAGATGACATTCCTGAAGGAGAATACGAATATTACATAAAGGCAGTAAACTTTGTAGGAGGAACAACTATTGACGATAATCAAGGCAGATATTACACTTTCACAAAGTCAGCAGGCACTATCATAATCCCACGAACAGGATTTACAAAAAAGGTATCATTAGTAGCATCTAGAACTATTCTCACACAACTGCCTGAGATAGACATTGACAATGATGGTAAAAGAGAAATAATCCTTAGTGCAGATGCCTCATGGTCTCCTGCATTTTACATATATGAGAACACAGGGATAGATTCTTACGCCAATGTATTCACATTAAACTTAGACAGCGAAGCTCCTGGCTCGATTTCAATCTATCCCTCTGATGTGGGAGATTCTGACAATGATGGCAAAAAAGAAGTATTATTTTACATGAGGTCAGGCAATAATTTCTCTGTTAGAGTTTATGAAGGCACAACACTTAATTCTTATCCATCGCAAAAGGCATTTGAAATACCCCTTGCATGGTGGGCAGCCAATGCCAAATACGCAGATTCAGACAATGACGGCAAGAAAGAAATTGTAATAGGCATGGCTAATTGGGCGGATCCATCAATTATAATCTATGAAAATACCGGCGATAATTCATTTTCTCAAGTCTATAAAGGAACATTCTCTGAATTTTCTTCACAGGGCTTTCAGTCAATGGAAACAGCAGATGACCTTGATGGAGATGGAAAGAAAGAAATAATCTTCGGAGGAGTAACTTCTACATCTTCCAAAATAATAATTCTGGAGAATAATGGTGATAATTCCTATCAACAAGTTTGGAGCGACACCTTAATTGATTCAGGACAGAAGATAAATGCGCAGAGCATAATCTATGTAGGTGATACAGACAATGATGGCAAAAAGGAATTTATAACAGGTGGCTTAAGGACAGTATCTTCCTTAAGTGATCCAACTTACTTTGTATACAATTTATATGAAACAATCGGCGATAACAACTTCCAGAAAATTTGGTCAGTAGAGATATATGGCAGCTCATTCTCAAATCAGGCAGTAAATGCAGGAGACACTGACGGAGATGGCGCAAAGGAGATATTAATACAGGTTGATGCGAATTTTTATGCATTCAAGAATACAGGAAGCAACTCATTTAAGGCAATGTGGTATGCCCCTGCCTCAAATTACCTCTATAAAACAATAGGTACAGGTGACCATGATAAAGACTTATTGCCTGAGATTATATTAAATGATGCCTCTGCCACATCAATATATGAAATAAACTCACTTGCCGGCATAAGCAAATATTATTACTATACATTTGGAGATAGCCAATGCACGGTAAATCTTACTTTATCCACAACAGCCGGCAATCATACATTAAGTGCAAGGTTTCTTCCTGATGTATGTGATGATATATGGAATAATAGCATCTCAACAATCAGCAATCAGGCAAAATCATTATCCAAATCAGCCCTTGAAAAAGGCAGTTATGCCATAAAGCTTAATGGCACTGGCAGTTATTTATTAACCAGAAATAGTATCTGCCTACAAGATAGTACACCTCCAACAATAGCACTTCAATCAATAGCTCCAGTAATTAATCAAAATCTTCTCTTGAGCGCTAATGTGTCAGATACCAATGGCCTAAAAAATTGTGAGGTTTGCATCTCTTCTGACAATAACTGTGATACTGAATGGCTGGAAAAGAATACCACTAAAACATTTAATTATGGCAACAAGCAAGGAAGTTGCAGTTATCTATGGAACATCTCTAATTATATTGATGGCAACTATCTGCTCAATTTCAGGGTAATGGATATAGGCAATAATACAATTCAAGGTAAAAACCAGACAACATTTCTGGACAGAACCAAACCACTAATAAGTTCGGTCATCATTCCAACAATTCTTAGCGCAAATACAAAAGTCAGGTTTACGGCTAATATAACTGATAATTATGCTATTAAAAATGTTATAGCCACTCTAAATTCCATAACAGTCTCAGTAGGGAAAAACAATCTTACAGGCTTATATGAAAGTGAAATAACTGCTCCTTCAAGCTTTGGCACTTATCAATTTATTTTATCTGCCTTGGATATAATTGGAAACAACGCCGATAAAACAATTCAGCTCCGTATAGATGAGCCGATTAACTGGTCTACTGATATAGTGCTAACACGAGATAGCTATAACTCAGTCAATCCTGCCATTGCAATAGACTCCGCTAAAAATATGCATTTAGTCTGGGAGGATTATAGGGATGGCAATAGTGAGATATACTACAATAAGCTGGACAATAATGGTAAGATAATTATCCATGACAAAAAACTAACTAACAATCTCTACAATTCCAAAAATCCCGGTATTGCTGTTGATTCGCTAAACAATCTGCATATAGTATGGAACGATGATAGAGACGGCAATAAAGAAATATATTATTCAAAGCTTGATAATAATGGAGCAATATTAATTGATAACAAAAGATTAACCGCTAATACATTTAATTCTGAAAGGGCAAAGATTCTTTCTGATAAAAATAATAATCTGCATATAATCTGGCTTGATGACAGGGATGGGCAATTAAATCTTTATTATAAAAAAATAGGAGGCAATACTGACATTTTGGTCAGTGATAAGAAAATTATTCAGGATAAAATAATAAATTTTGATGCATCAATAAAAGAAGATTCTCTCTTCATTACATCTCAAAATGTCCTTAATGAGATTTATTATCTATGGTTAGATAACAATGGGAGCACCTTAATCACAAAAAAAATAGCCGCCTCAGGATCAAATCCTTCAATCTCATTGGGCACTTATGCGCATATTGTTTATCTGGATTCACAAAATTTAGTCCAATATCTAAAGCTTGATATTGCTGGCAATCTGACATTTAACACTACCAAAATAACTTCTGGCAATACTTCATCTACTCCCAGCATAATCGTTGACGCTAATAATAACATACATATAACTTGGGTTGACACAATACTCGGTAAGAAGGACTTATTCTATACAAAACTAGACTTAAATGGCAATATTCTGATAACACAAGGCAAGGTATCAACTAATTCAACAAATGCAGATGCTCCAAAAATAGCAGTTGGTTCGGTTAACATTATTTACCAGGACACTGAAAAAAGTATAAATGAGGTTTTCCTGAAGACAAGTAAATTTGACACAACGCCTCCGGTTATAAGCTCAGTATCAGTAAATGAT
>ORJL011744924.1_pt1 | contig 16425 bp, 17 predicted proteins | sample 1779941 | NCBI WGS metagenome assembly ORJL01 (sample SAMEA104232317, study PRJEB22302) | groundwater metagenome | biome: forest; feature: aquifer; material: groundwater | place: USA | collected 2011-08-07 | depth 5.8 m | reverse complement strand
GGAGCGGCGAGTGAGACCGAGCACTTCTGAAAGCAAAACTCGCGCTGGTCTCCAGGACAGTCCAACCGCGCTTATCGACATCCTCTTGTCGAGCCTTGAAGCGCTGGCGGCAGCAGGCCAGGCCGATGCAGCGTGCCGTCTCGCGGGGCGAGCCTGTGCTGCCTTGCGAAGGAATGACTCGATCGGTTGGCGCAAGTTCAACGCGTTGCTGCATCGTCTGAGCATATTGGTCGGCTAGACAAGAGCGATGAATCGCGCCTCACGCAGCGTTGGGCGCAGGGAAGTGGAGTATGTGGGCAAAATCCGTCCGTTAGCTCGGCCGTTTGGCGAACTCGGCCATCGATGCGGGTTAGCGGCGTCATCCCGGGAGCCTAAGCACCGGGGCCGTATTGCGGTGCAGATCGTCCTGAAATGGCTCATCAGGGAGTTGCAGGCGCGTGTGACGACGAACGGATGTTACCACTCTTGCGCAAGAGCATGAGGTGAGGAGAAGCAATGTCGATGATCCCAAAGGAATTGCCCACCGGTTTCGAGGCCTATGCCAGATCGCCGGATTTCACGCCTGGAAATCTGCCTTCACGACTGCAGGCCGCTCATTCGACCAAGGCCGGCACGTGGGCGCTTCTCCATGTGCTGGAGGGCAAGATCCTCTATCAGCTCGAAGCACCCTATGAGGGCGAACAATTGGCGGCCGCAGGCGAGAAGGTCGTGATCGAGGCCCAAGTGCCGCACCATGTCATGTTCATCGAGCCCGGTCGGATTTTCGTCGAATTCTATCGCGCCGTGGACTCGCCGAGCAAATGACCGTCGCGTCACTTGCTCGGCGTTAACTTTGTTGAAAACGCGAAGGTGTGCCGGCCAACATCGGGCGCCGCCGGCAGCGAAGGCTGGGCGTCAGGATTTTGCGGCGTTGCAAGGAAGGAAACGCCGAAAAAAATGCAAGCCGGCATGACGAGAAGAGTGATCGTCCATTGTCGAGTGCTGCGCGCTGTAACCCTTGCATCCGCACTCTATAAGATCTATTTATAATAGATCTTTTAGAGCGCGCACTAGGGGACCGATTATGGTTGAACACATCGAACACAGATCTTCTAGCTCGTTAAATCTTGCCGTCACCCCAGCTGCCGGCCAAGCAGTTACGCATCCGCAGTCTGAATGGGATTCCGTGACGGAAGCCTCGTGGGAATCGTTTCCCGCGAGCGATCCTCCAGCCTGGATCGGACGTCGCTCGATCGAGCTTGCGACTCTCCAGGCACGAAAGCGTTAACCGCGGAGTGCGCTTATGCAAGTCGAAGTCACCGATGGCGAAATCCTGGTTGATGCCGTGCTGCTCGGTGAGTTGCTGGACGTTGCGCCAGGGGAGATCCCGACGCTGATGCGGGCTCGCGCTATTACGAGCATTTGCGAAAAGGGCGCCGACGCGCATGAAGGCGAGTTTCGGCTGAGCTTCTTTTATCAAAATCGTCGGGCACGACTCAGTGTCGATAAATCCGGGCACATCTTGCAGCGTTCGACCATCGACTTCGGCCAACAGACATTGCCGCGCGCACTGCACAGTTCCGGAGACTAGCAATCCAAGCACAAACCCGATCGGGCGAAAGGGTGAACACGATGGTGGTGCAACGATCGACCGCGATGGTTCTGCCGGGCAGCGATCTCGACATCGCCAGGATGCCGGGCCATTGGCTTCTCGCGCGCCTCGGCAAGCGAGTGCTACGTCCTGGCGGCCTTGGCCTGACCGAAAAACTTCTGGAGAGCTTGCCCATCGGCCCGAGCGATGACGTGGTCGAGTTTGCGCCCGGCCTCGGCGTCACAGCCCGGCTGATCCTTGAGCGGCAGCCCCGCCGGTACGTCGGAGTGGAGCGCGACGCCAAGGCAATGCGGTGGACGACGCGGCATTTGCCTCAGCAGCCGAATATCTCCGTCGTCGTGGGTGCGGCCGACGAAACCGCTCTGCCCGCCAATTCCGCGTCGGTCGTGCTCGGCGAGGCGATGTTGAGCATGAACACCCAGCAGCACAAGCAGCGCATTGCGGCGGAGGCATTCCGCATTTTGCGCCCGGGCGGCCACTATGGAATTCATGAGCTCTGCGTCATTCCGGACGATATGCCGGCTTATCAAAAGCAGGAGATCGACCAGGCCCTGTCGTCGGTCATCCATGTAGGTGCGCGTCCTTTGCCGGCGCATGAATGGCGCTCGCTTCTCGAAGGCGCCGGTTTCCGCGTCGTCCAGATGGGTTATGCCCCGATGCATCTGCTTCGCCCCGGCCGGCTCGTCCAGGATGAGGGTGTGCTCGGCGCGCTCCGGTTGGCCAAAAACATCCTTCTTGACGGCAAGGCGCGCCGACGCGTGCTCGCCATGCGTCGTGTGTTCGAACGGTACCGTGAGAACCTCCGCGCAATCTTCATTGTCGCGGAAAAGGCGTGCGACTAGGCATACCCTATCTTCGTTCACCTGCCGACGGTGATATTCGGAACCGTTTTTAGAGTCTCGAAGGCAGCAGAGCTGCCAGGCTGAAAGGGTTAAGGCGATGATCCGGGTTGAAGACATGTTACCGGTTGCCCGAAACCGTCTCGTGCTCATAGGGGAGGACAGGCAGCTCACCGAGGCGGCATCACTACTCTCTGACGCGGCACGGCACATGGTCGTGGTTTGCGACAGCGCTGGCACGATGTTCGGCGTGATCACGCGGACTGACATCGTTCGTCAGATCCGCCATTGCCACGGCTGCGCGTGCACGACGGCGTGCGCCGTCGTCATGAGCAAGGAGGTCGTTTGCTGCCATGCCGACGATTGGCTTCAAGAGGTATGGGCGACGATGAAGGGTAAGGGACTGCAAAGCGTTCCCATCGTTGACGCGGAACGACAACCGATCGGACTCGTATCGGCACGCGATGCGATGGAATTGCTGCTCACGGAGGTCAAGCGTGAGGAAGAACTTCTGAGGGACTACGTAATGTGTGTCGGATACCGGTAATTCCGGCGCAAGCCCTGACACGACCGCAGATAGCAGGCCATTCTCGCTCGGTCGACAGCATGACGAATATTTCGTCAGTGCATCAAGAAATCATCGTTGATGTGCATGCAACGCTATGCGAGTGAGCGCAATCGCAAAAGACGGGAAATTCGCGCATGGCGGCCCGAAAGCACGTGGCCGAGCTCCCCCTTTCCACGAGAAGAGCATGGTGTCATGCTCAACCCACAAGCGCGATCTTCACCGTCGCCATAGCGCCGACTGTGCCGACAGCGATCACCAGCCCTGTGTTGGCCATCAGCAGCAAGGGCTTCAGAACAACATTGTGTACGTAATCTTCGATGATAATTTGTGCGCCCAGCCGCATGTGGATGCTGAAGTTCAGGATCATCAGCAGCAACAGGGCGGCTACCAACGGGTTGTTGATCAAGTGGCGTGCAGTTGCGTGATCGACGCCTGCGGCAGTCCACAGGACGACAAGGAGTCCCGCGATGAGAGGAAGGCCCAGCACGGAGGTGACCCGCTGGCGCCAGAATTCCTCCGTCCCGCTCCTGGCGGAGCCGAGCCCTCGCGCGCGGCCGAGCGCCGATCGTAGGATCTTCACAATCCGACTCTCCATGTCCAGTACCGGGCGACCCAGAATATCATGGCAAGACTCGTCGAGCCGATGATCGTGGCCCGCGCCAGATATTCCCGCCACGGATAGGTATGAGCATGGCCTGTATCCCAGATCAGGTGGCGGATTCCGCCAAGCACGTGGTGAAAAATCGCCCACGTGAACCCGAACAGGATGACGAGGCCCGGTGGAGTCGCCATCATCCATTGCGCGGACGCGTAGGCATTTGGTCCGATCGCCACCGCCGCGAGCCATCCGACCAGACCGGCGAGCCCTATGTACAGAGCCACGCCTGTCGTGCGATGCGCAATTGACATGGTCATCGTTAAGGTCGGGCGGTAGACCTGCAGATCTGGTGACAACGGTCGCGGTCGACTTGTCGCGCGGGCTCCAGGATGATCATGGTTCATGGCCATGCCCCACCTCACTGCTTACGGGCGACGAGCATGGCCTTGGTCCTGGCGATGGCTTTGGCCGGTTCCAGCCCTTTCGGACAGGTCTTGGTGCAGTTCATGATCGTATGGCAACGGTAGAGGCGAAACGGATCCTCGAGTTTGTCGAGGCGCTCACCGGTCGTCTCATCGCGGCTGTCAATGAGCCAGCGGTACGCCTGCAGGAGAACGGCAGGTCCGAGATACCGGTCGCCGTTCCACCAATAGCTTGGACATCCGCCCGTGCAGCAGAAGCACAGGATGCACTCGTAGTAGCCGTCCAGCTCGGCCCGATCCCTTGGCGATTGAAGTCGCTCGCGCTCAGGCTCCGGCCCTTCAGTTTGAAGCCAAGGCTCGATGAGTCGATGCTGCGCATAAAGATGGCTTAGATCGACGACAAGATCCTTGATGACAGGAAGGTGATTGAGAGGAAAGACCCGTATCGTACCCTTAATGCCGTCGATGGGTTGAGTGCAGGCGAGCCAATTTCGCCCGTCGATATTCATGCTGCAGGAACCACAGACGCCTTCACGGCAGGAGCGGCGGAAAGTCAGGGTCGAATCGATCTCATTCTTGATCTTGATGAGTGCGTCGAGCACCATCGGGCCGCAGTCGTCGCAGTCGATGTGGTAGATGTCGAGGCGAGCGTCGTGCTCGGCATCGGGATCGAATCGGTAAATCTCGAACGTGCGCTGGCGTCTTCCGGACCCGCTTTCCCAACTGCGACCACGCGCAATCTTTGAAGCTTTATCGACGCCCCAGTTGAGCGGCAGAAAGGATTTCACGGTTGTGCTCCTTCATCGCGGGCACGCTTATCGTCAACAACCCGTCCGGATGCGAAGTTCGCTTCTTAAAGAAATAATCATAATACATATTAAGCGCACGAGGAAGGCCGATTTCTGATTGGTGCTACAGCAAAAACGCCCGCTGGCACCAGCATGGATTGGATACGCGCTTACGCAAGGAAGCAGAAGTCAGCCTCGATAGGATGCACATATGGTCGATAGTTAGGGGCGTAAAATGCGGCTTCAGCATCGGGGTTGCCGCGGCGGATTAGATAAGATATATAAAATATGCATCTTTAACGATCGCGCGCGAAAGAGCGCCGATAACGCGTACTTGTCGTGAATTACCGCGGTGAAATGAGGGCCGAGCTCGAATGATCAGCCAACTCACGAAGAACGAACGCCAACTCGCCCTGATCATTCTCCTTGCGTTAGCGATTTGTGGGCTGGCGATGGCCGCTGCCGGGCACGGCGATCCGTTGGGTGCCCATGGTGCGATCGTCATGCTCGCCGGCATTCTCGGGATATTCGGCGTCATCTCCGGATATTACGAACCGGAACCAGGCGACGACCGTCTTGACCATTACCATGATTACCCGAGCAAGATCGGCATCATCCTTGCTATGGTCTGGATCGTTATCGGACTTTTTGTTGGTGACTGGGTTGCTTGGCAGCTCGTCAATCCGGATCTGACGTTCGACGCTGGCTGGTCGAGCTTCGGGCGAATCCGCCCAGTGCACACGACCTCCGTGATCTTCGGCTTCGGCGGCAACGCGCTGATCGCAACATCCCTGTACGTCCTTCAAAGGACTTCACGTGCGCGGCTGCCAGACCAGTTGAGCCCTTTGTTCGTGCTGTTCGGATACAATCTCTTCTGCGTCCTTGCAGTGACCGGCTATTTGATGGGCGTCACGCAATCAAAGGAGTACGCGGAGCCGGAATGGTACGCCGACATCTGGCTGGTTATTGTGTGGGTGACATATTTCACCATTTATCTGCGCACGTTGGTCCGCCGCAAGGAGCCGCACATCTACGTGTCGAACTGGTACTATATGGCCTTCATCCTGGTCGTGGCGATCCTGCATATCGTCAACAATCTCGCCGTTCCGGTCTCGCTCGGTCACGCCAAGAGCTACTCGGCCTTCTCAGGCGTTCAGGATGCGATGACGCAATGGTGGTATGGCCACAACGCGGTCGCGTTCTTCCTGACTTCGGGTTTTCTCGGCATGATGTACTACTACATGCCGATCCGCGCTGGCCGGCCAATCTTCTCTTATCGATTGTCGATCATCAGCTTCTGGGGCATCACCTTCATGTACATGTGGGCGGGCTCGCATCACCTGCACTACACGGCGCTGCCGCACTGGGTGCAGACGCTCGGCATGACGTTCTCTGTAATGCTGCTGGTGCCGTCCTGGGCCTCGGCCAGCAACGCGCTGCTGACGCTCAACGGCGCCTGGAACAAAGTCCGCGACGACGCGACGCTGCGTTTCATGATGGTCGCGGCCGTATTCTATGGACTATCGACGTTCGAGGGTTCGTTCATGGCGATCCGTTCCGTAAACTCGTTGTCGCACTACACCGACTGGACCATCGGCCACGTTCATGCCGGCGCGTTGGGTTGGGTTGCGATGATCACCTTCGGCTCGATCTATGCGTCGGTGCCGTGGCTGTGGAAGCGTGAACGGATGTACTCCGACAAACTCGTCGAAGCGCATTTCTGGCTCGCACTCTCGGGGACCATCGTTTACGTGTTCGCGATGTGGAATTCCGGCATCATCCAGGGATTGATGTGGCGGACCTACAACGAGAGTGGCACGCTCGCCTATTCCTTCGTGGATACCGTCGTCGCGATGCACCCGTACTACATCGCCCGCGCAGTCGGCGGCTTGATGTTCCTGATCGGAGCCGCCATCGGCTGCTACAACATCTGGATGACAATCCGGACCGCGAACCAGCCGGCCGATGAACGCCTCGCCGATCGTCCGGTCCCCAAACTCGCGGGCGGCCCCGCGCTTCAGCCAGGGGAGTGACCGGCATGTTCGGACTCCATTACCGTCTCGAGCGCAAGACCATTGGCTTCCTGCTCGCCATCGTTGGCGTGGCCAGCGTCGGTGGTGCCGTCGAGATTGCGCCGCTCTTCACCATTCACCAGACTGTGGAGGATGCGCCCGACATGCGCCTTTACACACCGCTCGAAATCGCGGGACGGAACGTCTACATCCGCGAGGGTTGCTACGCCTGTCACTCGCAGATGATCCGGACGTTGCGCGACGAGGTCGAGCGCTACGGGCCTTATTCGCTTGCCGTCGAATCCAAATACGATCATCCGATGCTGTGGGGGTCGAAGCGGACTGGCCCGGATCTGGCGCGCCTCGGCAACAAGTATTCTGATGAATGGCATGTCAGGCATCTCAACAATCCGCGCGACGTCGTTCCGGAATCGGTGATGCCGCACTATTCATGGCTTGGGCGGACAGAACTGCGTAGCGACGATCTTGGCGAACATCTTGCGGCGCTGCGTAAGGTCGGCGTTCCCTACACCGACGACATGATCGCCCACGCAAAATCCGACGCTTACGGCCAAGCCGCTCCCGACACGCCCTACGCGGAAGGCGTCACCAAGAGATATGGCGAGGCGACCAACGTGCGGGCATTCGACGGCAAGTCGGGCGAACTCACCGAACTGGACGCCCTGATCGCCTATCTGCAGATCCTCGGCAAGCTGACCGATGCCGCACATAAGCCGGTCGCGGCTGCGGAGAATTGACGATGGACAACGACGTTATCGTCTGGCTCTCCAAATCGTTCGGACTCTTCTACCTGATCGCGCTCTCGATCATCATCGTTGCCTATGCGTACTGGCCGTCGAACAAGAAGGAGTTCGATGACGCAGCACAATCGATTCTTGACCACGAAGACAAGCCGTACCGGGAAAAGACATGGCGGTAGAGGAACGCGATCCGCATTCAGGATATCTGACGACCGGCCATGAATGGAACGGCATCAAGGAATTGAACACCCCGGTGCCTCGGCCGGTTTATTTCTTCCTGGTTGCGACGGCCTTGTTCGCAGTCACCTACTGGGTGCTTATGCCGGCGTGGCCGATCGGCGTCACATACACCAAGGGACTGTTGGGCATCGATCAGCGCAAAACCGCGAACGAAAGCCTGAAGCTTGCCGCCCTTGAGCGCAGCGCCTGGACCAAGCGGATCGAGGCTGAGGGCTTCAAGGACATCCAGGTCGATCCACGGCTGATGGACGCCGTGCGGCAGACGGGCCGCACATTGTTTGGCGACAATTGTGCGGCATGCCATGGGTCGAAGGCGCAGGGCGGAGCGGGATTTCCAAATCTGACTACGGCGTCGTGGCTTTGGGGCGGTGATCCGGTGGCCGTCGCCGAGACGATCCGCGTCGGCATCAATTCCCCGCACAAGGACAGTCGGACGTCTCAGATGCCAGCGTTCGGCCACGACGGAATCCTGAAGAAGGACGAGGTCGAGAATGTCGTGAACTATGTGCGCAGTCTCTCCGACCCGGCCGCAATAAAAAAGGTCTCGGTCGCGAAGATCGAAGCCGGCAAGGCGGTATTCGCCGCCAATTGCGTTGCTTGTCATGGCGATGACGCCAAGGGCAAAATCGACGTCGGCGCGCCGGACCTGACGGACAAGTTCTGGATCTACGGCGGCGATGCCGAGACGGTCTACACTACAGTATGGGGCGGCCGTCAGGGCCACATGCCAAGCTGGGAAGCGCGTCTGTCGCCGCTCGACCGCAAGATGCTCGCCCTCTACCTCTTTGATCTCAGGCGGGCCGGACCTTGAGCGAAACCGGTGCGACCATGAGATACGTCAAACCGAAGACCGCCTTGTGGGTCATGATTGGCGCAGGGCTTCTGCTGGTGTTGATCGCGAATTCACATCTTGTCTACGTAGCCATCGTCTCGCAACCAGAATGCGTCGCCCACCTGCGTCAGGGCGAAGGCGCGGCGGAACGGGGAAAGTTCAGCGCCGCGTCCTCTTCATGCATACCGCAATGACATCGCAGGGGAGATCCATAATGACGACGATACCAGCCCTTGTTCCGCCTCTGCCGCGCAAGAAAATCTGGAGCAGAGACGTTGCGCCCGCGGCTGCGTTCGGCTGGCTCTCCGCCGGATGGCGCGACTTTGCCACGCAGCCTGCGAGTAGCATCAGCTATGGAATGTTGGTGTTTCTAGTGTCGGTCGGTACCGTCGTCGGCCTGTTCGCGTTCGGCTGGGACTACATCCTGTTTCCGGCGTTCGCGGGCTTCATGGTCGTCGGACCCGTACTCGGGATCGGATTGTACGAGAAGAGCCGGCGCATCGCCTCCGGTGAGTCGGTCAGCCTGACGCAGATGATTTTCGTCAAGCCAAAATCCGGCGGCCAGATCCTGTTCGCAGGCGTGCTGCTGTTTCTGCTCACACTGTTGTGGATGCGCGCCGCCGTCATCATCTACGCCCTGTTCTTCGGCCTGCGTCCGTTCCCCGGTCTCGACAACATCGCGCCGATGCTGTTCACGACACAAATCGGCTGGGCGATGCTGGTCGTTGGCAGCGCCATTGGCGGACTGTTTGCAGCCTTCGCATTCGCTATTAGCGCGTTTTCCATCCCCATGCTGCTGACCGAGCGCGTCGATGCCTTGACCGCAATGGGAACGAGCATGGCACTCGTCTGGCACAACCTACCGGTCATGCTGACTTGGGCGGCGATCATGCTCGCGCTGATCGTCGTCGGCCTCGCCACGGGGCTACTGGGAATGATCATCGCCTTCCCGGTTCTTGGACACGGAAGCTGGCACGCATATCGCACGATGCGGTCCTGAGCCTCGACGTGCGGTCATTCGGAGTTCCTTTCGATGGGATGTTGCGATTCGGGAGCAGAGATGGCGTTGCTTGCCGCGGATCTGCGCGTCGTCGGCGACGATTTCTATCTGATACCAATTGCGCTCGGCATTGGACTTACGGCCCTCGCAGCCTTCCTATGGTCTCTGCAGAACGGCCAATATGACGATCTTGAAGGTGCCGCCGAGCGGATTCTGCTTCAAGAAGACGATGTGCCAATTCGACGCGACGCTCCAACAGTTCGGCGCCAATTCAATCGGTGATGGAGGAACGAAGCGACGCGAGGCAGCCATGCCTAGATTTTGTGTATTCCCGTCGTAGCCAGGAACGGCGCCGTCCTGCCCGACTAACGGGCTCCTCTGGCGCCGAGAACGGCCGGTACGGTCTGCAGCAGGATGTAGAAATCGAGCCAATGCGACCAATTGCGGATATAGAAAAGGTCCTGTTCCCGCAGAATCTGCAGGTCGCCGTCGCTGCGAGAGGAGACCTGCCATAATCCAGTGATGCCCGGCAGGACACTGGTCCGGAGCGACCGGAATTCCTCATCGAACTGTTCGGCGTGATACGCGGGAAGGGGCCGCGGGCCGACTAGGCTCATATCACCGCAGATCACGTTCCAGAGTTGCGGCAATTCGTCGGCGCTGGAGCGGCGCATGAAGTTGCCGATAATCGGCAGAACCCGCGGATCGTGCTGGAGCTTGAAGAATCGCTGCCACTCGGCGCGCGCTTGCGGGTCGCGTCGTAGGTGCTCTTCCAGGAGCCGCTCGCTGTCCACGTACATCGTCCGCAACTTGAGGATATTCACGATCGTTCCGTTGTGCCCGATGCGTTTCTGGACGTAAAAGGCCGGGCCTGGGTCAACGAGTTTGATCATTAGCGCCGCCAAGGCCAGCGCTGGCAGGACCAACAGCCCGACGGGAATAGCGACCAGGAGATCGAACGTCCTTTTCAGCAGCCGGTTCTGCCACGAGCAGAGGTTGCGCCGGATCTCGATGCCGATCATCGTGTCTATGCTTCGCGTGCATACCCACGGGCTCTGAACGTTGTGGATGTCTTCAAGCAACATGAAACGGCAAGATGGGGCGAATGCAGGGCAATCGCGCGGGACCGCCGCCAAGTCGTTTGCGGTGGCAAAAATGGCGACTTCAACGTCGGCCCGTAGCCAGATGTTGCCGAAGTCGGCCGTCGTCCCGATCACGGGCAACGGGATTGGTCCGCCTTTCGAATTGCTGGCATCGGGGGTCCTGATTAAGCCGATCGGCTTCAGGCCGAGATCGGGCCTGCGTGCCAGGAAGTGTGCCAGCTTGCGGCTATCGTCGGCTGCGCCGACCAGGACGGTCGGGGCCCCCCACAAGCCGATATAGATCAGCAGTCCCCGGGTCGTGGCCTCGATATAATGGCCGATCAGCAGCAGGCAGGCCGCATTGGCGAATTGCACGATCATGAAGTCGATGACGTTTCGTTCGGGCAGCGTGGCGATGGTCGAGATGGCAATCAAGCCCGCAATACCGATGGTGCGTTGCCGGAACCGCTCGTAAGGTCCCGGACCGAATCCGGTGTAGAGTCCGACGACGAAGAAGGCGAGGACGACAAACGATGCGGTGACGCGCCGAGGCGCCGGCGACGGGAGTCCGGTCATCCATATCAGAAAATGGGTACACAAGATTGCGGCCAGCGCGGCGGCGAGATCGCCGCAGACCAGCGAAGCCACGACGATGGGTTTCCGGTACCGATGGGCGAGCCCGAAATCGAGGTCTCGTCGGCTGTGGGAGCGGAGACGCGCGGGGCCTGCCGGATGCAGGTTCAGACCTTCGTCTGCCATGCTGTTTCTTGCTCCGTTCGATGCGCGCGGGACGCGCCCCTTGCCGGCCGGCAAGGGGATTGCCGCGGCTATTCGGCTGCAATTCCGGAGAGCCTGTGTTCGCTCGCCACGCGCTCCTCGATCCACCGGTAGGTAGGAACGAGCCCTTGTCGCAGCGGGGTTTTCGGCTCCCAGCCGAGAACCGTCCTCAGCCGCGAATTATCGCTGTTACGCCCGCGCACGCCCTGTGGCTTCGAAATGTCGTGGCACTTTGTCACCGGTTTGCCGGCAATTTCCGAAATGATGTCGACGAGCTCGTCGACGGTCACCAGTTCGTCTGTTCCGAGATTCAGCGGGCCGCTGTAGTCGGACCGCATGATGCGGTAGATGCCTTCGATGCAGTCGTCGACATACATGAAAGACCGGGTTTGTTTCCCGTCGCCCCAGATCGGCAATGCGTCTCCGTCCCGGAGCGCCGCGATCTTGCGCGAGATCGCGGCCGGGGCTTTTTCGCGACCGCCGTCATAGGTGCCAAGCGGACCGTAGACGTTGTGGAAGCGGACCACCCGCGTGGGGAAATGCCAGTCCTCGCTGAAGTACTGGCAAAGCTTTTCCATGTAGAGCTTCTCGAGGCCGTATCCTTCTTCCGGGTCGGCAGGAAACGCGTCCTCCTCGCGCAGTGGAACTACATCCGGGTTTCTCTGCAGGTGCTGCGGATAAACGCAGGCCGATGACGAGAACAGGAACCGCTTGACCTCGTGGTATCGCGCCGCGTGCAACATATGGGCGTTGATCAGCGTGTTGTTGATGGTGATTTCCGCGTGGAATGCACTGATATAGCCGATACCGCCCATGTCGGCCGCGAGGTGGTAGACCTCGTCGATGTCTTTCGTGACGCGCAGGCATTGATAGTATTCGCGCAGGTCCGCGATGAGAAACTCATCGGCTTTTGTGTCCTCGTATTCAGGATATTTGAGATCGGCGCCGCGGACGACATATCCGTGTTCGACAAGATGTTTGACCAGGTGATGTCCGATGAACCCGCCTGCGCCGGTCACCAACGCCATTTTTCCGTTTCGCATCTCGCGTCTCCGCTGGCTGCCACAATCCTGTCTGCGTCCTCCGCACCGGAATTGTGGGAGGTTGCGCGTTCATCTTAAGCGCGCAGTCCCGAAGTCCCGACTGCAACAAGGTAGTAATCCGAAATCGCCGCTTGCGGCGGGATGGTCGATGGGGCGCGTCGCGTTGTGCGTTGTGCGTTGTGTGGCGAGGAGTGTTCTGTTGCTCAGTAACGGATCAGGATGCCGTTTTGCTCGAGCCCGGCGCGGCGCAGTTCGTCCCATCCGAAAACGGCATGTCCCCATGCGAACCGGAGGGCCGCATTTCCGCGCGGGATGCGATAGATGTTTCGGTCGAACAGGTTGTTGCCGGCCTCGATGATGAAGGCGCCTTCGTCGCCCGGCCTGACGTCGGACGCGGCACCGGCGCAGGCGGCACCCTCGAACGTGGTGACGTTGTCGTAAATCTTGTTGTTACGCGTTTTGTATATCCCGCCCGATTTCATGGGACGGCCTTGGTCCACCAGGACGATGCCGCATTTACCGGCGTCCGCGGTCAGCGTGTTGCCGTAGACCTCCACGTCTTGCGACGCTGCTACCAGGATGTTGTTGCCCCAAAACCAGGCTTTTCCGCCGCTCCCGTTGTGGCGGACGATGTTGTTGCGGATGACCGCCGAAAACGAGATCTCGTGAAAGATCCCGGCGCCACGGTTGCGTTCGGCGATATTGTCCTCGTAGAGGACGTCTCGGCATTCGATGTCACACCACAGGCCGGCGCCGCGGTTGTCATGCACGTAGTTGCCGCGCAAGACGACGCCTTCGCTGGCCGCCAACTTGACGCCGCCGGCTTCCCAACTGGACAGGAATTCGCGGGTATTGTTCTCCCAGATGCGATTGCGCTCAATCTGGACGTCCCGGCCGACGCCCGTGATACCGATCTGGCCGTTGTGATGAATGTTGCAGTTGCGCACGCGGGTGCCCGATCCGGCCGCGATCCCGGCCGAGCTGTTGAGCCGCAACTCGCAATTCTCGACGGCCCAGCCGACGGCTTCCTGGGCTTGGATCGCACCTTTCTGGGCGACACTGGCGTATTTTTCGATTGTCACGTTCTTGATTAGGACGCCGGGCGCGCTGCTCTCGAAGGCAAATGCGGCTACCGTGGCTTCGACCTTGTGACCAGCCGGGTTGTCCGCGAAGTAGATGTATCCGGCGGCATGGTCGAAGTAGAAACGCCCCGGCCCGACGTCGTCCTTCGCGAGCACCTGAACGAGCGGGATGTCGTCGATGAATACGCCTTCCGGCAGGTTGCAAGCCGGCGCTTCCTTTGCGCATTCCCCACGTCTTCGTCCTTGCTGCCGTTGATCGCGCGCGACCCAATAGTTGTTTTCCCGGCCGAAGTGCATGAGCAGGCGGCTGCCGTTCAGGATTGACCGGCCTTCCCCATAGAAGCGCTGATTCGGGCGGGGACGGACGGCCTGGATTCGGTGGATCCCGTTTTTCAGGCAAAATGCGGCACCGTCTCCGGCCCGATCGACGGCAGTTTGAATCGACGCGCCCGGCTCTATCGCGATCGTCGCCGCGGGGCAGGGCTCGTCGAGAACGCCGGACTGCGCCGACGTCGCGGCCAGCAAACACAGAAGCGCCGTCAGGCAGGCGGCAGGCTTCGGCGCGCGCGGGCCGGCAGAACCTGGCGACCCAGTCGGGACTTCCATAAGCCGTTATCCTGCATGTACCGGTAGATCATCGTCGTGCCGATGCCGAATCCGATCAGACACCAGAACCAGATGCCCTGCATCGGCGCCTCAAGCGCGACGTCGAAGGTGGCGTTGATCACGCAGGACGTGGCGTAGCAGGCGACGAACAGCAAGAGACCTGCCCATTCGGCCTGCCCACTGCGGCGGGCAAGCGAGGTCGCACGCAGCAGCGCGCCAAGCCAGGCGGCCAAAAAAACTCCCCACAACGCCGCGCCCGGAATCCCCGCGCGCGCCAGGATCGTCATGTGGCCGTTATGAGGACTGCGTAGCGGCCGTTCATTGTGCCGGTTTCCGAACCCGTCCTCGAAGGCGAGATTTACCCCAAATCCGCGACCGGTCCAGAAATACGGTCCGCGCACCGTGTTGTCGGCGATGATATTCCACCACTTCTCGCGCCACTCCTTCGTACCTTCGGTCTGATCGCCCCCGCGGCCGACAATGCTCGCGATGTTCTCGACAAGTTGCACGGAGCTGACCCGCCGCTCCGTGGAAGAGTGCGCTTCGTGGTAGCTCGAGAAGCTCGTCTCGATCACGTAAGCCGTGGTAAGCAGCATCAGGCCGACCGCGATGATGACAGCGAGCATACGCGCTTTGCCAAGCACGAGCGCTGCCAACACAACCGGGACGACGAATGCGAGCATGGCCGCGCGGCTCACTGCACTCACCATTACCAGCGCGACGAGAAGGCAGGCGGTCCAGAACGGGGTAGGCCTGCGAAAACCTGCCAGGGCGAACACCGCAGCACCAGCGAGGTGCGTCGCGACCTCGCCGGGACCGAGCGAGATTAGCCTGACGGTCGTCCCGGGCATGCTCAGGATGTCGTCCCCGAAATAGAAGCCGAGCGGGAAAAGGAAGGGTACGGCGGGGACGTAGATACCCAGAAAGACTTTATAATAGCGAACGAGCGTGTTGATGCGGCGACAGTCTTCGATCAGAAGTGCAGCGATGATGAAGGAAAATCCCCCGTACATGATGATCACGCTGTCGCGCAAAGCGTCAAAGCCGTAGGTGCCAACGAACGGTAAGGTGCGCAGTAACGTCCAGCCCATGATCGCGGCGAGGAGGAGGCTCGGTCCGAACGCGAACGTGGCGACGAAACAGCCTGACCGCAACAGCACAAGGAGCCCTGCCAAGAAGGCCAGTTCGCCGACGAAAAACGGCGGATAGCCGAAATAGGCAAAGCCCTTTCCCATCACCGCATATCCGAGCAGAACGCACGAGAGCGCCAGGATATAACGGTCGCCCAGGCTTGTGGCATGTGGAATTGGGGAAAGGTGGGTCATCAGGCGTCCAGGAAATCAGCAAGAAGTCCATAAAGGGCGGCCGTCAGCATGCCTGCGACGACGGCTGCTACCTTGAAATCGCGCCGATCGTTTCTCCGGCTTGGGTTTCTTCTGTCTTGTGGGATCGCGATGTCAACGGGTCGGCGGCGGCTTCGTCGTGCGGCAGGACGAGCGGCATCTCGTTTTTGACATCAATGACGTCGCCAGGTTCGACTGGTGTCGTTTCGTTTGCGTCCAGGACGACGGCGTGGCCGTTCCGCGTGCGTGTGATGCTGATCAAATGCCTGCCGCCCTGAGCCGCCGCGCTGCCGGCGTATTGGAGCTTGATGTCTCGAATTCTAATCGCCGCCGGCAGCGTGACTTCCAGTTCGTTGAGGCGGTCGCGAGTTTCCCGCAGTTCCGTTGCGACCTGCCGCTTGAATGCGGCTTCGACCTCCTGGATCTTGAAGTTGATGTCTCCCGATTGCATCTGCAGGCGCGAGACATCCGACAGCAGCCTCCAGACGGCGGCTTCCTGGTTTGCCTCAAGGACGCGGAACTGGAAGTCGTTGTTCTGGGTCCCCAGCCCTTGTTTGAAAAGTTTTTCGTACCGTTCGATTTGCTGCCGGATCAGGTCAAGCTGCTTCTTTCCCGCGTTGCCCTGTTCGGTATTGGCCTCGATTTGCTCCTGCAGATGCGGCTTTTGCGAACGGAGCAGGTCGATCTGATCTCGCAGGATCACGCCTTGCACGAAGAAGATATCCTTTTCGTTTGCCACGATCTCGGTGGTGTTCTTGTCATTGGCCGCGTCGGCAAAAGCGGGCGGTGAAAAGGTATCCTGTCCGTCGCGCTGTGCTTCGAGACGGGCTTTGCGCACGAG